>JGI20214J51650_10003151_pt1 | contig 10360 bp, 12 predicted proteins | sample WetSurMetagenome_FD_51650 | JGI IMG/M metagenome (IMG submission 51650)
CCGCCAAACAGAGCGGCCACCGCACCCAGCAGCAACGCGCCGATGCCGTAACCGAGGTCGCGCCAGAAGCGGTAAATGCCGATGGCCGAGCCGCGCCAGCTGGGATGAGCAATGTCGGAAACGGCGGCGGACAGCGTCGGGTAAAGCAAGGCCATGCCGAAGCCCATCACCGCGGCGGCGAACGACCACCACAACTCGCCCTCACCCAGCAGCACCAGCGCGACACCGGCACCGCACAGCCACATGCCTGCGACGATGGGTTTCTTGCGCCCGACGCGGTCCGACCAGTGGCCGGTGAAGAACTGCGACATGCCCCAGACGAAGCCGTACACGCCGACCACCCAGCCGATGCCGGCAAGCGACAGGCCGTGCTGATACAGATAGACCGGGAAGAACACCCACACCAGCGCATCGACGAATTTCTCCACCAGCCCGGCCTGACTGATCGACGCCATGCGCGCGTCGCGCCACGACATCATTGTGAACACGTCCCAGGTGCTCGGGGTGTCCGCGATATTGGTCGGGTAGCGCGGCCTGGGCCCGGTGCGCAATCCCGCCGCGTGTTTCTTGCCTTCGGCGTGCGCCCACGGCAAGGTGTCCTTGACCCACACCAGCGTGAGCAGCCCGGCCAGCAGCACGACGACGCAGCCGAACAGCATCAGGCCCTCGCGCGGGCCGTAGGCAGTGGCAAGATAGCCGGTGACGACGCCCGCCACCGCCACGCCGAAGTAGCCGGAGAACTCGTTGAGGCCGATGGTGAGGCCGCGCTGATCGGCGGTGGTGAGATCGAGCTTGGACGTCTGCGTCATCGACCAGGTGAGGCCCTGGTTGATGCCAAGCAATATGGTCGCCGCCACGATCCAGTTCCACGAAGGCGCGTAGAGGATCATGAAGGGGATGGGGACTGCGGCGAGCCAGCCGATGAACAGCACCTTCTTGCGACCGATGCGCTCGGACAGCCGCCCGGCGACGAAATTGAGCGTGCCCTTGACGAAGCCGAAGGCGGTGACGAAGGCCATCAGCATCATGAACGAGCCCTTGGCGACGCCGAATTCGGATTCGGCGAGCGCGGGCACCACGGTGCGGAACATGCCGATGGTCAGGCCGACGAAAAACACCTGCACCAGCTGATGCGAAAACTGGGCGAGGTTGACGCGGATGCCGTAGCGGTACTCCAGCACGTTCCGGGAGAACGACACGCTCAGCGTCCCAGGTTGAATTCGACCATGCGATCCATTTCCGCCGGGCGCGGCGGAATGGTCTCGGTCAGCTCGGCGACGAATGCATCCTGGCTCAGCGACAACATGGGATTCCAGCGCTTCTCGTAGCCGATGGTCGAGGCAGGTTTGCCCGACATTCCCGCGCCGCAGACGCTGCCCGAGGTGTGGCCGGGATACAGCTCAACCTCGGCCGGCAGCGTCAGCAGTTTCTGATGCACGCTGGTGTAAATCTGTCCTGCCATTTCGACTTCCTTGCCCGCCAGATCGGGACGCCCGGCGCTGCCGACGAACAGCGTGTCGCCGGTGAGCACGAACCAGGGGGTTTCGGTGCGGCGCTTGTCGGTCACCAGCAGGCAGATCGAATCCGGCGTGTGGCCGGGGGTATGCAGCACATCGACGAAGACGTTGCCCACCTCGATGCGCTGGCCGTCCTTCAACGGCTCGAACGGATAGGCCACGCGGCTGCCGTTGGCTTCATGCAGGCAGTATTTCGCGCCGGTTCTTTCGGCCAGCGCGCGGCCGCCGGAAAAATGGTCGGCATGCACATGGGTGTCGATCACGTGGGTGATCTTCACGTCCTGTTTGGCGGCCTCATCGATGAACCACTGTTCGTCGCCGAGCACCGGGTCGATGGCGACGCCGACATGGCAGGAGCCGCAGCCGAAGAAGTAGGACAGGGTGGCGTCCTTGGCCAGCAATTGACGGAAAAACATGGCGGTCTCCTTGCGGTGTTATTCGGACTCGGCCAGCGGCAGCCCCGCCGCCAGCCACTCGGGCGTGCCGTCGGCGATCTTCTGCGCGCGGTAGCCGTGTTCCTGCAGCAGCGCCACCGCTTCGGCCGACATCATGCAGAACGGTCCACGACAGTAGGCGACGATGTCCTTGTCGGCCGGCAGTTCCTTGAGGCGCTGGCGGATTTCATCGAGCGGCATCGAGCGCGCAAACGGCAGGTGGCCGCTGGCGTATTCGGCCGAGGGACGCACATCGATCACCACCACGTCGCCGCGCCGCGCTTTTTCCAGCAGCGAGCGCCGTGTTTCGGTGTCGAGCTTTTCCGGCGCGGCAAAAATCCGGTCCATTGCCACTTTCAGCTCGACCAGATGCTCTTCCGCCACCGTGCGCAGGTTGACCCACAGCGCGCTGACGTCATCGCCGGAGAGGCGGTAGGCGATGAAGCGCCCGTCGCGCTGCGCCTCGACCAGCCGCGCGGCCTTCAGCACCTTGAGGTGCGCACTCGCCAGCTTGATGTCGATGCCGGCCTCAGCAGCCAGCGCCTCGACAGTCTTCTCGCCTTGCGCCAGGATTTCCAGCAGTTCCAGCCGCTTGGGGCTGGAGACGGCCTTACCGATGCGGGCCACCTGTTCGTAGAGCAGGTCTTTGGTTTTGCGTTTATCCATGAGACGAACATTCTCACGATTATTAGAATATGGCAAGAGCAGTTTCTGCCATCGATGGAAAATCCATGGCATCACGATGTTCCGCGGCAGAAGACCCCACGCCGGATCGCGCACCTGTCGTGCTGAAGTCGCTTATACCGATCCGCTATAGATACAGCCCGAATCGTGCGTTTCCATCACTTTCACTCGGGACAAACCGGGCAGCGCGGGCTTGAGCTGCTGCCACAACCACACTGCCAGGTTTTCGCTGGTGGGGTTGTCGAGGCCGGCAATGTCGTTCAGGCAGCGATGGTCGAGCGCGGCGTGGACGGGTTGCCACGCCGTCTCGATGCAGGCGAAGTCGAGCACCCAGCCGAGCGCGGGGTCGATGTCGCCGCTGACGGTGAGTTCGACCTCGAACGAATGGCCGTGCAGGCGCGAACAGGGATGCGTAGCGGGCAGCGCGGGCAGGCGCCGTGCGCATTGCAGGTGGAAGACGCGGAAGATGTCCATGCGGCATTGTGGCGCATGGCATCGGCGATGCAAACCCGGCCAACCCCGCTCGTCCGCGAGCCCGGCACATCGCGCAATGCTTCAGGGTTCATTCTACCCTGTGCAACACCCGCCTGATTTGCCATCCATCTGGATGGGCGGGCACGGCACGCTGCCGTAGGAGCAGTACACGCAGCAGTCGCCCGGTCTGGGCTTGAGCAGCGTCCTGCAAGCTTCGCATGCGTAGTACCACTGGCAGGCGTCGGTGCGCATGGTTTCGGTTTTGACGTGCCCGCACACCGGGCACGTCAGGGTGGATTCCAGTATCGGGACAGCCATGCGTTTTCCTTCCTTGTCAGGCGGCGATGTCCTTCGCCAGCGTATTGCGACGGCTGGTTTCGCTGCCGGTGAGGGCGAAGCCCTGCAGCCGGCCGGCACCGTCCAGGTGCAACGCGCAGATGCCGGTGTCGCCGCATTCTACCTTCCATCCACCCGCGGCGCCGATCCTGGGCGGCAGCACCGCCACCGGGTGCGCCGGGGTTTTCACCATCACCGGCATGGCCGGATAGACCACCGGCGTGGGCGTGCCGGTGAGGGTGGCGGCGAGCGCGCGCGCCTGCACCATCAGCGGCTGCACGTAGGGCAGGTTGAGCCCTTCAACCTCGGCGCAGTCGCCCATCGCGTACACGTTCGCTGCGCCGGTTTCGAGCAGACGGTCAGTCTTGATGCCGCGACCGACCGGGATGCCGGCCGCCTGCGCAAGCTGCGTGCGCGGCCTGAGCCCGATGGCCGAGAGCACGACGTCCGCCGCGACGGTTTCGCCGTTGTCCAGCGTCACCCGATAGCCATCCGCCGTCCGCTCGACGCTTTTGCCGGTGCGGCCGAAGTGCCAGGTCACGCCGAGCGCGGCGAGGCTGTCGGCCAGGCGCTGGCCGGCCTCCACCGGCAGCAGGCGCTCCAGCGGCCAGGCGCCCAGATGCACCACGTCCACCGCGTAGCCGGCCTGTGCCAGGTCGTTGGCGAATTCGCAGCCGATCAGGCCGCCGCCCAGAACGGCGATGCGCATTCTGCCATCGATGGCGCGGCGGAAAGCGGCGTAATCAGCGAGGTCGTTCACCGCCAGCGCGTCCGCCGCACCGCTGCCGGAAAGCCCGTGGGCGAACGGGTCGGCGCCCAGCGCGAGCACCAGTTTGTCGTATGCCAGTTCGCCGCAGTCGGTACGGATGCGCTGGCCCTGCGTGTCAATGGACTCGACCCGGGTGCCGGTCAGCACCGTGGCTTCGAGATCGGCTGCCATCTTCTCGGCGCTGGCGCTCGCCAGGGCTGCCGCCGACTTGCCCGCGGTCAGCGCATTCGACAGGTTCGGCTTGGAATAGAACGCCCCGTCATCCGCCGTGATGAGCGTGACCGGCGTGCTCGCGTCGCGCTTGCGGATTTCCTTCAGCAGGGTGTATCCGGCGAGTCCGGAGCCGACGATGATGATGCGCTGCATGAAAAACTCCTATCCCAATACTGTTTGCCTTGAGCGTTCTTTTTCGTTCCGTTCGCCCTGAGCCTGTGAAGCCTGTGCTGGGTCAGCCAATGGGGGCTGCCCTCTAGCAGGCCTGTCCTGATCTCAGCCGAAGGGCTCAGGGCGAACGGAACGGCTTCACGGCAATCGCATTGGCTTGTCCTGATAAATGGAGGTGCACGCAACGCGTGCGCCTCTTGGGTTAACGACGGTCAGGCGGCTTCGACTTCGACCATCTCGAAGTCCATCTTGCTGACGCCGCAATCCGGGCATTCCCAGCCCTCAGGCACGTCCTCCCAGCGGGTGCCGGGGGCGATGCCGTGTTCCGGGTCGCCTTTCGCTTCGTCGTACACATAACCGCAAACGATACATTGCCAAGCTTTCATTTCTTGTCCTTTCAGTTCAACAGTTTTCGGGTGATCGTTCAGGCCGCAATCGCGTCCCTTTGCGCCTGGTAGTGCTTCGCGTGCTTCTCTTCCACCCTGGCCAGCGCGGAGAAGCGCTTGGCTGCCATTTCAAGCACGCCCTTGAACATCTCGGCGTGTTCCTTCGATTCGGCGATCTGCTCGTCGATCTCGGCCACCGCGGCGTCATGGCCCTCCTGCATCGCCTCGTGGCGGAACTTCGGATACATCTCGGTGTACTCGTGGGTTTCGCCCTCGATCGCGTATTGCAGGCACTTCGCCGGCGTCATCGTCTCGCCGGCGAAGAGCAGTTCGGCGTGGCCGAAGGCGTGCAGCATTTCCTGCGCGGCGGTGTCCTCGAACACCCTGGCGGTGGCTTCGTCGCCGACCTTGCGGCACTGGTGCGCGAACCACATGTACTTGATGTGGGCCATCGATTCGCCGGCGAAAGCGGCTTCGAGGTTCTGGATGGTGGGGGATTTCGTGTTCTGCATGATTCGCTCCTGTTCGGTTGATTTGCAATGTCAATCAAGACAGAAGCGATATTAGAGATCATCGATATATCGATCCAACGGATAGTCTGGATCGGATTCATTGATGAAATCAATCAAACAATCCGGAACGCCATGCGTAGCGGAATGGCCTCCATGAATACCCCTTTGACCAGGGCTTGGCTTAGGAATGGGAATGGGAATGCACCACCTTGATCGTTAACAACCGCCCGCACATTCAAAATGTGCCGCAATAGCTTTGCGCACTGACTGGCTTCCAACCAGCCATCATTTCCTGACGAAACCGCGCTTCACTTACCGCCCCCAGGACACGGCCACATGCAACTGCAAGTACCATTTGCGAAACCGGCCCATCGCCGCCACTGGACGAGTTATGGACATGACGAAATTTACCCGGCATCACGCAACTGATGTCTACGCTCGGGCCAAGGCATGCTGACGCTCGACAAGCTGAAGCTTTACCAGCGCTTTGACGGCGACGCCGACGGCTGGGCGCGAATGCGCATGGATGACGATACCGGCATGACCGATGACGACTGGCTGCTCATCGATGAATTGCGACACGGCTTTGCTCTGATCGCCGCAGACCGCGCATCGCCTGCTTTTGCTGCGGCGCTGGAACAACGCCTGCGCGACGTCACCCCCGACGAGGCGACACGCCAAGTGCTGCGCAAGCTGTAATGAACCCAGCCTCTCCTCGCCCGCACCAGAGGTCAAGACAATGTTTTTACAGTTCGGAAAACAGATACGCCAGCAACGCGATGCCGAGCAACACCACCGACAGGTTCATCGCGATGCCCGACCAGGTGCAATAGCGCGCGGGTATTTCGATCGGCTTCAGCGTGGCCAGCACCCGCCGGAACTGCACGATGGAAAACCCGATCACGATCAGCGCCAGCGTGATGAACGCAACCCCGATCCAGAATGAAAAATCTCGCCCCGTGTGGCTGGGCGTCTGCCGCAACATGTGCAGAAACAGGCCGAAGCGTTCGAGTACGAAGCCGAACGCCATCAGGGTGAGGCCGGTACGGTTCCACGCCATGAGTGTGCGTTCGGCGGCAAAGAAGACGCGCGGATCATTGAGGTCGGACATCAGGCAGGCCCTACTTCGGCGGGCAGGCTGGCTTTGAGCGTAGCTGCCAGACGCTCGAAAGTTTCGGGGAACGGCGCGCGCTTGCGCCACGCCAGGCCGATGGTGCGGCCCGGCGGCGGTGATTTGAAGGGACGGATTTCGATCGCCTTTTTGCTGGTGCGCGGTCCGGCATCCACCGCCAGNGCGGGCAGCAGGGTCAATCCCAGCCCCATGCCCACCATCTGGCGCAGCGTTTCCAGGCTGGTGGCACGCACTTCCTCGCGTCCGCGCGACCCGGTGCCGCAGACATCGAGTGCCTGGTCGCGCAGACAGTGGCCCTCGTCGAGCAGCAGCAGCTTCTCGGCCATGATATCCGCCACCTTCAGCACATCGCGCTTGGCGAGCGCGTGCCCGGCGGGCAGCGCGGCGAAAAACGGCTCGTAAAACAGCGGCTCGACACGCAGGCTGTCGTCGGTCACCGGCAGCGCCAGCAAGCCGGCGTCGAGTTTGCCGTCGAGCAGATGTTCCAGGATTTGCGGCGTCATCTCCTCGCGCAGCAGCAAGCGCAGGCCGGGATGCTTTTTATGCACCAGCGTCAGCGCATGCGGCAGGTAATACGGCCCCAGCGTAGGGATCACACCGAGATGGAGGGTGCGTGCCATCGGGTCCTGCGCGTGCCTGGCGAGTTCGCGGATGCGTTCGGATTCCTCGACGATGCTGCGCGCCGCCGCCAGAATCTCGCGACCGATCGGCGTCGGGGTGACGCGCTTCAGGCTGCGGTCGAACAGGGTGACGCCGAGAAAATCCTCCAGCTTCCTGATCTGCGTCGACAGCGTCGATTGCGTGATGAAGCAGGCTTCGGCGGCGCGCCCGAAATGGCCATGGTCGGCCAGTGCGACAAGGTATTTCAGCTCCTGCAGGGTCATGGAAAACCATTCGTTTTCATCAATGAAAACATTCTAGACTATTCATGAGACAAATTCTCATTCGTGGTCTTAAATGTACTCACTCCGCTGTGGAGGCGACTATCAACTGGAGAGAGCCATGTCAGAAAGCAAATGCCCGTTTGTACACAAAGCCGGGAGCGGTACGTCGAACCACGACTGGTGGCCGAACCAGCTGCACCNCGAAATCCTGCACCAGCACACNCCCGAATCCAGCCCGATGGGGGAAGACTTCAACTACGCCGAAGCATTCAAGAGCCTCGATCTGGCAGTGGTGANGAAAGACCTCACTGCCCTGATGACCGACTCGCAGGACTGGTGGCCGGCGGATTACGGTCACTATGGGCCTTTCTTCATCCGCATGGCCTGGCATAGCGCAGGCACCTACCGCACCGGCGATGGCCGCGGCGGCGCAGGGCACGGCAACCAGCGTTTTGCGCCCCTCAACAGCTGGCCCGACAACGTCAACCTCGACAAGGCGCGCCGGCTGCTGTGGCCGATCAAGCAGAAATACGGCCGGAAAATCTCCTGGGCCGACCTTATCATCCTCGCGGGTAACGTCGCCATGGAATCGATGGGCTTCAAGACCTTCGGCTTCGCCGGCGGACGCGAGGACATCTGGGCGCCGGAAATCGACGTCTACTGGGGCAACGAGCAGAAGTGGCTGGACGACAAGTCACGCTATTCCGGCGAGCGCGACCTCGAAAACCCGCTCGCCGCCGTGCAGATGGGCCTGATCTACGTCAACCCGGAAGGCCCCGGCGGCAACCCGGACCCGCTCGCATCCGGCCGCGACGTGCGCGAGACCTTCGCACGCATGGCGATGAACGACGAAGAGACGGTGGCGCTCACCTGCGGCGGCCACACCTTCGGCAAATGCCACGGTGCCGGCGATGCCAGGCTGGTCGGCCCCGAACCCGAGGCCGCCGGCATCGCCGAGCAGGGCCTGGGCTGGAAGTGCGCGCACAAATCGGGCAAAGGCGGCGACCAGATCGGCAGCGGTCTCGAAGGCTCGTGGACGCCGACGCCGACGAAGTGGGACATGAGCTATCTCGACATGCTGTTCGGCAACGAATGGGAACTGAGCAAGAGCCCGGCGGGCGCGCATCAGTGGACGCCGAAACAGGCGACCGACAGCAACATGGCGCCGGCCGCGCACGACGCGTCGAAGAAGGTGCCGATCATCATGACCGCTGCCGACATGGCGATGCGCATGGACCCGGCCTACGAAAAGATCGCGCGCCGCTTCCACCAGAACCCGGACGAGTTCGCCGACGCCTTCGCCCGCGCCTGGTTCAAGCTGACGCACCGCGACATGGGTCCGCGTTCGCGCTACCTCGGCGCGGAAGTGCCCAAGGAAGAACTGCTCTGGCAAGACCCCATCCCCGCCGTCGATCATCCCCTGATCAATGACCAGGACGCCACCGCGCTCAAGGCCAGGGTATTGGCGTCCGGGCTGTCGGTTTCCGAACTCGTCTCGACCGCCTGGGCCTCGGCCTCGACGTTCCGCGGATCCGACATGCGAGGCGGCGCCAACGGCGCGCGCATCCGGCTTGCGCCGCAAAAGGACTGGGAAGCCAACCAGCCCGCGCAACTGTCCAGGGTGCTGGCCAGGCTTGAAGGCATCCAGGCCGAATTCAACGGCGCGCCACCCGGCGGCAAGAAAGTCTCGCTGGCCGACTTGATTGTTCTCGCGGGTTGCGCCGCAGTCGAAGAAGCCGCCAGGAAGGCCGGCCACACCGTGACGGTGCCCTTCACGCCGGGCCGCATGGACGCCTCGCAGGCGCAGACCGATGTCGAATCCTTCGCCGTGCTCGAACCGATCGCCGACGGCTTTCGCAACTACCAGAAGGGCAAGTACTCCGTTTCGGCCGAGGAACTGCTGCTCGACAAGGCGCAACTGCTGAAGTTGACTGCGCCGGAGATGACGGTGCTGGTGGGCGGCATGCGTGCGCTGAATGCGAATGTCGGACAGTCGCAGCATGGTGTCTTCACCCAGCGGCCGGGGACGCTCAGCAACGACTTCTTCGTCAATTTGCTGGACATGGGCACGGCGTGGAAGCCGTTGTCGAAGGATGAAGAAGTGTTCGAAGGCAGCGACCGCAAGACCGGTGAACGCAAGTGGACCAGCACCCGCGTCGATCTGGTCTTCGGTTCGAATTCCCAGCTGCGGGCGCTGGCGGAAGCCTATGCCTGCTCGGACGCACAGGAAAAATTCGTCCGCGACTTCGTGGCGGCATGGACCAAGGTGATGAATCTGGATCGCTTCGATCTCGGCTGACCGGGACGCCAGGCCCCGGCGGGCTTTTGCAGCACGATTTCAAGACCTGCTGAACGGCCAGTACACGGTAAAGCCGCCAAACGCCCGTCCCCACGCGAGGCGGGCACTTGAATTGATCCCGCAAGTTTTAAGCGAGCCAACATGAAAGCCATTTTGATCAATCCCGAAAATCGATCCATCGAGGCCATCGACATCAGCGGCCGTGACGACCTCGTCAAGCTGATCGGCCACGAGACCCTCGAATCCGATGCGGTCGGAACTGCGGGCGACCGCCTCTATTTCGACGAGGAATGTTTTCTGCGCGGCAGCAGCGGGCGCTTCCAGATCGACACCCTCATTCCGGTGTCGGGCAAGGGCGTGATCGTCGGCACCGCCGCGGATGGCACCACGCTGCGGAATGCAGTGACGGTAATCGAAGCGCTAAAGAGTCGCATCAAATACCTTTGAGCAAACAGGAGGGAAAGACCATGTTCGAAAACTGGCAAAGCAATATGCTCGCCGCGCTGGCCATGCTTGGCGCCGGACTCGAAGGCGTGGGCCTGGAGATGG
>JGI20214J51650_10003152_pt1 | contig 10357 bp, 8 predicted proteins | sample WetSurMetagenome_FD_51650 | JGI IMG/M metagenome (IMG submission 51650)
CAACCCCCTTCATTTGTGCTCAAAGACCTTGAGGGTCCTGTTTTTCTCGCAAATTGTGCCAAGACCCCGGAGTCGGGGCGTATTTTTGGCCGGATTATTGCTGGGAGACTTCTGCCGAAGGGACTTGTCCACCTGGAATTCAGCGACCGGACGATTTATGCATGGAACGATGCAGACCTCAGGCTCGCGGAATTGTTATCCCGGCAAACCGGTTTTCCGGTTGAACCGTGTAATGCCCTCCCTGACCCTGAAGAGTCGGACCTGCGGGAAATCCGTGGGTGTATTCCCGGGGAGCCGGTGTTTGTGAACGGGCTGGTCATCGGCACTGCAACCGCTTCCACGGTCGTAATACGATCCGATGGTGGCAGGCTTGAGCCTGTATCCGGGTTGCACCCGAAACCCCATGGATTTGAGAAACTTGCCCGTCTCGGGCCGGTGTTTCCTGCCAGGGCGTGGTGTAAGAGCGGGGTTGTGAGGCGGCAGGATCCTGGTGTCAGGAACGGGATAACAAGTGGAATATCGGAAGGTCGTGTGATCCTTGTCGACCATTGTGGCCATGGTCTCTACCAGGAACTGGAGGGGGATGTTGCGGGAGTGCTCGCCATAGGCGACGACACTACCTCTGTATGCGGGCACATTTGTGCGCACAGGGGAGTCCCGGTGCTTGGTATTGTCGATGGTGATGCAGACGGGGTGATACCGCCACGATTTGCGCCTGGTTCAGTTGTGGTCCTTGTTACATCCGGCAGTGATGATGACCTCGGTCGTGAAATTGCCCGCAATATACCCCTGGGACCGGTTCAGTGGGACACGTGGGTGGCCGCACAGCTGTCTGCCATTGGTGAACGGGGGTTCGTGATTTACCCGGGGGAATACCCCACGTGATGTGTGCGACCTGCAAGGGAAAAGGAATGTGTGGTCTCCCCCACTGCCCGGTAATGAAACGGTTTCATGCCCAGGCCAGGACAGCCCCCGTCACCGAATTCATGGGATTGTCCCCTTCACTGTTTATCGGCTCCTACGGGTACCCGAGGGTGACCGGGGGCCCCCTGCTTATTGATGATGCGGACAAACCGCCGTCCTGGGTCGCAGCCGGGCTCGGGATTGATGATATTGTGGATATCAGGGCCCGTACCATCCGGGGGACCTCCATGGTCACACCGTACCTCCCGGCCCTCCAGGAACTGGCAATTTCAAGTGTCCCCCTAGATGTGGAAGTCAGGTTCACCCGCCCGGTTTCATTTGACCTGACATTTGACGGCACGGTAGCACCTGTCGGCCTGTCCGGGAGTCTTGAGAAGATGAAGGTGATTGACAACCCGAAAGTAAACCCGTCAGTTGACCGGGTAACATCGGACACTGACCTTGGCGCCGTGGGTGCGTGCTCCGAACTCCACCGGTCCGGTATTGACGTATACCAGATCAGCCACCTGTTGTCGGGCGGGCTCATTGGCAGGCGGAGGAAGGTCGTGCCTACAAGGTGGTCGATCACGGCCGTTGATGATTCGGTCTCGACAGCCCTGAAACAAAGGATTGCCCGATACACACCGATTGATCATATCCGTGTATTCTCGCATGAACTCTATGCCAACAGGATTGTCGTTATATTAATGCCAGGTGACTGGCGATACGAGATGATTGAACGCTGGGAAGCCCGTAGTCTCTGGTCCGGGGAGTCTGACAGTATCACCGTTGACCGGGAGGGAATGAAAAAGAAGGGGTATTCCCCGATTAGTGGTGCCTATTATTCTGCAAGGCTCGCGGTCGCCGAGTACCTTGAAGCAACAAGGCAGTGCGCACGAGTGATTGTTATCAGGAGTGTATCAGCTGATTACTGGGCCCCGCTCGGGACATGGGTGATCAGGGAAGCAGCGAGGGGTGCGATGAAACAGCCGGGTATTGCCTGTGAAACGGTCGGGGAGGCCATCAGGCTGGTGGGCCTTGCCTCAGGGTTTCAGGGTTGGGAAGGTTATAGCACGCTTCTCCCTGAAATACGTACCCAGAGGACTTTGTTTGATTATGGGCCCTGAAAAAGGATAGTATCCTGTACGTCCAGATCTTCGGAGGACNGGAAATGCCATTTAACTCTTTGACTGCCGCTGGTACCGTTCCCTTATGCTGTTGAGAGTCTCTATCTCCGTGGTGTCCTTGTCATCCCTGATCCGTACGAACCGTGGAAAACGGAGTGCAAACCCTGCCGGGTAGTTCGGGCTTACCTGGAGCTCTGAGTACCCGACCTCAAATACAAGTCCGGGTTCAAAACGTACCTCTTTCCCTGACTGGGAGATGATCCGCTCGTGCAGCAGGTCATATGCTTCAGCGAGCTGCTCGTCTGAAAACCCTGTTGCAACTTTCGAGAGGGTCACTAGCTCTCCCTCGTCCTGGCAGGCAAGGAGGAAGGTACCAAAGTAATGGGCCCTTTTTCCCTCTCCCCATTCTGCGCCGACAACTGCAAGGTCAAGGGTATCTACTTCCGGCTTGACTTTCAGCCAGTTCTTCCCCCTCATCCCGGGTGTATAGGGTGATCCGGCGATTTTGATCATGATCCCCTCGTGGCCGGCATCAAGAGCGGCATGGTAAAAATCCTCTACTGCTGCCGGGTCATCACTGACCAGCTGCGGTGCGACGTGCATTGTTACAGCCGTTTCAAGATGCTTCCGTCGTTCGGATAACGGGANGTCGATCAGGGTCTCGCCATCGAGGTANAGGATATCGAAGACGTTCGGGACGAGCATCACCTCTTCCTGCATTTCAGAAATCCCGTGTTTCCTTCGGAAACGGCGGAGGACTGCCTGGAACGGGAGTGGTTTCCCGTCCTTTATGGCGATTACCTCCCCGTCGAGGATTATATCGTGGGTTGTTGATTCGTTGAGGATCGCGAGCACGTCCGGAAGGGCGTTTGTCACGTCCTCAAGTTTCCGCGAATATAATTTCGAAAGCCCGCCCTGCCTGTGAAACTGGAACCTGCTCCCGTCATATTTGTATTCGGCAGCTATCGCTCCATTTTCCTCAATTGCTGATACGATTGACCCCTGCTGGGCGAGCATCATCTTCACCGGGTGGAACGGGGATATGCGGACCTCACGCAGGGCGGACTCCCCGGTTTTTGCCAGTTGCGCAACGTACCCGAGGTCATTTAAAGCCTGCACGGCATGTTCAACAAGAGCGGAATCGATCCCGAATGCCCTGGCGACAGCCTCCCTGATGTTCCCTTCCCCTACACCGATCCGCAGGTCTTCAAGCATGATCCGGGCGAGGTACCGTCCTTCGAGGGGGGTTGCATTTGCAAGAAGTTTCCGGACCCCCAGTAATTTTTCCCGTTGTGATTTCTTTCCCCCGGTATCCGCGATCTTTTCAAATTCATGATATACCGTGACGAGGTCGAGTTCTTCAGAAAAAAAGGATGTCTGTTCTTTTCCCGCGAGAAGAAGTTCCACTGCTTTTCCTGCTTCGCCTGTCCGGTTAATAGTCTCAATGACCGATTCTTTCTTGGTACCAACAACGTATGCGACCCCTTCATAGAGGAGGTTCGGACCAATCCCCAGTTTTTGCGGGCTCCAGTCGGGGAATATGCGGCCCATAATGAACCGCACGAAGACCGGCAGTTCATCGTCCGAAAGGGACGGGAGCCTCCGGCTGATCAGGTCGATCATCCCGAGTCGACCCGGGATTCCCTCAAGTTGTTCACAGGTGGCGGCAAATTCCCGGAAGAGCATAAAACTGACCACTTCTGACCAATAATTGTCACTCGTCCCGGATAAGAGTTCCCACATGAGTCCGGAGGGATAATATGGTGGAATCTCTGCCCGTTTGTAAATCCCGGCATTCTTCTAAAAATTATTATAGTCTGAAGCGCCATGGTACCCTATGGATGAAGAGTGGCAGCCGGATGCGGTTCTCGACATCAGGATTGCCCAGGTCAAGAAAGAATTATCGGAATACGTCGAGAAGAATGCAGACAAGATCGATTCGAACCTTCCGGTTTTTTACGGGCATGTCATGTCGATTATCGAGAATTCGTTCCGTGGTATCAGCGATGATGCACACGACCGGCTGATCGATGATGTAACGATGAAAGTACTGGAAGTGAGTAAGCGCTCCGGTGAAATTGAATACGTCGAGCGTCTTTTTTCCCATGCAGTCCGGATGAGGAAACGCCAGACCGGCCGGATGATCTTTGATATCATCCTTGGTTTTAAGCTGATCGACCTTGGGAAATACAACCAGGCTACCGAAGTCCTTACCAAGTACCGGACTACCGACGCGATCATCTGTACCGCGATCTCCTATTGTAATTACGCCCTTTCTGAGGAGCACCTCAGTGAAGGTGCAGTACCTGCCCCCAACCGCCGGCCAAGCGAAAAAGCACTGGCGGCACGGGAACAGATGATTGAGCTTATACGCCTTCATCCCCCGGTGAACCGGCTGAAATTCCCCCACGTGCTACAGGAACTGAAAATCAACAAGATATTCTGGTTCATGCTGCGGCTTGCAGTTGACTGGTTCCCCACGGAAGTTGAGTTTTTAAAAATCGGCCTTGANAAGGCCAAGAAGGATGGCAACAAAGACATGAGGGGAGAACTCCTGAAGATTGCATCCGAACGGTACTTCAGTGACATGTTCTTCCTCCGTGACCTGTACCACTTTAAAATTGAGAGCCGTGACGCGAGCGGGGCAACGGCGGTAGTACGGCAGATGATGCAGCAGCACCCGGATGAGCTCGAACCCGTTTATTACGGGATGCAACTATCGATTATATCGTCGCAGAACTCTGCGTACAGTAGTTTCCGCAAGATGGCCGTATCAAAGAAGATGCCTTCAAATGTGCTCGCACTCCTGGACTTTGAATTTGAACTTGTGGCAGGGAAAAAGACCGAGACCTATGCATGCCTTGAAGAGATCAGGAACCGGGTCCTTTCGAAAAGCCATTACCTCATCCTGATCGAGTACGCGACCGATGATGCCTTTTCAGATGTTGAAAAACGGGCAAAGGCCGCAAGGAAGGCACTCCTTGACTCTCTTGACCTCTATTGCATGAAAATCCTGAAAATGAAAACAGACTAACAATATAGTATCCTCAGCCATCTTTTTTAAACGTCAGCTTGAGAATCAGAGTGTTATTTCTTCTGACCAGCAGGGGGTGGGGCCGATCTCTGATGCAACGGTCAGCCTGGTATCGTTGCTGAACAGTCCGAGGGCGGACGTTGCACTTTTCAAGGCAATATCAGGTGTATTATTCACTTCGCTCAGGTGCGCAAGGCGTATATGGGTCATGTCCTTTCCAAACTCCTGGATAAAATCTTTTGCATCAGCATTCGAAAGGTGGCCGTTTTTTGACTTGATCCTCCGCTTCAGCATTTCCGGGTACGGCCCGGTCCGGAGCATTTCAGGGCAGTGATTACTTTCGAGGATAATTGCATCCGAACGCATCAGGGATGCCTTTATCCTGGCCGTGACAGTCCCGGTGTCCGTGCAGAACCCCAGTGTTGCATCCCCGGAAGTGACCAGGTAACCACACGGCTCCCGTGCATCGTGGGACGTGGGAAAGAGCTCGATTGTAAATTCGTCCAGCTCGAACGGTTCATGGTAACGAAGTGCCGTATAGCATACCGGGTTTCTTTCCGGAATTTTTCTCGTAAGGTGCTCATAGAGCGTCCCTTCCGTTGCATATACCGGGACATGCAACCTCCTCGCCAGCGGAGCAAGCCCCTTCATATGGTCCCCATGCTCATGGGTGACAAAGATCGCCCTGATCAGGCCCTGTTGCCCGCCTGCTTCGTTAAGCCTCCGCAGGGTCTCCTTGATTGACAGCCCTGCATCGATGAGAATGGCGCCGCTGTCACCTTCGATGTATGTACAATTACCCTTGCTGCCGCTCGCGAGCGTGATACACCGCATACTGGATAATCTTCGTTGCCTGGCCCATTAATAGGATATGATTGGTACGGGATCCTCGAAGTCCCGGATATCCAGGGAAAAATAGAAGGTGGATCAACTTTTCATTACATGCACGGCTGACGCCTTGAAACAGGCCTGCATCTCCTTCCCGGGCAGGATTCCAAGGTCCTCAACCGATCGCCGGGTGACGATCACTTTTAGTGGAAACCCGCAGTCCAGGGTAACAAGGACAAACGGCCCGCTCTGGGTAATTCCACTTACCGTCCCGACGATACAGTTTCTGGCAGTAGTTGTATTTTTTTCCACTCTAATTCCACTGTGAAGTGTAATATCATCGGGATGTATACTAAAAAACACCCTGCCCCCAATTTCTTCTGTTGACACTGCCTCNACTTCTTTTCCCTGTACAGAAATTGTTGCCAGACCCTGCTCGGATTTCGTTACCGTTCCCCCAATAGTATTTTCGACCCCTACAAACATCGCAATCTCGCTATTCAGCGGTTTATGAAAGACCTCTTCGGGGGTACCTGCCTGGGTGACCATTCCCCCGATTACGACGGCAATCCGTTGGGCTATACGCTGACCCTGGTCGAGGTCGTGAGTCGAGATGATGATGGTTGTCCCAAACCGTGAATTGATCGCCCGGATGAGCTCCTCGATTTTTTCTGTAGAGGCAGGGTCTAAATTTGCGGTCGGTTCGTCAAGGAGAAGCACCTCCGGGCGGGTGACCATTGAGCGGGCTATGGCAACCCGTTGCATCTCACCCCCGGAAAGTGTAGGGGCATAACGCTCATCGTATCCTGACAGGCCGACGAGATCGATCGCTTCAAGTACTCTTGACTTCAGCTCTTCCCCTTTCACTCCCCGGAACCGCAGTCCATACGATACATTTTCAAAAACCGTGGTTGAAAGGACGATCGGTTTCTGGAAGACCATTCCCATCTTACGCCTGAGCTCAAGCTGTTGTTTCTTGTCTCTGGTTGCTATCGTCCCGTTGATTACAATGGTCCCACGGGTGGGGTTATCCAGGAGGTCGATCATCCTCATCAGCGTGGTCTTCCCGGACCCGCTCGGGCCGATGATCCCAAATATCATCCCGTCGGGAATGGTGATACTCACATCTTTTACCAGTACCTTGTCGTCTACTTTCCTGAACAGTCCGGATATCTCAATCATGCCCTGCTCCTCTGCTGGACGATGTTTAACATCAACGTGATAACGAGGGCAATAGCAAGGAGGATCAGGCCAAGGGCAATTGAGAGCGGGAGGTTACCCATCGATGTTTCCAGAGCGATGCTGGTCGTAAGTACACGGGTATATCCCCTGATATTACCCCCTATCATCATCGCAGCTCCGACTTCGGATATTGCACGTCCGAAACCGAGGATGATTGCCGCAAAAACCGCAAACCTGACCTCTTTAATGATCGTGATCATGGACTGGTACCCGGTCGCACCAAGCGATGTGATAGTGTCCACTACGGTTCTGTCAACACCGGAAAACGCGGTGATGGTAAGACCGATCATCATCGGGATGATAAGGAGCATCTGGGCTATTATCATCCCTGCCGGTGTGAAGAGGAGTCCGAGCATACCGAGCGGGCCTGAGCTTGAGATCAGCAGGAATACAAACAGGCCTACCAGCACCGTGGGTACTGCATAGAGGGTCTGTATAATAGTAATGACTGCGCGTTTGCCTGAGAACTCATGGAAATGGATCCACCACCCGAGGGGGATGGCGACCAGCGATGCAAGGAGTGTTGCGGTGAGGGATATCATGAGTGTCCTCAAGGCAATCTCCATCACCTCGGGGTTCAGGGTGACGATTAGCTGGATTGCCTGGGTAAAACCCTCAATAATATCATTCATACAAATTACTGCTCCAAACCCGGATGTCCTGCCCGGTAATTACCTGGGATATAAAAACCCTCAATTCTGTTACCAGATATCTGCCCGGGAAAGTAATGAATATTCTGATAAATTCCGAAATTGTTTATCAAACTAAGTTGACACCAATAATACTGGCTGGAGAAAATTCTCTAACTGGAATCAATCGTTTAATGTTTTAATTATGGATTTTTTGTCCACCAGATCTTCGCCCCGTATGATGAACCCCTGAGCTGGAACTCGCTTCCGACCATGGTTAATTTAGTGCGCAGATAATCCCTGATTATTCTATCCTGGCGTTCATCTGTGCAGTCCATGCGACGGCGAAAATCCGCCACTGCATCACCGATTGTCAGGTAGCGATGACGGTGCTTAGATTTTAAAACTTCAAAATTCGCATAAATCTCCATCTGGAGAAGTGCCAGAAACAGACAGTCTGCCTTCGGTTCGAAATAATACGGAACTCCGTGGACTTTTGGCCAGAGATCGTGGAGGACTTCTGAGGAAGGAGACGGCTTGAGGAACCAGAACAGGTAGACCGTACCTGAACACANGGAATCCATTTTTCGGACNGCTTCCTCAAGGTCAATCATTGAGAGCGAATATGACGCAATGACAATATCAAACGGCCCCTCCAGCTCTTCAACAGTCACATCCTCCCACTTTTTCTCAATTATGAAGATGTCTTCTACCTGTTCTGAAACCTGGTAATCCCTGAGGGCGGACACCATCGTTGGTGAAGGCTCGACTGCTGTGACCTTACAGCCTCTTCTGGCGAGAGGAACTGCAAGAGTGCCCGGCCCGGCACCAATATCAAGGACTTTTATACCCGGATGGATCTTAATCCCACCCAGCTGTTCCATCACAAGGGTTGCTCTCCCTTTCTTATCGTACAAATAAAGGCGCTCTACATTCTCTTTGTCGGACCAGAAATCGACACTGTTCTTGTAGTGTGGTGTAGCAAGTTGCCGGAGTTTCCTCTCTTTCCAGACGTTGATCCAATCAATATGGTCAAAATATGGGTCCTGGGATATTTGGGTTGGTATATTATTGTCCATCTGGTCACGGCCGGTCTTTCCTATATATAATACTTAACCAGATAAAAATGTTAAGCGAACAGTTTCTTATGAGGTCCGGGGTATGAAGTGTAATGGTCCTCGTTCTCGAAGACCTTTGATCTTCAGGAACAACCCCTGATCGATACGATGGAAGCGTAAAGTACACAAATATTGGTTAACAAAAAAGATTTATTAACATAAATNCATANTATGTTTTGGTGATCTCCGTGATCTTCAAGGATGAAAATGTATTCAACCNGTATATCATTGCAAAAGGCTTTGATGAACCGATGANTAATCATAGTCAGCGAGAGGCCGTGGATTTTCTCGGNAACTATGCAATAGAAGGAAATGAAGAGGCGGTCACTGCACTGCAAATGCTCAACCGGTATCCGGGCCTCCATCCACTAATTCGTGAAAGGGTGGCAAGCAAAATTTAAAAATTAACAGGTAAATGGGTCGGTTTTATGGTATAGATGGGATACCTTGTTATCCCACCCCTATATGACGAAATAATTGATTCGCGGGCAAATATCCGCCACTCTACTTCTCAAAATGATTTTCCCATATTACATGTCGTCTTTCCGGCGTTTCCAGACATGGAGCACCCAGAGGAACGAAACAACCGTTGCCACGACTGTAGAGAGAGCAAGAAGCGGTACATACCACCACTGTTCCCCCATGGTACCTCCCATAACCCCGCTGCCGGCGATCGTTGCGATCGTGTTCGGAACAAGGAATGCCGTGCCGAGGACCGTCAGGTAGGCCGTGACCAGGGCAAACCGGTTGTTCAGGTTCTGCAACTGGTTATTGTAGATACTCTGCATCACTTCAAGGCCCGATGCCAGGACTGTTGACATCTGTTCGGAAAGTTCGATATGCCGGTCGATATTATTCGACAGTATTCCGATCCTTCCCAGGAGGTGTTCATCGTCGGTGATGAGGTCCGAATCACCGTAACGGAGCGATTCTGTAACGTCCTTCGTCGCCCATAAAACATTCAGGTAATTGATCAGGATATGCTTCATATTGTAAATATCACGGGCTATCTGTTGCCTGCCCATCTTTTCCTCGATTAAAGCCTTGCTGATGCTGTCCCCGTGGGCCTCGATCCCCCGGAGGAATTCGAAATTCCGGTCATTATTTTCATCAATAATGCGTTCAAGGACAAGCGTGATACTATCCGGGGTATTATCAGCATTCAGTTTCTTCAGGAACGGCTGGGCATACCGGGAGAACCGGAGGAGCCTGTTGATGTCTTCGTTGTGCACCGTGACAATAATATTCCCTTTGATCAGGATAATAATCGGACGGACCATAATGTCTTCATCCGTCATGGCAACTGCAGGGAGCATGATGCCGAGTTCATCATCATAGTCCTCGTATGATGAATAAAAACCTGAAAAAATTTTAGGGTAGTCAACTTTCTGGAATCCCATTGCCGGGCCGATAACCTCTATCTCCTGTTCCAGCTCCTTCGTGGTGAAGTCNACCCAGGCTACCGATGCATCAGTG
>JGI20214J51650_10003153_pt1 | contig 10357 bp, 11 predicted proteins | sample WetSurMetagenome_FD_51650 | JGI IMG/M metagenome (IMG submission 51650)
GATGGTACGGAAGGGTACCTATATACCCCCTGCAGTCATAGTACCGCCATGAAAAAGCAGGGCGAGCAAAAGACAAAAGGACATAAAGCAACGGATACACCTGTTGCAGCTCCGGTAAAAGCGGTAAGTCCGATTGATAAGCAAAAGATTAATTCACTGAAAGATAAAAACGCCGCAAAGATGAAACGCGGTAAACACTGAAGTTTTTCTTTTAAAATAACATCTTTTANAATACTATGCATTATCACAATTTTTTTTAGTATTTCCCCTTGTACATCTGAGCAGACACCGGACCGGCTGCCCTTGGTATCATAGATGGACAACAAGGTGCAATTTTTAAAATCCCCGGAAATCCGTATATGAAATTGTTAAAACCCCAAATAATCCGGACTTTTTCAGACAATGTTTTTATATTCCTGCACCGTATGAGTCTTCATGAAAGATCAGGGTAGTCAGAAAGGCAGGAGTAAAAAGCCTGAAAGTGGCGATGGAAAAGCATCGGCAGCAGATGCCCCGGTCGTGGGGAACAAGGTAGCGCCGTTGACAGCCAAGGAGAAGATTGCTGCCAACCAGAAGAATAAAAGAAGAAAATAAACCAGGTATTCATACCACTTTTTTCCCGGGATCTCTTTTACCATACAGGTTATCCGGCACATTCAAAAAGAACACCCTGGCGGTTCCAGATTACGATGGCAAAGACAGACCTAATCCTGCCCCGGGATAATATCCCGCTCCTCGAATTCAAAAACATTACCGTAATGAACGGGAAGAAGAAAATTCTCGATTCCATCTCCCTGACACTTCACGAGGGAGAAAATATTGCGATTCTCGGGCCCAATGGTGCCGGGAAATCATCGTTTATTAAAACTATTAACAGGGAGTATTACCCGTTACGTGATCCGGGAGTAGTATTCCGCGTCAGGGGCAGGGATACATGGGACGTCTTTGACCTGCGGTCCACGTTCGGGATCGTCTCAAATGACCTGGCATACGCATTTTCCAGGGACGTGACCGCTCACGAGGTGGTCCTGTCCGGGTTTTTCAGCAGCATCGGCCTGTTCCGGCACCACGTCACTCCTGAAATGGAGAGGAAAACCGGTGAAATCCTCCGGTTCCTGGAGGTCCAGCACCTCGGGGAAAGAAAAATGACGGAAATGTCATCAGGGGAGGCACGACGTATACTCATCGGCAGGGCACTCGTGCACAACCCGAAAACCCTTATTCTTGATGAGCCGACCAACAGCCTTGATCTGCATGCCCTTCATACCTTCCGCACCACGTGCCGGAAAATATCCCGGGCAGGTACCGGCATCATCCTCGTCACCCATAACCTGCATGATATTATCCCTGAAATTACCCGGGTCGTCCTGATGAAAGAAGGCCGCTTCTGCATGGACGGGCCAAAAGAGGAAGTCCTGACGGACGTAAACATCAGCGAGCTCTTTTTAGTACCTGTGCGTGTCCGGAAGGATAACGGGTATTATTACGTCTCCGGGTACTAAAAAGACAGGGAATAAGGCTCCCGGGGCAGGAAAATCGTTTTGCCAGTTCCGGACCGGTCCCTTAACGGGGACCATTGCAGGGACAAAAAAATCATCCATGCATCAGAATAAATATCCCCAGGCAACGAGGGTCCCATGGATAATTGCAATGACAATCGTAATCCTTGCAAGGTTCATGTGCCAGGAAAACCGGACGCCGTACTTCCCTTTTACAAACAACATTCCAAGCACCGCAGTTGAAATAAGTGCAATGAAGGTGACAATCCCCAGGTAGAAATACAGGGGGAGTCCGAAGAGGATGATCTGGCCGGGGTTTGAAATCATAACTACCGGATGAAGATAGTCAATCTGCAGCATAAAAGGTACTGGTTTGATCAGGTTGGGAAATATCTGCCATTTCACCCGCAGATCCTGACCTGGTAGATTTCGAAAAATTTTTATGCCCAACTTGTATAGTGACTCGTGCGGCATATCCGGCCTGGAGGGGATAACCGATGTTATCCGGAGCCCGTCTTATGATTGTGTGACTCTACCCCCGGGTATGCAGGCATGAGGGAAAGGTGAAATGCAATGGTTTCTTCAACAGTTTTTATTAAAGGACCCTGGGGGTGGCTGCACCAGGGTAATGTATGTATTGTGGTTTTAATCATTCTCGCAGGCCTGGCAATGACAGGGGCCGTATCGGCGGCAACGCCAATCACCGGCCCGATGGTAATCACTGTACCGGGAGATTACTACCTGGCAAATAGTATTTTGAATAGCGGCTCAGGTGTGTGCATTGACATTACGGTACCAAATGTAGTGCTGGATGGAAAAGGACAGACAATTGATGGTATTGACAAGGCCGACAGTATAGGTATCAGGGTCTGGAATGCAGGGATGACCCTCTTCAACGTGATAGTAAAAAATGTTATCACTTCAGACTGGGGGACCGGGGTATACCTTTCNGACGTGAAAAACTCACAACTCGAGAAGGTTACAGCGTCAAGTAATACCGGAAGCGGGATTTCTCTCAACATGGCTTTGAGAAACACCATCAAGACCTGCGTAGCTTCTGAAAATGGTGCAGTAGGGATTCTGCTTTATGATTACAGCGATTCCAATATGCTCACGGGTAACACGGTAAGTAGCAACCTGGCTGACGGTTTCCGGATAAACACGAACAATAACAATATGCAGAACAACAAGATCTTAAATAACAAGGGCCAGGGTATACAGATTTGGGGAAATTATAATACCTTCACCGGGAATACGGTGACGGGAAATAAGGGAGATGGTATCTATCTCTACTCAGCAAACGGGAATCTCATAACCAAGAACACGGTGAAGCTGAATGCACAGGGGATCAGGGTAACCGAGGAATCTTATAATAATGAGATTACCGGGAATACGGTCCAGAATAACACCTATAATGGTTTGCTCATGATTAATACCGCGAACGGTAATACGGTATCTGGCAATACCTTTGATATGAACTCGGATTCGGGGATACGGATCGTGCGTAGCGGAGAAAACACGGTCATCGGGAACTTTGTAAGGAATAACCTCAAAGAGGGCATATACCTGTGGGACACCGGAACTGTATCAAACGTTATTGTCAACAACTACTTCTACAATGACAAGAACGCTGGCGTGTATACCCCTGTCGGTGCAAACAGGTGGAACCTGCCACAATCAGCCCAGACGAGTATTACCGGTGGTAAAAACTCAGGCGGTAACTCCTGGGGACAGCCTAACGGCCAGGGATTCTCCCAGATCACACCCGCAACAAACGGGATCTGCAACAAGCCTTACACGATTGCAACCAGTAATGTCGACAATTTACCCCTTAAATGGGCAAAGAAATAATCCTTTTTTTCTTACCAGGGCANGGTACTACCTGAAAAAAGGCAGACCGTATTTCCGGGAGCTGAACGGTTTAGTTCCAGACCTGACACAGCTGTATATTGAACGGCTCATTAATGTCCAGAAGAGCGGTGCAGGGGTAATCATCTCAAATTTCAACCGGGGTTAATAAAAGGAACAAACAAATTTGACATGTTTTTCCGTAACAATGAGAACAGGGTTTGCCGGGGGGGGTTTAGGCCCCGGGGCCCCGTCCTTTTTCCTGAAACGTCAGACCAGGTTACTGCCGCCCCTGTAGGCGATAGATTTCTGGAAACTGCTGATCAGGCCGCTGGCTTTGGTAATGTCGCTATAGGAAAGGTCCCCGGCCGATATGCCGGAGCCACCCTGACTTCCGGTGATGTGTGCCCTGAAATAGGCAACTGCTGAGCCAATCATTGGCGTAGTGGTGCCGTCAGGCCTGGTAATGCCTTTTGCCGATATGTCATAGTTGAGGACTACCGGGGAGTCCGGGTCGTCACCCACGATTCTTGCGTCAAGATGGGTGGTGACCGAGGTGAGTGTGGCATCAAATGAACTTCCCGCCTGTACAACGTCGGCTGAGACGCTACCGGTCAGCAATATCAGCAAAGCCAGGCTGATGATGATATTGCAGACGCGTTTACTGGTCATGAATTCGGGTTCCTCCTACATTGTTGTGCTCCGGATATTCCCGGGCACAACACAATCTTAAACGCAATAATATTTAATGAGATTTTTTCAATTACCCGCTGGTTTGCCCGTATAACTGCAGAGTTCTGGCGTAATGCAGGGCTTTATATTTCACCGGGTTTGAATGGCCGGAAAAAGGAAAATACTGGCCCCTGAGCCTGCAAAAGATATGCCATGGCCCGGGGTCATTTCTATTCCTGACATTTTTTTTAAAGAACCGATTTTCCCCGCTTTTGGACTACACCGTTATTCCCTGCAACATGGAATAACGTCACAGCATGATATTCAATTGACGAAAGATATGCGGAAATTCCTGGCCGGACAGGATAACGGGTTAATAATCTGTCACGTGGATCGGCAATCCGGTCGTTACGCTTCTACACATAGGTATTACTCCTTTGGAGTATAATGGTAATATTATGATTTTGAGTGAAATAAAATTCCGGCAATGAAAAATTGCGGAATCATTTTTTTTCACTTCTCAACGGCAATGCAGGCCATTTTCTGCTTAAAATAGCTAAGGGATGATATAAATTAGTGAATTATTCAGACAGAAGGAATTCCTGCCAGACACCACCTACCTCCGGATATTGCAGGAAGTGTCAGACACGCCAGGCTGTAAAATCAGCCATGTTGTTTCCCGGATGATCCCCGATTACGGTGAATACGATGTCCGCTCAAGAGTCCACCAGCTGGTCCTCAGGCGGTACCTCTTCGAAGGACGTGCAAATACCGAAACGCACCTTTCAATCACCGGTAAAGGCAGGGGCTGGCTCCTCGCGGCAGAGGAAAAACAGGTCACCTGAAACCCCGGCGACCATGCTGAAAATTTAACCGGACGGGTCATATACGGTGAACAGGCGGTTTTACGAGTTCTGACCTTATCTCTTAACCGGGGGAACCCGCTATAAAATGCAGGATGGACGAAGTGAGGTATCTGCCTCCCGTACGACGCCTGTCTGCCGTTATTTTCCGCTAAATCCAATACATTTTTATCTGTCTGACAATCTATCAGATATTTGAGTTTGTCTCGCAAGGTGTGATTTCGTACGTGTCATCGGTCCTCTTCATAGAAAATTCCCAGGCCTTCCACAGGGTGCTGTTATCCTCGCTGGTCCGGTTACCAGGGATACAGGTGGAACGGGCATTTTCTCCCGTAAATGCGGTGAACAAGATGACGGAACGTCCTTACCACCTTGTGTTAGCCGGCGGGAGGGAGCAGGTGACCTGTAACGTCCGGGACACCGCGAGAACAACCGGTGCATCCCTGCTCTACGTCGATATCACTCCCGTAGACATTTCGAAAAACAGGCAGGGATATCTCCGGGACGCAACCCTTGTAATAGAAAACCCGGAAAGCTCGACTGAGTATAATCTTTCAGGTTTCCGTAACAGAAATGACCTCTATTCTGCGGCCTGCGGGTATATCACCCGGTACGTCCGGGAACATTTCGTGTCGCAGGAACTCCGGCTGGAAAACCTCGAACTATTCGATATCCTCGACGGGTGCCAGGTAGGGATCGCCGTTTTTTCCGGGCGTGAAATACGTAAAATTAACCAGCACCTTGGAACATTACTTGGTTATTCCGGCGTGTCCGCCAGGCCTGAAGAGCTGCCTGATCTCTTTTGTTCACCCGCCGACTACATGGAATTTTCACGGAACATATTTTCGGGTAAGAAAGATGCCGGGTGGAACTGTGCAGTCCACCATCTCGCTACAAAAGAAGGGGAACGGGTACTGTGCACGATCAGGGTCAGGAGACTTGACGGTTTCGACCCGATGAAAGGCCACCTCATGATCGTCGAGCGGAATGAGGGCCCGGGCCCGGGACCCAGTGGGACAGGGCAGGTCTTTCCCTCAGACTGGGTACTTTCAGGGTCATTTGGGGAGGCAATCGCAAAGGTCCCCGGGATGGTGATTACCACGGATGAAGAAGGGACCATTACCCATGCCAACACCCCGGCCCTGGAGGCGTTCGGGTACCAGGCTTCCGAGGTCATCGGCAGGAACCTGATCGGGACAATTGTCCCCGGGCATTCCCGGTACGCGGGGGAGATGATTGCCATGATAAACGACCCGGCCTTCTGCAGGGACGGGTATACCGTTCATGCATTCGAAAATACCAGGAAATCAGGAGAGAAGTTCTGGGTCGCATGGAAAATTCTCCCGCTCGTCGATGCAGAACAAAAAATATCCGGGATGCTCTGCCTTGGCGAGGACATTACCGGTACCGGGACGGGGACAGGCGGGTCCCGGCAGATCCGTGCAGACCCATGGAAATATTCAGTCCTCAAAGGAACCAGGGTCAACGAGGAGGTCTTCGATTCAGTATTTCACCTGTGCGTGGAGATCTCCCGTGACGGGCATGAAGGGCACCGGATCGGCACTTCGTTTGTAATCGGGGATACGGATACCGTCATGGCCCATTCTAGGGAGTGTACCATTAATTCATTTGCAGGCCAGGAAAGGATGAAACGGCTGATCACGAACACGGATAACACCGAGGTGATCAAGGGGCTTGCCTCGATGGACGGGGCATTCGTCATCAGGGAGGACGGGTTTATCGAGGCCTCCGGCCGGCATTTTATTATCGATAACCTTAAGCTCAAAATCCCGGAAGGGTATGGCACGCGGCATTCATCGGTGGCAGGGATCAGCCAGATGACCAACGCGATCGGGCTCGTGGTCTCGCAAAGCGGGGGAAAAATCACGATCATGAAAGACGGCCTGATAAAAAAATCATTCGTGGTCTGATCCTGAGGAACGCCAGGATGTTCTCACGGAGGACAGGACAGTGCAACCGGCTTGGAGGCCATTTACAACAGGAATTATTTTTAGTTATACAGGTCACAGTATTTTTCTCGGATATACGCTACATCTGCTACCTTTTTGTGGAATCCGGAGCAAACCTATGGCTGGAGACAGAGAAACGTTACTATGAACCAGTTTAAGAAAAAGTACGGGCTGATCCGAAACGCCATTATTATCGCACTGGTCCTTCTCGTTGTGCGGATCATTGTTGATACGTTGCAACTCGATTTAATAACCGTAAATACCATAATCGGGTCATTTGTAGGGGCAGCAATATTCACGATTGCCATTATCCTTGCCGGGACGTTAGCCGATTTCAAGGAAAGCGAGCGGATCCCGGGTGAACTTGCCTCGGCAATCAGGAACCTCTACCAGGACAGCCGGCTCATCCAGCTGGAAGACAAGGGGATCGTTCATGGGTTCCAGGACCATGTACGGGAGTTGCTGGGGGCCATTAATACCAATTTCCGGAACAATCAATGGAAAATGAGCGAAATTCATGCCGCAATGGACAAGGTGAACGACGATATCGCATACCTTGCGGAAAAAAACGTCCCCCCGCAGTTCCTGGTAAAACTACGAAACGAGGTCTCCACGGTTGACAGGATTTCAGGCAGGGTGGAGATCATCATGCAGACTTCATTTATTCCGTCAGCCTACGCAATTGCAGAACTTGCAACGGCAGGTGTTATCTTCATCCTGATGATCATAAAACTCGACCCCTATTATGAAGGGCTGATTGTTTTTACTATCATTTCCACGTTAATGATAGCACTTATCCTGCTGATCAGGGATATTGACAACCCGTTTGAAGTCGGGAGAGAGACCTACGCGGAAGTGGACCTGAAACTGCTCTGGAGCCTGGAAGACCACCTGAACAGGAAAAAATAGCTGGGACGATGTTGCCGGGCCCGTTCCTGCCCGGCCCCCGTATGAGGTCATTCCCTTCNNCGGATGAAAACGAGGACCCCCAATACTGTTGCCCCGATGAACAAACACAGCGGTAATGGTGATGTCTGGACACCCACCGGCACTGACGTCGTCGCGTAGGTTGTTGGGAAGAAATCCACCCCTTTTTTTGCTGCCTTGACGTCCAGTGCATTCTCTGCATAGAGGGTGACGGTACTGTTATCCTCGTACTTGAAGGGGTACACCTTCACCCAGGTCGTATTTCCGTCGCCCTGGAACGTCACTGATTCAGGGTACTGGGAGCCGGTATCGTGGACACGGTGAATTGTTCCGGCCGGGTCAAGGTACTCCATGACCCAGTCAGTACCGGTTGAAGTAAAGATTTTTACCGGTCCCGGGTTTGCAATGACTGCAAAATACGCTGGTGCGTCCCTGGTCGCCTGCGATTTATCAGAGACCGCCGGGGATTGTGGGGGGACGGGTGTGCCGGTTACTTCCGGGAGGACCAGGGCAGGCAGGGGGTCTCTCGGTTTTGTGACGGTATAGGTAAAATTGCCGATAAACCCGCGGGCATCAGAGAAATTTACCAGGTAATCTCCCGGTCCCGGGATACTGAAAGTCTTTGAGAAATACCCCATGTAATCGGTACCGATAAATTCCGGGCCGAACAGTAATGTCCCGTTTGCCCTTGTCACAATGACCTCCACGCCGGAATTTATCAGCCGGGCACTATTTCCTGCAATAGTCAGCGACCCGTCATATTCCTTCCGGAGCGGCGGTGTGATGGCGAGTTCATCCGAGCGGTCAACAATGGTCACCGGGCGGATGGTCACGGAACTTCCAAGGAATGAAAAGTCAGGTATTGGTAACACTTCGACCTTGTACTGCCCCTTTTTCAGGCCGGTCGTATTGAAGACTAAAGAAAATGACTTGTTTTCATCACTATGCTGTATGACGACGTTTTTCCGTTCAATCTCAGTGGTAGAATAATCAGCATTTGATAGTGCAATACTGACATTTACACCGTCCGCCAGGTTCGTCGTACCGTTCACGACAATGGGGGTCCCTGCCTGGAGCGATATCGGGGTATCAATGCTAATCTCGTATGCTGAGGCTCCGGCTACCATGAGCGCCAGGAATAGGATTATTGCGGCATATCTTGTTCGAATTATAAGCAACCCCTGCCTCACTATTTGTCGTTTATATTCGACATTATGTTTTAATATGTTTACCATGTGACACCAACTCCTGAACCCTGTATTTTCAGGCCGGCAGGGGAGGCAGCGATAATTCATGCGTTTTTGGGGGGTCCCCTCCAGGCAAGGAACGCAGTCTCCAGCCAGGAAGTGAATGACACAGTCAGAACACCAGCCCTGCATGATATCCTGCCAGCGAAGTCCTCGCAAAAATGTGTACGTGAACAAAGGGTAGTCCCGGTTTCGACGTGCCGGGTCAGGGGACCAGCCCGAGGTGCTCGGCAAGGTCTAGATAAAATGCAGCGAGGCCCTGCCATGCACCCCAGCCACCCGCAATCAGGCGGGCCTCATCACGGGTGACTTTTTTCCCGTCCCGGTAAAACCGGGAAAGGATCCGCTGCAACCCCACATCATCCGCAGGGAACGCATCGAGCTTGTGGATCCCCCTGATGATCGTCAGTTCCGCGGTCCATTTGCCGATACCACGGATTTCCATCATCTCACGGATAATCTGACCGGTATCCTCGTACTGCCGGAATTTATCAAGGTCGAGATCTCCCGAGACAATGGCGCCTGATATCTCCCGTATGTATTCACCTTTCCGTGAAGTCATCCCGCATTCCCGAAACAACGATTCAGGGGCCATTGCGAGGGACTCAGGAGAGGGATAACAGTAATACACGTTTGGGCCGGTTTCAAGGCGTTTTCCGGTCTTTTTTATCAGCCGGACCTGGAGGCTGTGTGCTACTTTCAGCGAGATCTGCTGCTCGATGATCGAGTCCACCAGTGCCTCAAACAACGTCGGGGTGGTCGGGGACTTCAGGCCATATAACCGGCAGGTGAGGTCTTTCATTACCGGATCGTTCCGGACAGCGTTATAGAACGGGAGCAGGTCATCGTAAATATTGAACATTGATGAAACGATGCCCTGGATAACCGGTCCTTCGACTCCCGGTCCTTCTGCACCCCGGGTAGCAGTGACTTCCAGCCGGGGGGTGTCCGGTGTGCCAACCGAACGGACTTCGATAAGGGTGGGGTGACCACGGATATCGATTGCCTGCCGGTACACCCCGCCATCATAAATTCTGACAGCCGGGTCACCCCGGGAAAAAATCCGTGCACTCAGGTCAAAATCGTATGGCGGGACCGGTTCAAGGTGGGTTTTGGACATGCGTCAGGTGATCTGGTTTAATTTTCCTGCTTATTATAGCCTCCAGGGCCGGGGGTTGCCAGGAATAGAGGGAAAAAGAAAGACTGGTAAAAAAACCAGGGGTTTCACGATCCCGGTTATCAGGGTTTCCACACTTCGGGCTGCATGCTGCCCTGTGCGATATACTCGATTTCGGCCGGTAAAAACACTATTACAACGTAATCGGGGTTGT
>JGI20214J51650_10003154_pt1 | contig 10357 bp, 8 predicted proteins | sample WetSurMetagenome_FD_51650 | JGI IMG/M metagenome (IMG submission 51650)
TTTCAGTCTCTTTGATAAAGTATCTTTATGACAGCTTTTCACCTTTGTTAGCGATAAACGCTGTCTTTGTGCCTCTAACGAATCCGGCATTCTCATAAAAGCGGAATATGTCATCCCGCTGCCGTCCGGTCATAAGTGAGACCTTATAGCAGCCGCAGTCCCAGGCAAGCTGCTGGGTATACCTAAGCAGCCCGGTGCCGATACCTTTTTTACGGTAGTCCGCGTGAGTCACCACATTCTCGATAATCCCATAAGACTGTCCGCTGCGTGTCAGGTTGGGAATTACAGTCAGAATACATGAGGCTACAATTTTCCCGTCAGCCTCTGCTGCGAGGCAGTTCATTTTCCGGTCGGCAAGCATCTCACTCCAGATTCGGCTAAGGGTCTTCTCATCCGGCACCGGTAAATCTTCATCGAACAAATGCTTATGCAGATCCAGCAAGGCCGGCAGTTCGTCGTGACGGATTAACCTGTAAATTACGTTCATATATCAGTTTCCAGACCCCTATGCATTATTGCCGCCGTCCGCCAGCAGTGTCTCTCCTGTGATATACCCTGACGCTGGAGATGCGAGGAAAACTGCTATGGGAGCGATATCCTCGACCTCGCCCATTCTGCCAAGCGGAATGGCAGGAAGGGCTTGCCCGCCCTGCGGTTGAGCTGCTGCAGGTCTGCCACCCGGCATGCTAAACTCGGTTTTCACCACACCCGGAGCGATGGTATTGACCCTGATATTGAACTCAGCAAGCTCGCGTGCCAGCACACGTGTCAACATCACTACTCCCGCCTTGGCGACGCTGTAAATCCCCATAGGAGCGCCGCTGCGATAAGCCCACTGGCTGGCGATATTGATTATCACGCCCTTCTTTTTCGCTGCCATCTGCTTCCCCACTGCCTGAGCACACATGAAATAGGCTTTAAGATCGGTATTCATTATATCATCCCAGTCTTTTTCTTGTGCTTCGAGGATGGATGTCCGGATAATGATTCCGGCATTATTGACCAGAATATCTATCTTGCCGAACTTTTCTATCGTTCGGGAGACCAGATTGTCGATATCCGCCCTGCTTGTAGTATCGGCACGGACGGCCAGAGACCGGCGTCCGAGGGACTGTATCTCATTCGCCACTGCTTCCAGCTTGCCGTCATCGGTAACCTTATCACAGACCACTACATCAGCACCTGCTTCGGCGAAAGCCAGGGCGATTCCCCTGCCGATACCTCTCCTCCCCCCGGTTATTAGTGCCGTCTCACCTGCCAGAGTGGTATCCCTGTATATACTCATTCTTTCCTCCACAAGTACTAGATTGTATAATCAACTATACTGATGTTCGCCTTTCGACATGCTTCCTTACGGGAAGGACAGGCTAAGGTGAGCGGAATGTGAGCCTGCTGATTATCATATTTATCTACGCGACTTTATACTCGTCTTATTGCAGTTGGATTTATTAGCGTGATTCCTGGCTCTGCAATATCAGCCTGGTTCTCCTAATAAGTTCGGGAGGTTCGGTAAAACCCAGGGCGGCGGTGACCTGCTCAGGGCGCCCGGAACCAGAACTATCGCAGTGCAGACGCATGGTAAAAAAACACCGGCCGGAAAGCCAGTCCGCCAGCCTGAGGTCATCGATCAAGAGCCTCAGGTCGTACTTCTTCACACCGGTATCCCGCTGGTGCTGCCAGGGCAGGCTTTCAAGTGCCATTAGATTATCTACTGAAATTTGAATATCGTCGCGACTTTTTTCAGTAGCAATAACGACCTCAAAATTGGCAAACCTGACCTGAGACTGTAAGGAGGGCAGCACCGGAGCGACCTGCTGTACCTGAAGTACCCTGATGCCGGGAGGAAGCTGCTGGTTAACCGCACCTTCGAACCACTGGGGGGTTACCGGACGGGAGCATACTACATCCATGAGTTCCGCTTCACCGGTCATACCCACCGAAAGCGGCGCGGCTACGGAAATCTGGGGGTGGGGCGAAAAACCCTGCGAATAGGCGATGGGGATTCCAGCCCGCCGGAGTGCCCTCTCCCACAAACGCATAATATCCAGGTGTGAGATGAACTTAATTTCTTCGCCCCGGTTGAACTTTACTCGTAAACGTTGCATCGCATCCTCTTCAAGAAATAATCAAGGTACAAGATATCCCGATTCTCCCGATAACATCGGATAATGCGGGACGCAAGAACAAACACCAAACAATGATCAATTATCAAGATACAACAAGCAATAACCAGGTAACAAGTACAAGAGACCAATTTTCAGAGAATGAATCCAGGTCAGGCGTTGGACGTATGACATCAGGCGTTAGTAATGAAGGATTTATTGCAAGAATTGAGCTGTTACCAAATCATTTGTTATCGCAAATACTCATATAGCATCCATCGGGATGACTTAGTAGCAACAGTAAACTAGAGCCAGTTAGCCCCTGCATTGAACCTGACTGTGGGTGAGCAATTAATGAATATCTCAGGCTCAGTTTATTTGTAAAAACGTTCTCCATGAAAATTATTACTCCGGCTTGATCATAAACGTTGCATTACAACCCGGCAAAATCACTTAAGGAGAACAGATTATATTCATTTAGCCAGTTGCAGTATGGCTGACAAACTAAAAGTACCTGACTATGACAGTGAATTGTCGAGTGCATGACTATTCATAAAACATGCGTTGGAATGTCAGAATTCTGCAGTGATTATATGCTGGTTTTAAACATGGGTTTAGCAAGTTTAAACCCATGTGTGGAAAATACAAAAATGGTAGCGACTAGATTCGGACTAGCGACCAAAGGATTATGGATTTATCAAGCTAAAAAGCGGAAGCTCGCAGCAATAAAATATATCAAAAAAAGAAGGTAATGTGATGAGGNTTAATTCANGATTTTGTTTTCAAAATAATATCGGGGACCGTTAACGCACAGCGAATTAGCGACGGTCTCAGGCACTCCCAGCCTCACAAGATCAGGCAGGACGACCTTTTTTATGAAGAGAAGATCATAGGGGTTCTCCAATCGGATTTCAGCCATAAACGGGTATAACGGTGTATCACCAGCGATTGGTGTCAGAATCCAATCGTGAGAGAGTAGCAGACGGTCGGCGTATCCGGCATCGATGAGAGCTTTCAACACTTTATTACGTCCCTGAGTACTTACACTCACACTTTTCGGGCCCGGATAGCGGTCCATACCCAGATAGGTCCCCTGGTCCAATACCCACATAAGATACTCCGTATCGGCAGTGTCGTTGGAATGATCGAGTTTGACACGGTCCAGTTTGACCCCTTCCGCTTTTAATACCGACAACTGCTGTCTGCCCACCTGTCCTGGAGCGTACGAATGCAGCATTATGGGTGCCCCGGTTTCCAGATGGGCACGGGCTACACCCTGCAAAATTGTTTTTTGCTCTGGTGTGACGCCGTCTTTATCGCTGGCAGCTTTGATTATGCCGGCCCTGACACCGGTACCGGCGATACCTTTTTCTATGTCCCTGACAAATAATGAAGCTAACTGGGATGATGAAACACCACTGAAATCATGAGGAATATCCGTCCACCAACCCGTAGCACAGATTATATTGATGCCGCTGCGCCGCGAAGCCTCGGCGAGCACGTGAATGTCGCGTCCTAAATCAAAGGTAGAAGCATCGACGATCGTATCGATGCCACCCTCCTTTGCTTTTATTAAAGCCGAAATGATGTGCTCCATTGCCCTGGAACCAAAAAGTTCAGGATACTCTGCATATAGTCCGCCTGTGCCGGAGACAATATGCTCATGCATAAGTGTGAAACCCAAGTCAGCAGTATTAATCGGACCGAGTACGGTATTGACTGTCGTCATTTTACAAACCTCTTTTAAATCGTTGAGGCAATGGCGAAGGAACTGCGCACGCACTTTTGCACGTTGCCGACCTCGTTGCAATCGCCCACGATGTGGAATACGCTGGCTGAACCGTAAAACTGGACGGCCTCAGTCTGCCGGGGATTCATACCGCCGGCGATGACTATGCTGTCGGCTTCGATCTTATGTTCAACGCCCTTAGCATCGGTATATTTAACGCTGCCGTCTGCCACTGAAGTGGTCGTAGCCTGCAGAATAAAGCTGAAATCCGGCAGCCTTTTCCAGGCCTGTTCGAACATGGTGTAATAATGGACACGGTCAGCTTCCGGAGCCAATTTTTTCTGCCGGGTAAGCACGGTGACATTGTGACCGTTTTCTGCCAGGTACATGCCTGTCTCGGTACCTATCTCCGAGCCTCCCACCACAACCACGTTTTTCCCAAGAGCTTTCTCGTTCCCGTAAACACTTATGGGCGTCCAGACATTAGCTCCCAGACTACCCTTTTTCTTCAGTCCCGGAATGTCCGGAATGTTGGGTTCCGCTCCGAGAGCGACTATAACGGCATCGAAGCCGCCTGCCGTGATCATTTCCGGGGTCGCTGTTGTATTCAATTTCACTTTAATATTTTGCTTATCTATCTGGTGGATAAGGTAGTTCTTGAAGTCTTTGAGCGGCCATTTAAACGAAGAGTAGTCGGAATGGACCAATTGCCCGCCGAGGGTAATGTTCTTTTCAAATAAAGTTACCTTGTGCCCTCTTCCGGCGGCTACTACGGCCGCATTCATACCAGCCGGCCCTCCGCCGATGACGGCAACCTTCTTAACTGCGATGGGAGGGGAGATCATCGTGTTGATCTTGTGAACGAGACCAACAACCGGGTTGACCGAGCAGACACTGAGCCATGGTCCCTTCATCGAAAGACCATGACACCGGTTGCAACGAATGCAAGGGACCACATCATTGACTCTGCCAGAAATAATTTTAGCTCCGTAATCAGTGTCGCAGATAAAAGCTCTGCCGGCACCAACCATGTCGGTCTTCCCGGAGGCAATGAAGCTCTCGATATCGTCAATGTCCTGATAGCCGCCGATTGGTGCGGTAATAATTTTGGAGCCACTCTGCTTTATAGCTTCGGCGACGTGAAGTGTAACAGGGAGGCCTTTCTTCGAGTTGAAGCCGGTGGGATGTGCTAGGTCGCCGTCGCCGCCGCGGACCTGGATAATATCGAACTTGCCTTCGCCAAGTTTACAGAAAGCTACGGTGTCTGCGACGGTTATGCCTCCCGGTTCCTCCTCACCACTCATGAGTACCTCGATAAGGAAGTCCGGTCCGAGGGCTGTTTTGATCGCCTCGCAGATCATGAGAGGAAAGCGGGCACGGTTTTCGATACTGCCGCCGAATTCGTCGGTCCGCTTATTAGTAAGCGGGGATAAAAACCGTGCCGGAAGCGGCGCGCGGTAGGCCATGTGGATCGAAGCCATATCAAAGCCCAGCTTTTTGAAGTATTTTGCCGACTTGACCGTATCCGCGATCAGTTTATCCATCATTTCTCTGGTGAGAGCTTTGGTCGGACCGTTAAAAATACCGGGCATCGGGGGCATATCTTTCCTATCTTCGTCCTCATCCGGTTCCGGTAACTCGAACTCCGGGGGTCCTGCCGGAGCGTCACAAACCCCATAACCTTCTATCCGCATGGGGCTAATCGCAATTGAAGCTTTAGAACCGTAAAAATGAATAGCCTCAGTAAGCTGTGTCATATAGTTTTCTACCGAAGGATCGTCGATATCGAACATGGGGAAATGAACGGAATCGCCGAAACCCTTACGCTGGTTTTTGTTCGTCCAGGCGCCGAAGGTGACTATAGCGGCGCCGTTCCGGGCAATATTGGAAAGGTAGGCAATGATAGGCTCGGCGGGATATGACTCCGGTCCCTGTAAAAAATGCGGCAGAGCATTAGAGGAAATCAGGCGGCTTTTTAGAACAACATTGCCGATTTTGAGAGGCGACATTATATGACTGTATTTATTAACCATAAATCCAGATTCCTCTTAAAAATTTTCACGCATATAATAGCACAGGTTTATCGAATAAACAAGTCATATGAATCGCGGTTATCATGGATCCCGTCCTTCAACTGAAGGACGGGATGGCGGATGAATTCGGGATTTTCTAAAGGTGGTAGCGGGTATTTGGAGACTTAAAAATAGTACCCGGAGATTCTGAGCCCCGATAGGAGGCTAAGGAGTTATCGGGGCATCAGAATGACATCGCGGTTATTCCTCGAAATGGACATCCATGTGGGGGGGAGGCCCCGCAGGACCGACTTTAGTTAAGGCCGCGTGGGCTTTCTTCAACTGTTCCGGTATCTTTATCTGCTGCGGGCATTTTTCTTCACATTCGCTACATTCGACGCAGTTATCGGCACGCTGCTCTGCAGGCATGCCCATCGGACCACCGGCATAATTACCAGCGGTACGGGGGTCTTCACTCACCATGAATTCGTTATATATTTCGAAAATTTTAGGAATATTAACGTTGTTCGGACAGGGCTGGCAATATTTACAGCCGGTACAGGGCACCGGTGCCAGGCTTCTTACAGCCTCCTGTACCTTTTTAAACAAGTCTTTATCTGCCGCAGTAAGCATACCCGGCGACGACCGCCCGGCAAAGGTCACGTTCTGAACCACCTGCTCCATGGTGCTCATGCCGCTGAGCACGACGGAAATTTCCGGCTGGTTCCATACCCAGTCCAATGCCCATTCCACGTGACTGTGCTGTTTTGCCCTATTCCAGACTTTGGCAACCGCCGGCTGCGGTGCCTTCGCAAGCTGACCGCCGCGCAGGGGCTCCATGACGACGATAGCGAGACCTTTACCGGCCGCATACTCAACGCCCTTACGACCGGCCTGGTTGTTCTCATCAACGTAGTTATATTGTACCTGGCAGAACGTCCAGTTATCGTAATAGTCGATGATATCTTTAAAGACTTCGAATGAGTCATGGAAAGAGAAACCCAGATAACCGATTTTGCCCTCTGCGATCTTTTTCTCCACGAACTTGATGGCCTTCCATTCTTTCATCTGTTTCCAGCCCTGAGCATTCAGCCCGTGCAGCAAATAGTAGTCGATTTTGTCCGTCTGAAGTCTTTTTAGCTGTGCGTTCAGGTAGCGATCGAACTCATCTGCCGATTTCAAAGCAAAGCCGGTCAGTTTAGTGGCTAATCTAACCTTTTGACGATAGCCATCCAGCAGGGCTTTGCCCACAGCCCGTTCGCTGCTGCCCATTCCATAAACGAAGGCAGTATCTACGTAGTTGACGCCGTTATCAATAGCATAACGGATCATTTTAATAGCTTCCGGTTCATTGATNGGACTCATCATGTCTTTCCCTAATTGAGGCAGACGCATGGCACCAAAACCGAGTGCAGAACCTTTCCAGTCCAATTTCCCAAATTTGCGATATTGCATTTTTCCCTCCTGAATGCATTNACTATTGTTTTTATATAGTATAAATCTTAAAGAGCTCTTTAAGTCAAGGGCACCTTAAAAATATTTTAGGGGGTTCGAGTATAATATTTTGAGAAGACATGTAAAATAAGGTCCGACCTTATTTTAAACAATACCGGTTATTCGGGAATAGGCGGTTTCGGACTACCCTTTATAGGACGGGGTATATGCTGGAGGAAGCTGAATTTCCACACCCCATTTATTTTTATATACCTGGCATTATACTGGCCCTGTACCAGTAGCAAATATTTATCGGGTCCGGTGATCGGGAACATCATATACATCAACCAGTTGCCCTCGGCTTTATCTCCCGTTACAGAGATAACCGGGTGTATGGCTAACTCGGCTTCATTACCCACGTGAGTTTTGGAGAGCATTTCGTATACATGAGCAATGGCAGCTTTGCCCTGTACCGGTTTACTGTTAGGAACGACATCGAGCGTAGCGTCATCGGCAAAACAATCAAGAATCGATGCCCAATCAGCCCGTGTAAAACCGTTCATATACCGGTAATGTAATTGTTTTACGGCTTCAATATCTTCGGTTGCCTGAAGCCTGGCTTCGATAGCTCGGAAACGTTTTTCAATTTCTTCCATGGAATTCCTCCCAATTACTATACTTTATATGGTTGGGATGATTATTGCAATAATAATATCCCTTATTTCCCTGATATTCAGTACGGAGTGAGAAAGCTAAATCTGCCGGGCATTTGGTTTGTTGTTGAGATTGATTGGTGCTAAAATGGCTGATAAACGGTAGGTTTTTCTGTTAGTCCAGACCGATGAAAATCATGCGATGATGGAGGAATGATGAAGCGGATTCTGAAAATAGCGTTGATTACATTCATTGTATTGTCATTTGGGTCCGGTTTTTCATCATGTTCTAATAAGGGCTACTCAGGGGACCCTGAGATAATAGATTTTGGAGCGAACCTATCCGGGTCGTGCGGACTAGTTTATATTGCACAGGAAAGAGGTTTTTTTACGGGCCAGGGCCTTACCGTTAACATTAAAAATTACGATAGCGGCTCAGCAGCTATCGATGCCGTGTCGAATGGCGACATAGATATCGCCTGGTCATCTGAGTTCCGTTTAGTCCGCGGAGCATTTAACAAAGAAAGAATTAGCGCTCTGGCAGTCATCAACACGTTTACCGACCAGTTTGTCTTCGGCCGGACAGGCAGCAATATAAAGAATATTGCCGACCTGAAGGGAAAGAAAATAGGCGTACCGCGAAATACGATTACCGAATATTACCTCACACTATTCTTGATGTTTAATGGTATCCAATCAAGTGATGTATCGCTGATTGATTTATTACCGGCGCAGGCGATGGACGCTCTTTCAAACGGAGAGGTGGATGCTGCCGTTGTCTGGGAACCCTATTCCNGCCAGATAAAGAAGCAGCTTGCCGATAGGATAGTCGTCTGGTCGGTGCAAAATACGCAGCCGGGATTCGGGGTTATCAGCAGCAGGAACGATTGGCTTGCCGAAAACCCGCAGACAGCCGTCAGGTTTTTAGAAGCGCTTGTCCGGGCTGAGGACTACCTGGATCGCAATACAGACTCAGCCAGACGGATCATCCAGACAAGACTGAACTATGATGACGCTGCCATGGAAACAGTCCTGGCGGAATGTCAGTTTTCACTCAACCTTCAACAGCCTCTTGTTCTTGCCATGGAGGATGAAGCACGGTGGATGATCAGCAGTAACCTGACCACGGGAAAGATAGTGCCCAATTTTCTTGACTATGTATACGCCGACGGCATAAAAGCCGTAAAGCCCGGAGCGTTCAGGATTACCGGGAAGTAGGTGGAATATGAAAATCAGCACAAGACTGAAACTCGCAGTTTTTATACCTGCGATTATGGCACTCGCTATCATTATAGCGCTTGTCATCTCCTATCAGGACATGGCAAGGACCCGTGAGGCTGGAGATACAGTTCGGCAAGTCAGGAGCAGCATTACCGAACTCAACCATTTTGTTTTTTCCTACATTCTCTACCACGAGGAACGACCGAAGCAGCAGTTTCTAGCTGCACATGATGAGCTTATGCAGCTAATTGCCAGCGCACAGGTACAGACTCCGGACCAGCAACAACTTTTAGATAACATCCAGGGTGATAGTGTAACTATGAAAGGCTTCTTTCTCCAGTTGGTCTCTGACTATGAGAGCGCAAGTATATCTGGGGCACCGGAATTGCAGGGGACAGAAGACCGTCTGGTGGGACTGCTTTTATTAAGGTCATACGAAGCAGATTCTGATGCCGCAACTCTGCGTAGCCTGATTGATGACGGTATTAGAGTCAACGAAATAAGGACTATCGGACTCGTCTTATTAGTTTTAGTCCTTGCCACCATATCACTTACTTTTATCCTGGTCCGAACGAGAAGAGTCATCACCTCCTCCCTATCCAATCTAAGAAAGGGAACTGCCGTTGTCGGTTCCGGCAATTTGGATTTTAAGATTAAAGAGGAGAGAAATGACGAAATCGGAGAGTTATCCCATGCCTTCAATCAAATGACAGCAAACCTGAAGACCGTAAAAGCATCTAAAACAGACCTGGAGAGAGAGATAGACGAACGGAAGAGGATAGAGGAAGCTCTGAGAAGGGGCGAGATCCAACTTAGAGCTGTTTTCGATAACGTCGGCGAAGGGCTGGTCGTATCTGACCTCAACGGACAATTCTTGTATTGGAATCATGCAGCTATGAAGATGCACGGATTCAACACACCTGAAGAAGCCCAAAGGAAATTACCGGAATTTCAGGATACCTTCATACTGGCGGACAAGAAAGGAAACGTGCTCCCTGTTGCTGAGTGGCCTCTGGCGCGCGTGCTCCGAGGCGAAAAACTCGGTGACTGGGAGGTACATATCCGGAGAGTGAACGACGACTGGAAGCGAATATGGGAATACAACGGGACGCTGATGCGTACCAAGGAAGGCACCCCATTCCTGGCACTTGTTACAGTCAAGGATGTCACTGAACGCAAGAAGGCAGAACAATCTCTTAAGGAGGC
>JGI20214J51650_10003155_pt1 | contig 10353 bp, 9 predicted proteins | sample WetSurMetagenome_FD_51650 | JGI IMG/M metagenome (IMG submission 51650)
GTTCGTGCTGCCGGTTTTGGTTTGAAGACTTACATTGCTCAGTTTATGAAAGAGTATCCATATAATGAATTAATAAGTTTAAAACTTTTATCTGAATGGATAACAATTGAACAATTCGGTGGTGATGAATTTGTTTATAAAAAAGAACTTCCAAGCAAAGACGAACTCGGCAAAGCAAAGATAGGGTTGCAGTCTGCCAAAGAAAAAATGTTAAGTCGTGAGTATGATATTATTGTGCTTGATGAAGCCTTAGTTGCAATTTATTTCAAACTGATTGAAACAAATGATCTCGTTCAGTTTATAAAACAAAAACCGGAAAGCGTAGAACTTATATTAACAGGCAGATATTGTCCAGATGAATTAATTGAGTTGGCAGATCTTGTCACCGAGATGAAAGAGGTAAAACATTACTATCAGAAGGGAATCATCTCGAGAAAAGGAATTGAAAGCTAAAAGTCACCTACAAATTTTATTAAGCTTCATATATTCTGCTTATTCACAATTAAAATAAGTAAATAGTGAAAATTTTTACATATTAACCAGCCTTGACTTTAAACTTAAGCTTGCTTAACATTGTGCCAACAACTGAATTAATTATGAAAAATATATCCAAAGAAGATTACTTAAGTGTAATCTATAAATTATCAGACAGCAATGGTGAAATAAAAGCAAACCAGATTGCAGAGAAATTAAATATTTCAGGGGCTGCAGTTACGGATATGTTAAGAAAACTTTCGAAGGAAGGTTATGTTGATTATAAACGTTACAAAGGAATCAAACTTACTAAAAGTGGTGAAGATTATGCGAGAAGTATGGTGAGAAGACATAGGATCTGGGAAGTGTTTCTACATCAGGTAGTTGGTTTACCGTGGGATAAAGTTCANGGCGAAGCAGAAAATCTTGAACACTCCTCTTCNGACGAATTGATCGATAGGTTAGAGAAAATGCTTGACTATCCTGAATTTGANCCACACGGTGACCCGATTCCGGATAGAAATGGAAAGATGCCCAAGGGAAATTTAGGAATACCATTAAGTACAGTTAAGCCAGGAAATTTAGTTAAAGTAAATCGTGTTCATGATTTTGATAGCAGCTTTCTTCAATTCATATCTAAAATTGGAATTGAGCTGAACAAAGAAATTAGTGTTTTAAATTCACTTGAGTTTGATCATTCATTATTAATAGAAGTTGATGACAAAGAAACTAATATTAGCAATAAAGTTGCAGCAAATATTTTTGTGACAGAGGTTAAGTAATAAAATATGACAGAGCCTGCAATGACATTAATGATTGGTACCGGGATAGTTTTACTTGGAACTATTATATTCCTTCCTGAAAAAGGGTTGGTTGCAAAATTGAGGAAAAGGAAAACTATTTCAAAAAAAGTTCATGTTGAAGACGCATTGAAGCATTTATATAACTGTGAGTATAATAATATAAGCTGTACACTGAACAGTGTTGCCGGAAAACTTTCTATCTCAGAAGATGATGCCGCAGAATTGATTACTAAACTTGAAGAAATGGGTTTATTAAATTCATATCATGAGACACTTCAGCTATCGAGCGAAGGCAGATCTTATGCGCTTCGGATAATCAGAGTTCATAGGTTGTGGGAAAAATATCTGGCAGATGAAACAGGAATTGACGAACGCGAATGGCACCATTCTGCAGAAGAATTTGAGCATAAGTTAACTCCTTCGGATGCAGATGCACTTGCCGCACAAATCGGTAATCCCGTTTTTGATCCACACGGTGACCCAATTCCTTCGAGGACTGGTGACATTCCAACTAAATCAGGAATGCCTTTGACTGATTTAAAGTATGGTGAATTTGCAAGCATAATACATATTGAAGATGAACCTGATGCAATTTATAAGCAGCTCGTTGCAGAAGGATTATATCCCGGGATGCAAGTCAGGATGATGGAATCAAATAAAGAAAGAATTCGGTTTACTGCTAATGGAGAGGAATGTGTGTTGGCTCCGTTATTTGCCAAGAATATTACAGTCGCACCAATAAAATTTGAAAAGCCGGTTGAGGGAAAATTCAAAAATTTATCATCACTTAAAATTGGCGAAAAAGGAATCGTCCTCGGAATATCAAAAGCACTAAGAGGTCAGCAGCGAAGAAGATTGATGGATCTTGGCATAGTTCCCGGGACCGAAGTTGTTGCAGAAATAAAAGGGGCTTTTGGTGATCCAACAGCGTACAGAATCAAAGGAGCTTCGATTGCACTTAGGAAAAAACTAGCTGATTGGATATATCTTATCCCAGAAAATGAAAGAATGAATTAGTTATGAATATGAATCTAAATAATTGTGAAACTTGTCCCGTACATAATGCCGGAAACCTTAAGAGACTAGGCATTGATATGAGAAGTTTTGATTTTGTAGTTGCTCTTGCCGGAAATCCAAACACAGGCAAAAGTACTGTGTTCAATAATTTAACAGGGCTCAAACAGCATACTGGAAATTGGCCGGGTAAAACTGTTACACGTGCAGAAGGTGGATTTGAATACAGCAATTCAAAATTTAAACTTGTTGATCTGCCCGGAACATATTCTCTTCTTTCAACAAGTACTGATGAGGAAGTTGCGAGAGATTTTATTCTTTTTGGTCAGCCGGATGTTACGGTTGTGGTTGTTGATGCAACTCGTCTTGAAAGAAATCTTAATCTTACATTACAGATTTTAGAGATTACAGACAGGGTGGTTATTTGTTTGAATCTCATAGATGAAGCAGAAAGACATCAGATTAAAATTGATGCAAGAATGCTTTCGAAGGATTTGGGTGTGCCGGTTATCCCTGCTACTGCGCGTTATAATAAAGGAATGAACGAATTAATCAATGCTATATTTGAAGTCGCTACAGGAAAGTTCGCTTGCAAACCTTACAGAATTAAAAGTAATTCAAAGGATCTTAATTACGCCATTGAAAAGTTAAGTAAAATGCTGTTGGAAGAATTTCCAGCTTTACCCAATGTAAAATGGGTTGCACTCCGACTACTTGAAGGAGATCAAAGTGTAATTGATTCAGTCAGAAATGGAGAATTGGGTAAAATATTTCTTATCGATCAGAATACAAGAGTGGTTGAACAGGCGGTTTGATAAAAATGAAATCAGAAAATAAAAATACCGAAGCAATTCTATCTTCAGCAAACAATTTGCGCTGGGAGATTGGTGAACACTTTCACGACACTCTGATGGAATCGATTTACTCAAACGCTTCATCTATAGCCGGTCGATCAGTAACACTACCATCAGAAAAAGAGACAACCAATTGGGAAAAAACTGTTGACAAAATTTTAACCAGTCCCTTTACAGGTTTCCCAATAATGTTTTTAATTCTTGGTGTAGTATTTTGGTTAACGATTCAAGGGGCGAACGTACCTTCGGCAATGATTGCATCATTTCTCATTGATACAATTCATCCTGCTCTAAAAAGTTTTGCTGCCGGAATTGGTTTGCCGTTTTGGTTGGCTGGTATATTAATAGATGGTGCTTACTTGGCTGGTGCATGGGTTGTTAGTGTTATGCTTCCGCCAATGGCAATATTTTTCCCACTTTTCACGTTGCTTGAAGATTTTGGTTACCTACCTCGGGTGTCTTTCAATATGGATAGTCTTTATAAAAAAGTTGGTGCTCATGGAAAACAGGCTTTAACAATGGCAATGGGTTTTGGTTGTAATGCTGCCGGAATTATTGCTACAAGAGTTATTGATTCACCAAGAGAAAGATTAATCGCTATCATCACAAATAATTTTTCGCTTTGCAATGGAAGGTGGCCGACACAAATTCTTATCGCAACAATTTTTATTGGATCAGCAGTACCTGCTTATTTAGCCGGAATTGTTTCTGCGGCCGCTGTTGTATTCATTGCTGTCCTTGGAATAGTTTTTAGCCTTTTGGTCTCGTGGGGATTATCAAAGTCGGCCCTGAAAGGAGAAGCATCAGCATTTAGTCTTGAACTTCCACCTTACAGACCACCAAGAGTTCTTCAGGCACTTTACACATCTTTGGTTGATAGAACGATATTCGTTTTGTGGCGTGCAGTTGTTTTTGCCGTTCCCGCGGGAATGGTTATCTGGCTTGTTGCGAATGTAACAATAGGCGGCGAATCAATTGCAAATATTTTTATTGAGTGGGTAAATCCATTCGCATTTATTTTGGGAATGAATGGTGTAATATTTCTCGCTTATGTAATTGCCATTCCGGCTAATGAAATTGTCATTCCTACAGTACTTATGTTAACCGTAATGAGTCTGGGATTAACAGGTGTCGGTGCTGGTTCAGGAGTTATGTTTGAACTTGATTCAGCTTTTGCAACAAAGGATATTCTGGTTGCAGGAGGATGGACATTATTAACCGGAATTAATCTTATGCTTTTCAGTCTGCTACATAATCCCTGTTCTACAACCATCTATACAATTTATAAAGAAACAAAAAGTGTTAAGTGGACAATAATCTCTACTATATTACCAATAATAATGGGTTTGGTTATCACTTTCTTTGTAACGCAGTTTTGGAGAATAATTAGTCCTTAATTTTAATATTCAGGAGAAACTATAATGAAAAAGATATTCATTCTTGTTCTTTTATTTTCTGTCACTTTTTTATATTCACAACAGAGCAGTTTTATAGAAGTGACTGGTACAGCTAATATTGAATATCCGGCTGACCAAATCAGCTCAAGAGGTATAATCAAAAAAATAGCTGATACTTTTTCAGAAAGCAGTAATGATGCGGAGAAATCATTGCGAGAGTTAAAAAATATTCTACAAANTAATAGCGTTGATAATAATGACATACAGATATCACCAATCCAGCAAGGGAAATATTATGAATATGATGGAAGGAACAGAATCTTTAAAGGATATTTTTCAAGTTATAGTGTGAATTTTATTTTGAAAGATCTTAACAAATACTCAATTCTTATATCACAATTATCTGAAGCAGGAGATTTTGAAAATCTTATACCTTCTTGGAATGATTCTCAGTATGAAGAACATCATAAAAGTACTTTGATTCAGGCTTCAGATAATGCAAAGAACAAAGCAATGTATTTAGCTGAAAATCTTGGGATGCAAATTGGTAATGTTTTGGAAATTCAGGAAGGCACAGGATCTTTTCCTAATCCCTTTAACAGCAGTACATCTTTAGAATATGAAACTCCAATTTCTTCAGGTAAAGTTTCTTATACAAGAAGTATAAGAATAAAATTTGAACTAATAGAAAAGCAGGTTGATAAATGAAAAAATCGATTCGTCTTCTCTCCTGGAATGTAAATGGAATCCGTGCCATTCAAAAAAAAGGATTTATAGATTGGGTTAAAAAAGATAATCCTGATATACTTTGTCTTCAGGAAACAAAAGCACATCCTGATCAGCTTGATGATGTTTTGAAAAATGTAGATAGCTATGAGTCTCATTTTTCATGGGCTGAGAAAAAGGGTTACAGTGGAGTTGTTACATACACCAAATTAAAACCATCAAAAGTCCAGCAAGGAATTGGAATAAAAGAATTTGACAGTGAAGGAAGATTTATAGTAACCGAGTTTGATGAGTTTACCTTATTCAATATTTATTTTCCGAATGGAAAAGCTTCTGCAGAAAGACTTCAGTACAAAATGAATTTTTATGATGCTTTCCTCAAACTCTGTAAAAAGCTTCTCAAACAAGATAAAAAGATTGTTGTTTGCGGAGATGTAAATACAGCTCACAAAGAAATCGATCTTGCCAGACCTAAAGAAAATTCAGTGATATCCGGATTCCTTCCTAAGGAAAGAGAATGGATTGATAAATTTCTTGAAGCAGGATTTTTGGATACATTCAGACTGTTCAACCAGGAACCCGAACAATATACATGGTGGGATATGGTAACCCGTGCAAGAGACCGGAACGTCGGTTGGCGTATTGATTATTTTTATGCAAGCGAGAATCTTAAAAAAAATATAGTATCAGCTTCTATTCATTCTTCTGTGATGGGTTCAGACCATTGCCCCATTGAACTTGAACTAAAATTCTGATTAATTGTTTTATTTCTCTGAAATCTGGACTTATGTCTGGTATTATAAACCGTTAAAACGGTTTTAACTCTTAACTTAATTCTCATTAACCCACTCCGCCTTTGGCGGATTAAGTCGTGGGTTAATTAAATCGTTAAAAATTTTTACTAACCATTTTTCCGAATGAGTCCTTTGGACAACGGTTTCTACTTTATATAATATTCAGTTCAATGAAATTCAAAAACAAATTAGCCAACGAATCCAGTCCTTATCTTCTCCAACATTCGAACAATCCTGTGAATTGGTATCCTTGGGGAAATGAAGCTCTTAGTAAAGCAAAAGCAGAAAATAAATTAATAATAATCAGTATTGGTTACGCTGCTTGTCACTGGTGTCACGTGATGGAACACGAATCATTCGAGGATGTTTCCATTGCCCAGGTGATGAATGATTTTTATGTTTCAATAAAAGTTGACAGGGAAGAAAGACCGGACATTGATCAGATTTATATGGATGCTGCATATTTAATCACAGGTCGAGGCGGTTGGCCTTTAAATGTAATTACTCTACCAGATGGCAGACCAGTATTTGCCGGAACTTATTTCAGAAAAAATGATTGGAATAGAATTCTACTTTACTTCAAAGATCTTTATCTGAAAGAACCTGAAACATTTTATGCTGAAGCTGGAAAATTGACTGAAGCGATTAAAGAAATTAAGATTCCCGGACTTGATAAGGAAGAAACTTCTTTTACACAAAACAATATTAAGGATTCCTTCAGTAAAATAATTTCTTATATAGATTTTGACAATGGTGGAACAAAAGGTGCTCCAAAATTTCCGATGCCTAACATCTACGATTTTTTATTGAGGTACAATTTTCATAAAAAAGATCCAAAAGCATTGGAAGCGAGTACAATCACTCTTGATAAAATGGCAAGTGGTGGGATTTATGATCATATCGGCGGAGGATTTGCACGTTATTCAACTGATGATATCTGGAAAGTTCCACACTTCGAAAAAATGCTTTATGATAACGGTCAGCTTGTAAGTCTTTATTCGAATGTTTACAAAGTAACACAAAATGAACATTACAAAAAAGTTGTTTATGAAACTCTTGAATTTGTTGATAGAGAATTGACTGATGAATCAGGTGGATTTTATTCTTCTCTCGATGCAGACTCAGAAGGTGAAGAAGGAAAATATTATGTTTGGACAAAGCAGGAAATCGACAACTTACTTGGTGAAGAATCCGAAATCTTCTGCGATTATTTCTCTGTCACATCAAACGGTAATTGGGAAGGAAACAATATTCTTTTCATCACCCAACGAAAAGCAGATATTCTTAAAAAATATTCGATAGACGAACAAACATTTGAAGAAGTTATTAACAAGTCGAAGAAAGTATTATTCGAAGAACGAAATAAAAGAATAAGACCAGGACTTGATGATAAGATTTTGACTTCCTGGAATGCATTAATGTTGAAAGGATATGTTGATGCTTACACAGCTTTTGGTGAAATGAACGTTCTCGAAACAGCAATGAAGAATGGAGAATTCATTTTGAATAAAATGATGGATGATGCTGGCAGACTAAATAGAAATTATAAAAATGGAAGAAGTACCATAAATGCTTTCCTTGATGATTATGCTTACACAATTGAAGCTTTTATTTCTTTATATGAAGCGACATTTGTTGAAGAATGGATCTTCTCTGCAAAGAAACTTACTGATTACACGATTGCTCACTTTAAAGATAATAACTCAAATTTTTTCTTTTATTCATCTGATATTGATGATCCATTAATCGCACGAAAAATTGATTTTTCGGATAATGTAATTCCTTCCTCCAATTCTTCTTTTGCTGCTGGATTACTCAAGTTATCAAGATTTTTCTATCAGTCATCTTATGAAGAATTAGCGAATAAAATGNTAAGTTCAATTCGAAAATATGCAGTAATGAATCCGACGTATCATGCCTGGTGGTTATGTTCTGCAATAAATGTTTCTTTCCCTTTTTATGAGCTCGGCATTGTTGGTGATAAGTACATTGAGGAAAAAGAAAAAATTTGTCGTTTGTTTGTACCGAATGTTATCCTATTTGGAGGAAATAGAGAAAGTAATTTAGAACTTCTAAGAGAAAGATACGTCCGTGACAAAACATTATACTATGTTTGTGAGAACCGTGTATGTCAACTTCCCGTTGATGATTCAAAAAAAGCTATTGAACAAATTCTAAGATGATAGAATTGGGGGAAAAATGAGTGTTTGACTTCCGTTATTTTTATTCATTTCTTTTATAGCCGATAATAAAAATTAGGGTAAGAACTTGTGACACGAATAAAACCAAATTATTTCTTCATCCCACTTTTTGTGATTATCACCGCATCTGCCGCTTCTTATTTCGCGGATACCGGAAGGGTTTGGTATAAAACAATCAATCTTCCTGACTGGACTCCCTCAAATTCTATAATGGTAATAATGTGGACCATCATTTTTATTCTAACATCTCTTTCCATTTTGATAATTTGGAATAAATATTCTTCTGAAAAAAAGTTTGGTGTTGTTATTTCTCTCTTTGTACTTAATGCACTTTTTATTGTTGGCTGGAATATTTTATTTTTCTCAAATCAAATGATGAGCCTTGCATTCATTCAAGCAGTACTTTTAATTGTAAATTTATTTTTTCTTGTTTTGCTAATCTGGCGTTTTTCTCCACTTGCTGCGTACTTACTATTACCGTATTCAGCGTGGGTAATTTTTTCTACTGCTCTTACATTAAACGTTTGNATTCTGAACTGATCATTACCAAATATTTTTATCTTAAAAATGAACCTGATGCTTATCTGAATTGTTTAGTTATTTGAGTACTAAAATAATATTCTACACAATTTCATTTTAATGAATAATGATTAATGACAAAAGAATTCGCTTACTGCAAGATGGAAAAGAAACTAACGGTCCGGTGATTTACTGGATGAGTCGTGATCAAAGAGTTCATGATAATTGGGCATTAATCTTTGCACAAAAATTAGCTCTGGAAAAGAAACTACCACTTTTGGTAATCTTTAATCTTGTTCCCGATTTTCTTGAAGCAACTATTCGCCAGTACGGATTTATGATTCAAGGGTTGAAGGGTGTTGAACAAGAATTAAAACAATTCAACATTCCTTTCTTTCTTCTAACACGCAAACCAGAAATAGAAATCCCAAAATTCATTGGAGAAAATAAAGCTTCAATTGTCATTTCAGATTTTGATCCTTTACGAATAAAGCGAATCTGGAAAAGAGAAATTTCAAGGAAAATAGTAATTCCATTTTACGAAGTTGATGCCCACAACATTGTTCCTTGTCTTATAGCATCAAATAAAATTGAATTTGGAGCTTACACAATTCGTCCGAAAATCCATAAACTGTTGCCTGAGTTTTTAGATGAGTTTCCATCAGTTAAAAAAATGAAGAAAGTAGAATCGTTAAGTCCAGATAAAATAGATTGGAGAAAAATTATCTCTTCATTAAAAATTGATGGTAAAGTAAAAGAAGTTGACTGGATAAAACCTGGAGAGAAAGCAGCTTCGCAAATACTGAAACATTTTTTTGAAAATAAATTAGAGCATTATGCAGAAGATAAAAATGATCCTAACAAAAATGCTTTATCAAATCTATCACCCTATTTGCACTTTGGACAAATTTCTGCACAACGAGTGGCTTTGGCAACTCAACAAATATATATGAATAGTAAACCTGCAGAAATATTTCTTGAAGAATTAATTGTACGAAGAGAATTGTCCGATAATTTTTGTTACTTTAATCCGAAGTACGATTCATTTGATGGATTTCATTATTGGGCAAAAGAAACACTTAACAATCATAGAAAAGATTATAGAGAATTTGTTTATTCATTGGAAGAGTTTGAAAAAGCAAACACACACGAAGATCTCTGGAATGCTGCGCAAAATGAATTAATTGTAACTGGTAAAATGCACGGGTATATGCGAATGTATTGGGCAAAAAAAATTCTGGAGTGGAGTAAGTCTCCAGATGAAGCGTTGCGAATTGCTATCTATTTGAATGATAAATATGAACTAGATGGAAGAGATCCAAATGGATATGTAGGCTGTGCCTGGTCGATTGGTGGTGTACACGATAGAGCTTGGGCTGAAAGACCAATTTATGGAAAAATACGTTATATGAATAAAAACGGAGCTATGCACAAATTTGACGTCAAGGCCTATATAAAGAATCATAACTAAGCTTCCCGAGTATAAAACTGACTCAAAAAAAATCATTATTCCCTTCTTTTATCCTTTTAAAACATTTTTTTGAAGATTTTCATAGTTTTCTTTATAGACT
>JGI20214J51650_10003156_pt1 | contig 10351 bp, 7 predicted proteins | sample WetSurMetagenome_FD_51650 | JGI IMG/M metagenome (IMG submission 51650)
TCCTCGTCCCCGCCACGCAGCGGCCCGTGACCCAGTAGATCCCGCCGGCCTGCTCGATCCTGGGCTTCCTTGCCATGAAATGGCCCCCCTCATTCCGTTGTCCGCAGTGTACTCCATCCGGCCGCGCGTGTCAGCGCGCCCTTGAAAATTCTTGCGAACAATACTAACATTGTCCACTCGGGCCGGGGAGAAACGGGTGGGCCCGAGCTGATGAAACGAAATTCAGAAGGAGGGATGGCCATGCATCGGAGGTGCGGAACCGTCGTTTGGATTGTCGTCGTCGTCCTGATGACCGCGGTGGCCCTGGGCCACGGCGTGACTACGGACGCCCAGGAACAGCCCGCGAGCCAAACTGCGGTCCCGGCCGCTCAGGCCGCCACCGACCAGCAGGGCCAAGGGTCCCTGACTCCCGCCGGGTACACCGAGATCGTCATCTCGGCGCCGCGCATGGACGTGCCCTACAAGGAGGCGCCCGGAGCCACCACCGTCGTCGGCCAGGAGGTGCTCCAGGAGGCCCCCCGCGCCGTCTCCGCCTCCGAAGCCCTCAAGCTCGTCCCCGGCGTCAACGTGGACGACCAGCTCGATAGCGAGAAGGTCCACGTCTCGATCCGCGGCATCGGCACCCTCTCGGAGTACGGAATCCGCGGCATCCAGGTCATGCTCGACGGCGTGCCGATCAACGACCCGAGCGGCTTCGCGCCCGACCTCTACGACGTGGACTGGTCCAACGTGGAGCGCGTCGAGGTGATCCGCGGACCCTCGGGCGCCTTCTACGGCGGCGGGTCCTCTGGCGGCGTCATCAACATCATCACCAAGAGCGGTCGGGACGACGGGGCGACCGGTGGCCTGGGCCTCGAGGGTGGCTCCTACGGGTTCGTCAAAGGGTATGGCGATGTCTCCGGGACGACGGCCACGACGGACTGGCGCGCCTTCGCTTCCCTCGCCGCCTCGGGCGGCTACCGGGATCACTCCGCTTACAACTCCCAGAACTTCATGGGCAAATTCCGCTGGGCTCCCTCAGCAGACTTCCACCTCTCCGCCATCCTGATGGGGACCGACTACTTCCAGCAGAATCCCGAAGGCCTGCCGTGGAGCGTGGCCGAGTCGGATCCGCAGGCGGCCAACCCCGACTCTTCCACGTTCAACGAGTTCCAGAAGACGCGCCGCGTGACGGCGGCCGTCACGGGCACGTGGGCGACCACCAAGAACCAGGACCTGAACTTCTCGGTCTACGGGCGCTGGTGGACCTACCAGGAGGCCTTCCCCTCCGCCGTGCAGAAGAACGACATCTCCAACCCCGGCGCGACACTGCAGTACGCCTTCCACTTCGGCGGCGGGACCGTCAAGAATCACCTGATGTTCGGCGTCGACTCCGCGTGGCAGAGCATCGACCAGACCAAGCACCCCAACCTCGGCGGCGCGAAGGAAGGCCCGCAGCTCCTGGCCGACCAGACCGTGAACCAGGACGGCTTCGGGCTCTACGCCATGGACCGTCTCGAGTTCGGACCTCACTGGGGCGCTTTCCTGAACGTCCGTTACGACGACATCCACAACAAGCTCACCGACCACCTCAGCCTCGGCGGAGTGAACCTGAGCGGCTCCCGCACCTTCAACAAGACCACGGGCCGCGTGGGCATCCAGTGGAACCCCACCGCGGACGTGGGCCTCTATGCGACGTGGGGCCAGGGCTTCCTGCCGCCGGCCACGCAGGAGCTCATCGCGAACCCCGTCCAGCAGGGCGGCTTCAACAAGGTCATCACGCCCGCCACGTCGAGCGGCGAGGAACTCGGCGTCCGGGGACGCGTGGGCAACGTGTTCACCTACGACGCCGCGGCGTTCTACCTCCACACCTACGATGACTTCGAGCGATACCGCGTGACCTCCCGTCCCCTGGAGACCTTCTACCGCAACGCGGGCGACAGCCGTCGCTACGGCCTGGAGACGTCCTTCGGCTGGTTCCCCGTGAAGGGTCTCGCCATCCGCGGCGCCTACACGTACAACCACTTCACGTACATCGACTACTACACCTACGTCCAGCACGCGGACTACTCGGGGAACTACATGCCCAACTCCCCGAAGAACCAGGGGTACCTGGACATCGCCTACACCACCGAGGACGGCTGGACCTTCGACGCCTCGGGCAAGTTCGTGTCCATGTGGTACGTGGACGCGTCGAACGTGCCCACCGCCCCGGGCTACAACCTCATGAACCTCCAGGCCACCTACCGGCATGACGGGCGCAAGGTCCGGACCGAGTTCCAGTTCTCGGTCCAGAACCTCTTCGACAAGCATTACATCGGCTTCACCGAACCGGACCCGGACGGTAACTCTTACCAGCCCGCCGCGGGCCGCCAGATCTTCTTCGGCGTGCACCTCTGGTTCAAGTAGGGCGAGGAACTCTCGAAGCGTGAAAGGGAGGGGCCTCGGCCCCTCCCTTTTCTTGTGAATGGTGAATCGTGATCGATAGGGGCGCTCCTGTCCCCTGTCCCCTGTCCCTTCCCCCTACACGACGATGGTCTCCCCGAAGCCCACCACGCGCCCCTTCACGCCGCGCGCCTCGAGGCGGCGCACGAACTCGTGGGGGTCTTCGTCGATCACCGGGAAGGTCCCGTAGTGGATCGGGACGGCCTCGCGGGTCCCGCAGAGGACGGCGGCCTCGACCGCGTCATCTATCCCCATGGTGAAGTTGTCTCCGATGGGGAGGAGGGCCAGGTCGATGGGGTTGAGGCGCCCGTAGAGCGCCATGTCGGAGTGTATGCCGGTGTCCCCGGCGTAGTAGACGCACTTGCCGCCCATCCAGATGAGCAAGCCCGCGGGGTTGCCCCCGTAGGACCCGTCGGGCATGGAGCTCCCGTGCAGGGCGGGCGTGAGCTTGAGCCGGCCCCAGTCGAACTTCCGCGAGCCGCCGATGTGCATGCCGTGGGCCTCCACACCCCGGGCCGCGAGCCAGTTGGCGATCTCGAAGTTCGTGATGACCACGCAGCCGTTGGCTTTGGCGATCTCCACGGCGTCCCCCACGTGGTCGCCGTGCCCGTGGCTCACCAGGACGGCGTCCACCTTGATGTCGGCCGGCTTGGCCGTGGCGTGGACGTTGCCGTTGAGGAAGGGGTCGACGATGATCCGATGGCCGTCTGCCTCCAGCTCGAAACAGGAGTGTCCGTGGTACTTCAGCTTGAGCATGACAAGCCTCCTCCGGTCATCTGCTCTGAATCCTCAGGGGAGCGGAGGGCCGCTCCCAGGTTCCACTCGTCCGTCTCGTAGCGCTCCCGCCGGAGACGCTCGGCGAGCTCTCTCTCCTCGGCATCCAGCGCGCGCTCGGTCCAGGGCCCTTCGAAGCGGGCCCGGAACCCATCGGCGAGCGCGGCGCCCAGCCCCTCGTGGGTGAGGCCCGGCCTGAGGTCGGCCACGCCGGCGAAGGCGCGCCGGTAGCCCTCCGCGTCGGCGAGCGGCTGCGCCGAGGCCAAGGCGAGGGCCTCGTAGTCGAGGTGGAGGGGCACCGCACCGTGCTGGAGGAAGGCTCGCTGGCCCCGTCGCTGCGCGCTCCCCACCACCTTCCGCCCGGAAGCGGTGATCTCCTTCTCCGAGGGGACGAGGAAGCACGGCGCCCCGCCCGCGGGCGATAGGGACCCGCGCCGCTGGCTGAGGGAGACCTCAAGGCCCCCGCGGCGCAGGCCCTCCGCGAGAGCCTCGGCGATGAGGCCGTAGGTGTCGATGAGCGAGAGCCCCGCGAAGGGCGGACGGTCCATCCTCCCCACCACCGAGTAGGTCACCTCGTCGTCGTGGAGCACGGCCTTTCCACCCGTGGGCCTCCGGACGACGTCGAAGCCCCGCGACGCGCAGTACCCGGGGTCGCAGGCCTCGGAGAAGCTCTGGTGGTGTCCGAGGGAGAGGCACGCCGGCGACCACGCATAGAGACGGAGAAACGGCCCCGGCGCCCCGTCCCCCTCGGCCCTCCGGAAGAGGGCCTCGTCCACGGCCATGTTCCAGGCGCCACGGGCCGGCGCGGACTCGCTGATCAGGGTCCACCCCGCCATCACGACCTCCCGCAGGATTCCAGGAAGCGGCCGAGCGCCTTGAGGTCCGGCTCTCCCAAGGGGCCGCCGGCGGCGTTCTCGATGACGAACACCGGCACGCCCAGGTTGGCCCGGAAGAAGCCCTCGTCGCGGATGCTCTCGCCGATGTACTCCACGCCCAGGATGACCCCCTTGATGTGCCGGGTCTCGATCTCGCGCTGGACGCGCTCGAGGCGGCGCTTGAGGCCGTAGGGCAGCGGACAGATGTTGTAGAGGGCGGAGAGGTCGGCGCCCGTGGACATGGGGTTGTTCTCCACGCCCCACTCGTCGTAGACCACCACGGCCTTGCGCGATTCGAGGGCCTCGTAGAACCCCTCGCGGTAGGGCGTGAGCCCGAGGAGGGCCACGCGCGTCCACCGGTCACGGCCCACGTCCTCGTAAGCTAGCAGGCCCGCCTCGATGTCCCGCTTCAGCCCCTCGAGGTCCTGCCGGGGATCCATGCTGCGGGCGAGGGTGGCCACGTAGGTCTTGGAGGAGAAGCCCGCCGAGCGGAGCTGCAGCCCGTCGAACCGCCTGAGCGAGGTCCGCGCGTTCGCCCACTTCTCCATCACCGCGTCCAGGACGCCGGGCTCGACGCCGAGCCCCGCGCTGAGCTTGTCGAGCTGCTCGCGGAGGCGGTCCGTGTTCCGCAGGAGCGGAAAGCTGAAGGGGACCGTGTGGACGTCCTGCTCCCTCAGGAGCTGCACCACGCGCTGGATCTCCTTGGGCAGGCCCGGCTCCGGGTAGTAGAGCGTCTCGATGCCCCGGTCGAAGAGGAGCCCGTAGAGGCAGCGCGCCCACACCGAGTAGTTCTCGGGGAACCCCGCCAGGCGCGCGGTCTCCAGCCACGCGGAGCGGTCCTCCGCGAGGAAGAAGACGCTCCACAGGTTGGCCACCTCGTGCGTCGAGGCCGCGAAGGGCTCCATGGGCACGGGCGGGATGACGCCGATCTTCATGGGCGCTCCAGGTTCTCCACTGGCCCGATCATTCTAACGCAACCTCGCGAACAGGGGCCATGGGGCCGCTGGGCGGAACTGGAAACAAGGGGACTAGGGGACCAGGGGACTAGGGGACTAGGGGACTAGGGGACTAGGGGACTAGGTGACTAGGTGACTAGGGAATTGGGGGACTAGGGGACCATGCGAGGAATTGGGCGGCCGGAGGGGCTGTGGGAGCGCCCTTCTGGTCGCGAACCAACCTTCGGCGCCGATGGCTCTTCGCCGCTGGGAGGCGGTTCCCAGAGGCCTCGCGCCTATTTTCGCCGCTCGGATTCCGACTCTTCCTCGGAGAGGGCCGCCTCGACGGGCATGCCGCCCTCGGGGAAGAGGAGCTGGAGCGACACGCCGCCCTCGCGGGCCGCCACTCGCACGGCGGTGGCCCGGTCCCACTCGGGGCCGAGGGCCAGCTCGGCCATGGGCTCGAGGACGTGCCGGCGGAGGATGCGCCCCAGGTTGCGGGCGCCGTATTCGAAAGAGTAGCCCTCGCGGGCGAGGTAGGCGCGGGCCTCGGGTTCGAGGAGGAAGGCCTTCCCCTGGTGCGCGAGACGCCCCACGAGGTCCTCGAGCTGGAGGTCCACGATGCGGCGCAGGGCGTCGGGGGTGAGGCTGTTGAAGACGACCACCTCGTCCACCCGGTTGATGAACTCGGGCGTGAACTGGGCCCGCACCTCGCGCATGACCGCGTCGTGTTCCACGGCGCCCTCGCTCCCCTCCCCGTAGCCCAGGCGGCCCTTCGAGAACAGGTGCGTCCCCACGTTGCTGGTCATGATGATGGTGGCGTTGTGGAACCGGACGGTCCGGCCCTTCCCGTCCGTGAGGCGCCCCGCGTCGAAGACCTGGAGGAGGAGGTTCAGGACCTGGGGGTCGGCCTTCTCCACCTCGTCGAAGAGGATGACGCAGTAGGGGTTCTTGCGCACCTGGTCCGTGAGCTGGTTCTGGTCGTAGTAACCCACGTACCCCGGGGCCGTCCCGATGAGGCGCGAGGTGGAGATTCGTTCCATGTACTCGCTCATATCGATCCGGATGAGCTTCTCCTTATCCCCGAAGAGGAGCTCGGCCAGGCAGCGCGCGAGCTCCGTCTTGCCCACGCCCGTCGGTCCCACGAAGAGGAAGACGCCGTCGGGGCGCTGGGGGTTGAGGTCGAGGCCGAGCTTGGCTGCGCGCACGAGGCGCGTCAGGCGCGCCACCGCGTCCTCCTGCTCCACCACGTGCTCCGAGAGCCAGTCCTCCATCTGCGCGAGGCGGTCCTTGTCCAGCAGGGAGAGGCGCTCGTAGGCCACGCCCGACATCTCGGAGAGCGTCTCGAGGAGGTCCTTCCGGGTCACGTCCCTGCCGGGGCGCTGGCCCGATGCCGAGGCGCGGGAAGCCCGCGAGGCGGCCCGGTCCATCAGGTCCAGGACGCTCTCGGGGAGCGCCCGGTCCGAGATGGAGAGCCGGACGAGCTCGAGGCTCTTCTCCACCAGCCCTGGGGGGAACACGACGCCGTGGAACTCCTCGTAGCCGGGCGTCCGCGACCTCACGACCTGCTGGACCTGCTCGAAGCTCAGCTCCTCGAGCCGGAGGACATGGAAGTGCTTGAGGAAGGAGGGGTCCTTCTCGAGGATGGCGGCGTAGCTCTCCTCGTCGGTGGTGCCCACGATCTGCAGCTCTCCCGCGGCGAGGGCCGGCTTGATGAGGCTCGCGAGGTCGAGGGAGCCTCCCTTGGAGCCGCCCGTGGCCACCATCTGGTGGATGTTCTCCACGAGGAGGACGTGGCCCCGCTCCTTGACCTTCCGGAGGACCTCCAGCGAGCGCTCCTCGAACTGCCCGCGGAACCGCGCGCCCGAGATCAGCGCGCCCACGTTCAGGGCGGACATGGCCTTTCCCCGAAGCGGATCGGGCACGGGCCGCTCCTGGAGCACGAGCGCCAGCTCCTCCACGAGGGCCGTCTTCCCGACGCCCGGCTCCCCCACCACGAGCGCGTTGCGCTTCTCGCGGCAGGAGAGGATCTCGAGGAGCTGGTCCACCGCGTTTTCCCGGCCCACGAGGGCGGTGCGGGGCCTGAGGCGCACCCGCTGCGTGAAGTTGGAGAGGATGTCCTCGGGCGTCTCGGGCTTCTCCGCCTCGACCGGGGGGCGGGCCGAGAGACGGTCCTGGACCGACTGTTTCCGGTCCGCCGCCAGCGGGTGGTTCGGGTTGAGGAGGAGGGCCTTCTCGTAGGCCCGCTGGGCGCGACCGAAGTCGTTCTTGGAGGTGTAGACGTCGCCCAGGGACACGTAGCCCTCGTCGCTCAGGGGGAAGCGCTCGAGCAGGCGGTTCAGGATACCCACGGCCTGCGAGTGCCGGTTCTGGGCGAGGTAGTCCCTCGCGGCCTCGTGGTAGAGCATGGGCACGTCGGGCCGGACCGCCAGGGCCAGCTCCCACTCGGCGCAGGCGCGGCCGGGCTCCCCGCGGGCGGAGAGCTCCCGCGCGTTGAGGCAGTGGTTCAGCGCGGAGGCGAGGATGGCGGCGTCGCGGTTCTCCTGCTCCATGAGGCGGTAGAGGCGGAGGGCCCGGTCGTAGCCTCCGGCCCTGAAGAGGAAGTCTCCCAGGTCCATGAGGAGCGGCGCCCTGAAGAGCAGGTTGTACCCCTCCTTGCCGAGGTGCTTGTAGAAGGCCCCGTCGGAGGTGAGCATGCGGAAGATGTACCCGTCCTCGTCATCGAGGTAGTAGAAGGGGTGGAGGGGCACGGGCTGGCCCGCGTCGGAGACGAGGTAGAGCCCCGGCTTGATCTGGTGGGACAGGGTGCGGAGCTTTGCCGTCGGCGCCTGCCCGGAGAGGACCTCGATGGAAGGCCCCTCGGGTGCGCGAGCGGAGGGCCGCAGGATGGCGAGGGATCCGGCCCAGTTGTTCACCAGGAAGGTCAGGGCGTACTCGAGGGACTGCTCCAGGTCCTTCCCCTGCCTCTCCTGCGTCGGCAACCTCGCGATCTGCTGGAGCTCCTCGAGGACCTGAAGGTACTTGCGCAGGTAAAGGGGCAGGAGGTCCTTGCCCATGTACTGCACGGGGAAGACCTGCGCGAACGTGTCGCGGTGGGCGGGGAAGAGGAGGGACTGGAAGCAGATGTGGTTCTCGAGGGAGGGGTCGCTCACCACGTCCACGGAGGCCTTGGCGAGGGGCCGGTGGTCGTTGCTCTTCCTCCACAGGAGCGCCAGGCCCACCATGCTGATGGCGTGCAGGGCTTCCGTGAGGACCGAGAGGCTGTAGTCCACGGTGGGCGGCGCCGAGGCGCGGCCCGCGGGAGGCGCGGGGAGCGCGAAGCCCATGCTCTCGCGCAGGCGCGAGAGCAGCTGCGGAAGGGGGCCGTTCAAGGCAGGACCTCGACCGTCGTCCCGGGGGCTCTGGGCACGAAGATCTTCATGTTGTTGTCGAGCGGGTCGGGCGGGAAGAGGAAGAACCCGCTGGGGTTCGATTCCAGATTGAGGGCCCGCCCCCGGATGACCTCGCCGTCGGGGAAGGTGACCTTGACCGCCGTGCCCGCCTTGGGGGAGTCCTCCGTGAACTCCCGGTTGGGCCGGTAGGCGGCGTTGCCGTCGTGCTCCCGGACGAAGAAGATGGCCTTCACGTCCTCGAGGTCCACGGTCTTGAGCTTGCCCTCCGTATCCAGGACCTTGACGGACTTGTAGGCCGCCGAGAAATGCGAGTAGATGGAGCACTTCTCCATGGTTCCGTCCATGAGCCTGAGTACGATCTTCTGTCGCATGACGCTCCTCGCGCGGGCGGCCTTCCTCGCCGCCGACGCTACAGGCAGTTCAGCACGTCTTCGAGGGTGCAGTCCCCCTTCAGGGCCTTGATCACGCCGTCCACTTTGAGCGAGGTGACGCCCTCGCGCTGGGCGCGCATGCGGATGGCCTGGAGGGGCTCCTTCGCCACGATCATCTTGTTCAGCTCCTCGCTCGGGAGGTAGAGCTCGAAGATGGACACGCCCCCGGAGAAGCCCGTCCGGTCGCACGCTTCGCACCCCACGGCGCGGTAGAACGACCCATCGGCCGGCAGGCGGAGGCCGATCTCCTTCTGCAGGTCGTCGTTGACGGGGTAGGCCGCCCGGCAGGAGGGGCAGAGTTTCCGGATGAGGCGCTGGTTGATGACGGCGGCGAGGGACGCCACGAGGAGGAAGGGCTGCACGCCCATGTCGATGAGGTTCTGGATGGCGTTCAGGGAGTCGTTCGCGGTCATGCGGCCTAAGACGAGCCGCCTCGCGAACGCGCCCTGGATCGTGGCCCTCGCCTCCGACTCGTTGGTGATGTCCCCGATGTAGGCGATGTCGGGCTCCTGCCTCATGAGGGCCTGGATGGCGTCTGCGTAGGTGTACTCGTTCCGGTCGTCGGCCTTGCCCTGGATCATCCCCGGGAGCTCGTACTTCACCACGGGGTCGAAACCCATGATCAGCATGTCGGGCCGCAGGACGTCCAGGATCGAGGCGTAGACGGTGGTGCGCTTGCCCGAACCGGGCGGCCCCGTGATGAGGTAGAGGCCCGAGGTGCGACCCAGGGCCTTCCGGTAGGCCGTGAGCGTGGGCGGGCTCATCCCCAGTTCGGTGAGCCGCATGGTTGCGCTCTGCTTGTACTGGAGCTTGACGACCACCGACTCGCCGTAGAGCGTGGGCATGAGGTAAACGTAGAGCTCTATCTTGTGCTCTCCGAACTCCTTCCGCATGAAGCCCGTCTGCGGCACGCGGCTCTTGGTGATGTCCATCCCCGACTGGACCTTGAGGCGGTTCAGGACGTTCGTACGCACCTTATCGTTGAATTCGCGGACCTGGACCATGGAGCCCTTGACCCGCATCCGGACGTTCAGCAACTCCTGCAGGGGCTCGAAGTGGATGTCGGTAGCCCCCGCGTCCACGGCGTCCGTCAGGACCTTCTCCACGTCCGAGATGACCGTCTTGTCTTCCGCCGGTGCCTGCTGCTGGATGCCCGGGGCCCCCGGACGACGGAGCGCGTCGAACTGCGGCTTGTCCACCATGGGCGCCTCCTAAGGCTCTGAAAAGACTGTAGCACCGCCCATCCCGGGGGGCAAGATAGGGCGCCGACGGCGGCGGACCTTCTGCGGTGTCAGGCTCGCGGTCCCAATCCTCGACGTACCCTCCGGGTACGCCTCCGGTTCATCCCGCTCGCCTTCCTTGCATAAGGCCCACCGGCGTCGGGACGCCGCTCTCTATCAAGATTGGGACCGTAACTTAGGCGCACAAAGTGTTGCTCTCACTCCCTTCCCTGACAGCGCCCACCCCCCGACTCGCCCGCCTTTGGATATAATGGAGATATGGCGGGCAGGAAGCTCGCG
>JGI20214J51650_10003159_pt1 | contig 10348 bp, 12 predicted proteins | sample WetSurMetagenome_FD_51650 | JGI IMG/M metagenome (IMG submission 51650)
GGCTAACTCGATAGAGTTTTCGTCTGGTGGTCCAGGTTCATAAGACGCTAAAGCTAAAGGCACCAGTTCCGCGTTGACCGTCATGACACCTTCGTTTGGGGTGTCTGGGAAAGGTTCACCTGTCTCAACTTTTATGCCGACCAGAATCTCTGTTTTGCCTAGACGAATTCTGGCGGAACCTTCAGCTTTCTCGATTACGCCTTCTTCAATCGTGAAGTCTCGGAAGTCAGTTAATCCTCTGCCATCCAGACGTTTGCCAGCATCAATAAACTGCGCAATCTGTCGCTGTTTCACTTTAGTCACTAAGCTTGACATTACTCTTCAACCTCTTCTTTGGTTTCTTCTTTCACAGTCATATACTTGGTCTTCAACGCTTCCTTCTGCATAGCGTAAATCTTTTTGCATCCTTCCATAGCCATGTTGACAGCTTTCTCAAACTCGTCAGGAGTCAAGATGCCATCCATCTGTAGCAGAGTGACAGCGTTCAAGTTGGGCATGTAAGCCACTGGAACATCAGCCGCACCCAGTTTATCCTCAGCATCGTACAAGTCAAGAACCACTGTGTCCTCAACCTTGCCAGCTGCACACGCAACCACCAGGTCACGCATAGGAATGCCAGAGTCAGCTATAGCTAAAGCAGCAGCCGTGATGCTTGCGCATCTGGTTCCGCCGTCAGCTTGCAGAACTTCCACGTATACGTCTATGCCTGTGCGTGGATACAGTTCAGGGAACAGTGCAGGTTCAAGTGACTCCTTGATGACTTTGCCCAATTCTACCTCTCGCCGTGATGGCGCAGGTGATTTGCGTTCAGGGACACTAAATGGAGCCATGTGATAGCGGCATTTCAGAACCATACGATCTGGCCGTGACAAGTGTTTCGGATGAACTTCACGTGGTCCAAACACTCCGACCAAAATCTTGTTCTTGCCGTGTTCAATGTAGGCTGAACCGTCAGCGTTAGGTAAAACGCCTACTTCAAGTTTAAGAGGTCTCAGCTCATCAGCTTTTCTTCCATCAAGCCGAATTCCTTTCTTGTCAATCAGTTTTTCATGTTTTTCACTCATTGTTTATTTGCCTCCCGTTTAGCTTTCTCTTCTTTCAGAAGCTGGGTAATGCGATCGGTTAATCCCGTTGTGTGGGATTCGTCCTCAATTTTTTTGATTGCCGCCATGGCAAGCTCCTCATCTTCTGGAGTTTTGCCTGTGACCAAGATTACACCGTTCAACCCCAAGATAATCTGGCAACCAGTTTCCTGTTTAATCATGGAAATCATGGAGCCTTTTCTGCCGATTACCCTAGGAATCTTGGTTGGTGTGACACGCATGATTTGTCCACGCGTGATCTTGCCTAGACCAGGTTCACCTACGGTTAGCTGTGGGTCATGCGCTCTATCGTAGGAAGCAACCTTCGCCACGATTAAGTCACCAGTATCCAGCACTTGGCTTAACTCGTCGTTCTGGGGCTTGAAAGGCCTACTCAAAACATCTGAAGCTCGAAGCATCGCGGAGTAGGGTGCTTTAATGTCTATGGTCCAACCGTTGAAACCCACTTCCGTGACTGCACCGATGACGATGTCGCCGACTTTGGGGACATAGAATGCCCTCAACGCGACGACGTTGACTTTCTTGTTTTCTAGGTCTGCAAGTCCAATTCTTGAGGCATAAATTTTTCCTGCCTCAACATATGCGTTTTCTCCAGCTTGGTAGTCGCCTTCGGCTAAGAGTTCGCCGGGTGTAACCAGCTGTTTTGCTTCAAAGAATGTTGGCATGTTTTAGTTTTTACCTCCATTTGTGACTTTCAATTTGTTAACTTGTTACTTTTGCGTCTCCGGTTCCTTTCGTGACTTCGCCCAGTTTGTTCAGGAATGAAGCGTAACTGCCAGCAGGCATCTCCAGCACACCATACCAGGAACCGTCGCCACGCCATTCTTCGCGTTTGATAGCGCCATAAGTTTTGATGGCACCGTATGCGCGGACAGCGTATGTTTGGGGTATGGTGACTGCGATTTGCAGTTGCTCAACTTTTAAGGGTAAGATCGGTCTGAGGAGTTTGATTATGTCTCGGGCTTGCTCCTCGATGGGTTTGTAGGGGTCGATGGGGTAGCGAATTTGTTCCATCGCGTTTTCGATGCGCATGGGTGGGTGGGGCAGGTTGGTTTTGGGGTCAACTGCTTGGCGGCTGATGTAGTCGATGATTTGTCTGCGTTTGTCTTCGACCATTTTGCGGCGTTGTTCGGTGGTGAGTTGAAGTTGGCCTTTTTTGAGGATTTCATCGGCGATTTTTTGGGGGTCAGTGGTTTTGAAGGCTTTTTTGAGGGCGTCTTCGGGTGCGCGTGTGCCTTTGTTGGCGTCGCTGTAGATGGTTTCTGCGGCTAGGACTTCGGTTATGCCTGCGATTTTGCCGTTTCGGTAGTCGAGTGCTTTTTGGGGTTTAACGAGGATTTCAAAATGTTCGTTTTCTCTCGTGAGTCGTGCGATGGTGAATTTTTCGCTCATTAAGTTTTCACTTGCCCGAACTGAACTGTTTAATCATGTCCTCTACAGTTTCGTCCGAGAGCATTTCCATCTTTTTGGTGTCGGCTGATATGACGGCGATTTTTATGCGTGGAGGTAACTGTCTTGCTTCAAGGGCTTTAACGAGGCATTTGATGGTGAGTTTCTTGGTTTCTTCGAGGGTGAGTGTTTCTTTGTATTCCTCTTTGAAGATGTTGAGGACGGTTTCTCTTCCTGCGCCTAGGGCTGTGGCTTTGTATCCGCGGTAGGTTCCGCTGGGGTGGGTGCCGAAGACGCGTGTGCCGGTTTTGTCGACTCCTGTAAAGATTAGGCTTACTCCGAAAGGTCTGACTCCTGCGTGTTGGGTGTACATTTGTTGGATGTCGCAGATGCGTTTGGTGACGACTTCGGTGTCGATGGGTTCGTCGTAGGTGAGTTTGTTGCTTTGGGCGTAAACGCGGGCTTGGTCTATGAGGATGCGTGCGTCGCTGGATAAGCCTACTATGGCTGCGCCGATGTGTTCGTCGACGCGGAAGATTTTCCAGCTGTATTGGGCTTCTTCGAGTGGTTCGATGTTTTCTTCTGCGCCGAGGACAACGCCTTCTGCGCATTGGATGCCTATGATGGTGGCGCCACGGTTTACGAGTTCCATGGCGTATTCTACTTGGAAGAGTCTGCCGTCTGGGCTGAATACTGTGATTGCGCGGTCATATGCTCCTGGAGCTGCAAATACGGACATAATTTTTCCTCTGGTGAGTTCTTTTCGCTGTTCGCAAATCTGATGGGTAAGCCACACTAAAAACCTTTCCTTTTAAAGGAAGGGCTTGGAGTTGGGCTGTGAGGGGTGTTTGGCTGGGTGGTTTTCCGCTGTTTGCTTGTTTGTGCTCTGTTGCTTGGTGGAAACTATAGCCCCCCTATTTATAGGAACAATGTTAGGGTTGATGTGGTTGGTGGTGGTTCGCAGGTTTCTTTGTGCAGAGAGCGGCTAGCACTGCGGACCTTTGGAAAAAACGAGAACTTTGCCGATTTTCGTTTCTAGTTCACGGTTTACTGAGTGTCCGTAGCCTGAATGATTATTTGTGCGGTTCAGTTCGATGCTAATGCGAAACTGGGAATTTGTTTATTAATGAGATGATGTGCTTAGGATTCTGTGGATTTGGTTGTGTGGACTGTGGCGTCACCCGATATGTATCATAAATCGTAATAGAGGTTAAATGCTTTTATGGTAATAGTGCATAACAATAATGAACAACTTTGGTGAAACGATGAAGAAAAGTGGAGAAGAGGAGAAGGTTAAGCAGATCCTGACCGACAACAAGCTCGCAGCGATAAAAGCCATGCTGGAGAAAGACCACGCCATAGACTGCCTTTTGCTGCTTCATGTAAACCGTGGCAAATGGAAGGACGCTAAGGACTTTATGCGCGAAAACAAACTGACACTCAGCGACGGTACATTCAGGGCACGCATGATTGAAATAGAAAGCTTAGGTTTAGCCAAAAGCCAACGCATTGATCCGTTGAAGAAGTACTATATGTCAACGGACTTTGGCGAAAAAGTAGCCAAACTCTTGCTCGGTTTCTTTGATGAACTCGAGCTTGCCCCATAGGCAGCAGTTCCCACCCAAATAAGGGGACTGTTGCAGCACTTTCTTTCTATAAAGGCTTGGTGCACAAATCTCGCGTGCATGTGTATTTATGTTGTACAGTACAAGATTGCAGTCAAATGAAAAAATGGGACTTGTTTTTCTGGGATTGACGTTTTTGTGTGTAGATGCGTTCTACACATCCACAATATAGTATCGTGAGACATAATATTTAAAAGCTATTTCCCTTCTCAATAGTTCACAAGTCATACCTAAGGAGGTATAAAACAAAAATGAACAAAAATAACAAATACATCAGAAAAATACGCCATGATGCGAAAGCACTAAGCCCCGTCGTCGCTTCAATCATACTCATCGCTGTCACAGTTGCAGTCAGCATTGCCGTAGCCGCATGGATGGGTGGCATGACCGTTGGATTCATGGGCTCATCCTCAGTAACCGTCACAAATGTCGCTTTCAATACTGATACCGACAACGTAATCGACTTAGCACTCAAGAACACTGGAACAAAGACTGTAACAATCGCTGCAGTTCGCATCAACAATAACCTAGTTGCTATGACTACCGATACGTACTTCAACCAAACAACCACTGCAGGTGGTTTAGCATCACTCGCAGCAGGCGAAACTGCTACCCTTAGACTAGCTGGACAGTACGGAGCATGGGTCGCTGGTAATCCGTATAAGATCGACCTCTACGACGGCAGCAACCAAGTAGTCGGCTCAGTGCAACAAAACAGCCCTGGCGCATAAGCCAAACCAACCTTTCTTTAAACAGAATTGGGAGGGTACGGTGAAAAAGTCACCTACAAATCCCCCTTCATTTGTTTCAACTTAGGAGGCAAAAACTCACGGTCATTGAAATAAAAGAATACGAGTCCGCGCAAGAACTCGCCGAACGGCTAGACAAAGAAATCGGCGACACCAAGAGCACCTTGGGCGAGTACCTGCGCCGCCTCGACGACATCCGCATCCTAGCGGAGAAATCCAAAAAAATCCGCGAAGTCGTCATGAAACTCGCAGGTAAAAAAACCACGAATGACGGCTTAGGCGAAATCACCGTCGGCAGCCTAAACATAGTTTTGGACGCTAACCCATTCCACGAACTCACAGCCATAGAGCAAGTTGTACGCAGCTTCCAGGAACGCCTCCTCGTCCTCCAGAAGGCACGCGAAGCGCTCAAGTGGCTGGATCAACTTGGCGACACGGAAGGCCTCAGGTACCTTGTCGTGGAGAACGAGGATGTTCCTGAAAGGATTCTCTTCAAAATCAGTTAATCTCACCTGTAGGAGCTTTGGATGTGACTACTGAAGCCTGCACGCTCGCACTCAAGAGCACCTTAGAAGAAATCAAGAGCGTGTGCCCCGAAGTCTCCAACACCTTCATTTTCAAACCCGACCAAACCATCATAGCCCAAGACGCCACCACCGAAGAAACCACTTTGGCACAAGACGCCGTGAAAGCTTTCGCGGCTCTAAACGGTAAAGCCAAGAGTGCCGCGGGGGGTTTGGATTCAGCTACTTTTCTGGGCGTTAACAGCCAAGTCAGACTCGTCCGAGCAAACAGCATGTTCTTCGCCATTGTCGCTAAACGGAGTGCAGACGAAAAAATCTTGACCGTCATCTCCCGCGTGCTTGCACCAGCCCTCCTGAAAACGCTACAAGCTTTGCAACCAGAACTTGCGGAATCAGAAACCGAGAGCAACCAGGCGGAAGGACAGGAGATCAGAATCTCCGGCGAACCAAGAACATCAAAATATTCCAGTAACAAAGCGGAATCCGCAGCCAATAAGACTCCGCAAGTGGCACAAGTAGACAACGAGCCTGTTTTGCCAGACGCCCCCGTAACGCAGTTTATGGTGGAGACGCTCCACACAAACCGCTTAATGGGAGCTGCAGATTACGTGCGCATCGACAGCCAAACCATCGAAACCTGGAAGGACATGTTCGGTAACAAGAAAATCGACGAAGTCCAAGTTGAAGACACCCGCACGGGCAAGCAGCAGCGCTTCAAATTTAAACCCCTCAAAGACGAGAAACTTGAGGGCAAAGGCGTCATCCAGATTCCCGAGAAAGCCCAAGAATCCCTTAGAACCAAGAAGGGTGCCCTCGTCAAGGTGAAACCCATCATCGAATAGCCAGGCGACAGAAATATGAGCAAAACCAAAAAGACCCGCGAAGAACTCATCAACCAAATCGCAACTGTCATCTTAGAAAACGCCACGCCAGACGCACCCCCAGCCCCGCCTGAACTGGACACTAAAAACCAGAGTTTGCGGGAAAACCTCGCACAAATCCGCAGCTTGCCAGGCGTCACAGGCTACATCCTCAAAGACCAAGCCACCGCAGTCTTCGACATGGAAGACTCGGCGAACCTCGTGGACTACGCAATATTGGCTTCAGAAACCTTCGACGCCTACGCAACGCTAACAGCCGCCTTCGAGTTGGGCGCGATGGAAAACACGCTCGTGGAGTGCAAGGAAGCCCAGATGCTCTGCACCACGGTGGACGAAGCGTCAGTAGCGGTATTCATGGAAAAAAACGTGGACTCCAAAGAAATTGCGATCAAGCTCCAGACACAAGCAAAACCAGTAAAAAACTGAGAAGCGCAACGTGGCTTAAACAGCTACATTATCACAGAGCAAATCCAAGAAGCGCTTGGTCAGTCTGACCTTGTTGTGGGAGTCTCGGGTGGCGAAGTCGTATTCACCCAGAAAAGACGCGAACTCTTTTGCTTGGTACTCGTTGATTTCCACGATTTCCCGTATCTCCTCCAAGCTGTGCCATTCGCCGTCTCTAAGCAATTCCAACGCTAAAGCCATCTTTGAAGTCATGCTCGCATCTCTTGTGCTCAGGGAGGTTTGTGGGCTTAAATAGGTTTTGAGGGTCGGATTCAGAAGAATCCTATAGACAAATTTGGGTAGTGGTTTAGAGTATAAGCATTCTTCTTCTGGAACTTTGGGCTGCGGCGCATGAACCCGTTTTTTTTCGGTCTGCAAATAAGTGGGATTTGTGTTTTTTGTTTAGGCACATTTGCTTGTGCGCGAGAAAAAAGACGCAAAACGGATAAATGAACCCGATGCGCACAGTTCCTATACGCAACTCCAGTCGTGAAGTGTCGCGGAGTAGAAAAAAATGCACAAGAAACTCCTCATCCCAGGTCCAACCGAAGTAAGCCAAGAAATCCTCAAAGAACAAGCCCACCCCCTGATTGGGCACCGAAGCAAAGAATTCAGCACCCTCTACGGGGGAATCACAGGCAAACTCTCCAAGTTCTTTGAGTTGCCACCCGAATACCAACCTACAACCACCACCTCCTCAGGTACATTGTGGTTTGACATTGTGGGTCGCAGCATAGTTAAGAAGAAGGCGCTTTGCTGCGTGAACGGCGCTTTCAGCCAGAGGTTCGGCGAAATCGTGCGTGCCTGCGGCAAACCCGCAGACTTCATCGAAGCAGAATGGGGAAAAGTTGTCAAGCCAGACATGGTGGCAGAGAAGCTGGAGTCAGGCGAATACGACACGGTTACGATGTGCCACAACGAATCCAGCACAGGTGCCCGCAGCCCAGTCGCGGAAGTGGGCAAACTCATCCGCAAAGACTACCCCGACGTGATTTTCGCAGCGGACAGCGTCTCTTCGATGGCGGGTGACCGCACGTTGCCTCAAGAGATGAATGTGGACGTGCTATTTGCTTCTACACAGAAGTGCTTCGCGCTACCCCCAGGCTTAGCTATCGCCATGGTGAACGACAGGGCATTGGAACGCGCCAGAAGCATCCCCAACCGCGGCGGCTACACCGACATGGTGGAAATCTTCGAGTTCGAGAAGAAACACCAAACACCCTACACACCCAACGTCTCGTTGCTGTACGCTTTAGACAAGCGCCTGGACCTCATGTTGGCGGAGACTTACGCGAAGATTTACCAACGCCACAAAGACATGGCAACCCTCACTCAGGGCTGGGCGAACAAGCACTTCGCCATGTTCCCCGAAAAAGGCTACGAATCCCTCACCGTCAGCTGCATCCGCAACACTCAGGGCAAGAACGTGAAGGAACTTGTCCAGAAAATGGGCGAACGCGGATTTGAAATCGGCAACGGCTACGGCGCATTAGCGGAGAAGACGTTCCGCATAGGCCACATGGGCGAATGGACCGTCCCGACAGTGAAAGAAGTGCTCGCAATCATTGATGAACTCTGGAGCCTGTAACCTAGTGCCCTTTAAAGTCCTCGTGTCTGACCCGCTTTTCGAGGAAGGCATCAAACTCCTGGAACAGCAGGGCTACGAGGTTACCCGAGGCTGGAACCTACCCAAAACCGAGCTGCCAAACATCATTGGCGACTACGACGCCCTCATCGTGCGCAGCGCAACCAAAGCCACCGCCGAACTCATCGCCAAAGGCAAGAAGCTCAAGGTCATCGGGCGGGCAGGCGACGGCTTAGACAACATCGACGCTAAAAAAGCCGCGGAGCTGGGCATAGCGGTGGTGAATACGCCGCATGTGGCTTCTATGAGTGTGGCGGAACTCGCCATCGGGCACTTGCTGGCGTTGTGCCGCAACATCGTGGAAGGCACCATTAGCCTGCGGGAAGGCAAATGGGTCAAGGAAGAACTAATGGGAACCGAAGTACGTGGCAAAACCCTGGGCATCATAGGATGCGGCAGCATAGGCAGGGAAGTCAAGAAACTCGCCCAATGCCTAGGCATGAACGTGCTCACCGTGGACATCTGCGTCAGCCACGAATTCATCCCACTGGACGCAATGTTGCCCAAAGCAGACTTCATATCCATCCATGTGCCGTTGACGCCTCACACGCGGCACCTACTGTCAACCAAGGAGTTCAATGAAATGAAGGACGGTGTGAGGATTGTGAACGCAAGCCGCGGTGGAATCATCGACGAAGAAGCCCTCTACACGGCGCTCGTAAGCGGGAAAGTGAAGGCTGCAGCACTGGACGTGTTCGAGCAGGAACCCCCCAAAAACAGCAAGTTATTCACGCTCAAGAATGTCATCGCCACGCCACACGTTGGCGCACAGACTTGGGAAGCGCAAACGCAGACGAGCGTGCAGATTGCGCGGAAAGTCATCGAAGCCCTCGAAAAACACAGGAAGTAAACGCGGATGGTTGATGTTAGACCCTTTCGAGCAATACGGTATACAGAGAAAGCAGGCAGCTCCAAAAACTTGGTCACGCAGCCCTACGACAAAATTGACCAGGACATGCAGCGCGAGTACTACGAGAAGTCACCCTACAACTACTGCCGCCTTATCCTGCCCATTGAGGAGAACCGTTATGAGACGGTGCACCAGCGCATCTACGAGTGGCTTAACGAACGCATCCTCGCCAAAGACGAGGAAGCCTCGATGTTTGTGTGCCGCCAAGAATTCCGCCTAGACGGCAGAAACTGCAGTCGCACAGGCTTAATCGTGGCATTACGTCTCTACAATTATGGGGAAGGCATGGTTTTCCCCCACGAAACCACCTACGCCGCGCCAAAAACTGACCGCTTGAACATGCTGCGAACCATCCAGAAGGACCTTGAACCCGTCTTCCTCATCTACTCCGACCCCAAAAAAGTCACATTAAACTTCTTCAAGGAAACCTGCAAGACCAAGCCGCTGTTGGAGGTGGAGGACCAATTCCGAGTCGTCCACAAAGTCTGGCGCGTAACCGACCCCAAACAAATCCAACTGCTCCAACAGGCACTCGAAGACAAAACCCTGGTAATCACGGATGGGCACCACAGGTACGAGAGCGCACTGGCTTACCGTGACGAAAGGCGCAAACAAATCGAGGAGTCCCCGAACGCTGCGTTCAACTTCCACATGAGCTACATCGTGCCCGTGCAGGACGAAGGCTTAGCCATCTTACCCACACATAGGCTCCTGCGCAAATTCGAACTTACCGTTGAAACGTTGGAGGCGCTGGCGTCGTTCTTCGACATCTCCGAGCTCCCACCCAAAGTGGCGGAGATTGAACGATTCCTGCGGGAAAACCGCGACGCACATGCCTTCTGCATCTACGACGGAACCAAAGCTTATGGGCTCCGACTCAAAGATGAACAGCAAATCTGCCAGATGGCAAACGCTGCGTTCTCGCCCGAAATCCGACTGCTCGACGTGGTCATCCTCAAAGACGTGGTGTTTAAGACCATGATGAAGACTGGCGAGTTAAAGATTGACGAGGACATCCTGTACGAGCGGTCCATGCGGGTGGCTATGGAGAAAATCGACAGCGGCGAAGCCAAACTCG
>JGI20214J51650_10003160_pt1 | contig 10347 bp, 12 predicted proteins | sample WetSurMetagenome_FD_51650 | JGI IMG/M metagenome (IMG submission 51650)
CCAACCTTTGCGCGCGTGTCGGCGTCGTCTCCGGCCTTGCTCAAGCCCNGCAGGATGTCACGAAAGGCATTTGTATCCTTGCCCAGAAGGAACGCGACTTCCGGGTTGATTTCATCACCAACCAGCAGTGCCGAGGCATTCTTGGCAATCCGCTGCGTCAACATCACCAACTGGTTTGCCGCGGCAATTTCCTTGGTACCGGCACCCGATTGCAGCTTGAGCGACGCGACCTGCTCGGCAAGTTCCAGCATTGCAGCATTGTCGTTGTCGATGGTGGCAACGCTCTTGCCCAAGGCGAGCAGGTTTGCCTCCTGTTCGATCACGGTCAAGGCATCCTTGTCGGTTTCCGCCCAGACCTTGGTCAGCGTCTCAACCTGGGGCCGGACATCCGTCGGGGATGCAGGGACATCGACGCCCTCGACTTCGCCACCGGAAGTCAGGCGCTCCAGCAAGCGTCCGAAGGTCTCACGCGATTCCTTCAATTGCCCAAAGGCGACAGGGTTACCTTGCAGCGCGAGCGTCGAGGCCTTGGCCAGTCGCTGCGAAAGCATCTCCATCTCACCCGACGCCGCGACGTACGCAGTTCCATATGTGGAGTTACGGTTATTGAAGTAAACAATGGTGACAATCGCGAGAAGGAGAATCACGAATATGCTGCCCAGGGTCTTCATCTGCTGGACAACCGGCTGCTGCGCAAAAAACGCCGGCAACAAGGGCATACCTCCGCCAGGCGATGCCGCCGACACGCCTTCCGCGACAGTCATCGGTGCCTGATTGCTGCCATTGCCACCCATACCAAGGTTTTTCAAGCCAAACGCCATGTTTATCCTCCGCTCAGGGTCCGAGTGAATCAGACCCCAATATTCATGAAATCGTTATCAGCGAGCAAGTCGCGCACCGAGAGTTTTCGCCAGACACCGCCCTGACTGTCCGTATAGCGTACCGCGCCCCACGCCGGCGCCGCCGGATCCGCGCCCGCGGCGGCAAAATCATCCGGATTTTTCAGCCCAAGCATGCGCGTTACCAGCAAGGCGGCATTGGCGCCATGCTTGCTACCGACCAGCAGCAGCCGCGTGTTATTGTTCCGCGGCGTCGGCGCCCCTCCGCAGAACACCGAGAAATCGGCGACCGCATGCAAACTGCCGCGTATATTGGCAATCCCGGCAAACCACGGCCGGGTTAGCGGCACCGCCGTCAGTTTTGGCGCCTGAACGATCTCGCCGCTGTCGGACAGATCGATCAGCCAGTTGTCGTCACCAGCCCGAACGCCAAGCCAGGACGAGGCGCCCCGCCCTTGGGCGGCGCCCAGGAGGCGCCCCGCAAGGTACTCCTGAAAATCGCGAAGACTGGTTTTCTTAGCCATTCAGATCAGGGCAGAGCCGCAATTTTTTTCAGTAATTCTTCCGGAATGACCGGCTTGACGATGTAATCCGCGGCCCCTTGACGCAGGCCCCAGATCTTGTCGGTTTCCTGCCCCTTCGAAGTACAGACGATCACTGGAATATTCTTGGTTTCTTCGTCGCGCGTCAGGGTGCGCGTTGCCTGATAACCATTGAGCCCCGGCATTACGACATCCATCAGGATCAGGTCGGGCTTGGTCGCCTTGGCCTTGGCAATCCCTTCTTCGCCATTTTCGGCGGTGGTCACCTGATAACCAGCCTTGGTCAGCAGATCGACGGAAAAAAACCGCTCCGTGGGAGAGTCGTCCACAACGAGAATATTTTTGACGGGCATTATTGCTCCATGAGCCGCTAAGAAATTTCGGACGCAGCCGGCGTCGCAAACATGGCGACGGTCTGCAGCAAGCTGTCCTTGGAAAAAGGCTTGGTCAGATACTGATCGGAACCGACCATGCGCCCCCGTGCCCGATCGAACAAGCCATCCTTGGAAGACAGCATGATGACCGGCGTCGATTTGAACCGCGCATTCTTCTTGATCAGGGCACAGGTCTGGTATCCGTCGAGGCGCGGCATCATGATGTCGCAGAAGATTACCTTGGGCTGATGGTCGGCAATTTTCGCCAGCGCGTCGAAGCCGTCTTCCGCGAGCACGACNTGACATCCCGCCTGCACGAGAAATATCTCCGCGCTTCGCCGGATCGTATTGCTGTCGTCAATGACCATCACCTTGACGTCGCGCAACTTGGATAAGTCAGCCAATTAAGTCCCCTCCCCCCTCGTCAGCGGGCTATTCTAGCGCCGCATCATACTACGCCGACTTCAAAATTCCACCATTTCAAAATCCGTCTTGCGGGCGCCGCATTCCGGGCATACCCAGTTCATCGGAACATCCTCCCAGCGCGTTCCCGGCGGAATACCCTCTTCCGGAAGACCCAGCCGCTCATCATAAATGAGGCCGCAGATCAGGCACATCCATGTTTTGTAGATTGTTTCATCGTTCATGTCTTGATCGTTGCCGCAAGCCGGATTCGGATAAAATTCAGGCCATCTTACCCAATCGTCGGCATATATGCCACGTCCGCAGCACTTGATGAACACCAAAATCCCGACGCCACCGCTGGTTCTCGTGTTTGCCGCCAGCGATCCCACTGCCGGTGCCGGGATCCAGGCGGACCTGCTGACGCTGGCCAGTCTCGGCTGTCATCCCTTGTCAGCACTGACCGCGATCACCGTCCAGGACACGGTCGGGGTCGAGAGCGTGCATCCCGTCGCCGCCGAGGTTCTGGAGCGCCAGGCGCGAACACTGCTCGAAGACATGCAGGTTGCTGCGTTCAAGCTCGGCGTTCTGGGCAGTGTTGAAAACGTCGTCGCCATCGCTGAAATTGTTTCGGACTATCCCGACATCCCCCTGGTGTTCGACCCGGTTCTGACCTCCGGGCGCGGCGACGACTTCTCGGGGGAAGAAGTTATTTCGGCAATACGCGAACTCCTGCTGCCGCAGACCACGATACTGACCCCGAATGCGCCTGAGGCAAGGCGGCTGGCGGAACACGAAGATGACGAGAATGAACCCGGGATTGATCTTTGCGCACAGCGCCTGATCGAAATGGGCGCGCAATACGTCCTGATCACCGGAACGCACGAAAATACCCCGGAGGTCATCAACACCCTGTACAGCGCGGACGGCGTGCTGCGCCGCGACCGTTGGGAACGCCTTCCGGGCAGTTATCACGGCTCCGGGTGCACGCTGGCTTCCGCCATCGCCGGCTGCATTGCCGGCGGCGCCAGCATCGAGGATGCGGTGCGCGATGCGCAGGACTACACCTGGCAGACGCTGGCCAACGGCTTCCGGCCCGGCATGGGCCAGTTCATCCCGGATCGCTTCTTCTGGGCACGAGGCGAAGACGGCGAAGCCGCCAAGGACGAAGACAAGCACGATGACAAATAGCTTGCGCGGGCTCTATGCCATCACGCCGGAAAACCCGGACGGCGCGCGCCTGATGGCGGATGTCGAAGCAGCGCTGGCGGGTGGCTGCCGCATCGTGCAATACCGCGACAAGACCAGCCCAGCCCCGGAACGCGTCGCCCGGGCGCATGCCTTGCGCCACCTGACCCAAGCTTACAACGCGCGACTGGTGATCAACGACGACATGGCGCTGGCTTTTCTGGTCAAGGCCGACGGGGTTCACCTCGGCCGGGAAGATGGCAACCTCTTTGCCGCACGCGCCATTCTCGGGCCAGAAAAAATACTCGGTGCATCGTGCTACGCAGACTTTTCCGCGGCACAAAGGGCAGCGGCAGCCGGCGCCGACTATGTCGCATTCGGAGCCGTCTATCCATCACCGACCAAGCCAAATGCCACGTCTGCTGCGGTCGACCTGTTTTTTCAGGCAAAAACCACCTTGGCAGCGCCCCGCAGGAAGTACCCCTGGGGTACAGCAAGCTGCGCCATCGGCGGCATCACGCTCGATAATGCGCCAGCCCTTATTGCCGCCGGCGCCGACCTGCTCGCCGTCATCACCGATCTGTTCAGCGCGCCGGACATCGCGGCCCGCGCTGCCGCCTACCAACACCTATTCGAGGAAGCCCACGCATGACTTCACGCAACCAGCAACTTTTCGAACGCGCCCAGCGCCACATCCCCGGCGGCGTCAATTCGCCGGTCCGCGCCTTCCGCTCGGTAGGTGGCACGCCCTGCTTCTTTCAGAAGGGCGTTGGTCCGAAAGTACAGGATGCCGATGGCAAGTGGTATGTCGACTACGTCGGTTCCTGGGGTCCACTGATTCTCGGTCACGCCCATCCGGACGTGATCGCCGCCGTGCACGCTGCTGCAATCGACGGCCTGACCTTCGGCGCACCGACTGAGCGCGAGGTGGAAATCGCCGACCTGCTCTGCGAACTGGTGCCATCAATGGAGATGGTGCGTCTGGTTTCCTCGGGCACCGAAGCGACGATGAGCGCCATCCGCCTGGCCCGCGGCTATACCGGCCGCGATGTGCTGATCAAGTTCGAGGGCTGCTATCACGGCCACTCCGACAGCCTGCTGGTCAAGGCCGGCTCCGGCGCGTTGACCTTCGGCAACCCGTCTTCCGGCGGCGTGCCGGCCGATCTGGCGCAGCACACGATGGTGCTGGCCTACAACGATCCGCAGCAACTGGCTGATGCCTTCGCCAGGCACGGCGACCGCATTGCCGCGGTGATCGTCGAGCCGGTGGTTGGCAACATGAACCTGATCGCCCCGACGCCGGAATTCCTCAAGGCAATGCGCGAGCTATGTACGAAACACGGCGCGGTGCTGATTTTCGACGAGGTGATGACCGGCTTCCGCGTCGGCCTGAAAAGCGCGCAAGGGCTGTTTGACATCACCCCCGACCTGTCGACCTTCGGCAAGGTGGTCGGCGGCGGCATGCCGCTTGGCGCCTTCGGCGGCAAGCGCGAGATCATGGAAAAGATCGCGCCGCTCGGACCGGTTTATCAGGCGGGCACCCTGTCCGGCAACCCGGTCGCCGTGGCGGCCGGTCTGGCCACGCTGACCCTGGTTCAGAAACCGGGCTTTTACGAGGCGTTGACCGCAAAGACCAAGGCATTGTGCGACGGATTGGTCGGCGCCGCGCAAAAACACGGCGTCTCCTTCAGCGCTCAGAACGTCGGCGGCATGTTCGGCCTCTACTTCGCCACGCAATGTCCGGCCACCTACGATGCCGTGCTGGCTTGCGACAAGGAAGCCTTCAACCGCTTCTTCCACGCCATGCTCGATGCCGGCCACTACTTCGCGCCGTCGGCTTTCGAAGCCGGATTCGTTTCAGCAGCACATTCCGCTGCTGATATCGCGTCGACCGTAGCAGCGGCCGACAATTACTTCGCCTGCCCGAAGTGACAACGTGACAAATACGGGCTTCGCCTGGCTGATCCTTTTCATCGCCGGCCTGTGCGAAATCGGCTGGGCAGTCGGGCTGAAATATACCGAAGGTTTCAGCCGCCTGTGGCCTTCGGCATGGACGCTGGCAGCGATGGTGGCCAGCGTCGCACTGCTTGGCTGGTCGCTGAGGGTATTGCCGCTGGGCACAGCGTATGCGGTGTGGACGGGTATCGGCGCCGTCGGCACGGCGCTTCTGGGTATGCTGCTCTTCGATGAATCGCGTGAAGTGGCGCGGCTGCTCAGCATTGGCCTGATCATCGCCGGCATCGTCGGCCTTAAACTGCTTACCCCGGACGCTTGAGCGCGGCGCTGGCCTGCTCCAGTTTGCGGTGAACTTCGCGCCGCTCCGCCTGACGGAGCGCCAGATAGGTCAGCCAGCCGACAATACCCATGCCTATCGTGAAGGCGCCGTAAGCAATGGGCCACGGCGTGCCCGTGGTCATCATCGAAAATTCCGACATGCCGCCAATACCGGCCAGGATGTTGATTGGCATGAACACGATGGACAACTTCGTCAGTTTGGACACGCGCTGGTTCTGATTGATGTTGATAAAACCGACGACCGCATCCATCAGGAAGTTGATTTTTCCAAACAGAAATGAGGTATGTCCATCCAGCGACTCGATGTCGCGCATGATCTGCCTTGCGTCCTCCAACTGTGCCGTCGAGAGAAACTTGCCGCGCATCAGAAAGGATTCTGCCCGCCGGGTATCCAGCACGTTGCGCCGAATGCGTCCGTTCAAATCCTCCTGACGTGCAATGTCAGCCAGGATATTGCCCGCCTCGTCATCGGTCACCTTCGTGTTCAGCACCTTCTTGCCGACTGACTCCAGTTCGGCATAAACATCTTCCAGGCGATCAGCGGAATACTCGGCATCGGCAGCATAAAGGTCGAGCAGCACGTCGGTGCCGTCATTTACGTAACCGGGTTTGGTGCGCGCGCGCAGTCTCTGCAGGCGAAAGACCGGGAGTTCCTCGGCACGCACCGAAAAGAGAATGTTCTTGTGCAGGATGAAGGCGACCGCAACGTTGCGCGACTCATCCTCGAGGTCAAGGAGGAAGTCGGAATGCAGGTGAACTTCGCCATTGTCTTCAACATAGAAGCGCGCGCTGGCCTCGAGGTCGGTCAGGTCTTCCGGATCGGGGATTTCCAGACCGAAATGCTTGCCGACCCATTCGCGCACACGTGGCGTCGGCGCCACCAGGTCAACCCAGATCGGCTTGATGTTGGCGAGTTGGGCAGGACGGTCGATGGTTACCTGACGCAGGCGACCGTTATGCAGCTCGAAGGTGTTCACCATCACCTTGGTGCTGATATGGTGAGCATCGCCGACGAGGTCTTCGCGAATGTCGTCGGAAAGCAGTTCGAGGAGGCTGTCGACACGCTCCTCGGCGATTTCCTTCCAGGCCACCAGGCGATCTTCTTCCGGCAAGGCGCTCAGGATGATCGCCGCGGTGACCGTCGGCAGACGTGCGAACAAGTTCCGCAGTTCGACAATGTGCTGACGTTGCACAAGACTCTCGACCAACTCATGGCGCGGGGTTTCTTGCCGACGAACCATGTCCTCGACCAGCCGATGCTTGGCTAGCAGATCTTGAACCTCCGCCAGGTCATCCTTGACGGTATCGGCATCAGTCAGGTTGTCTTGTACGCTCATGGTGCATCATGGTGCAGTGCGCAATCGGGAGAACATTCTAGCATCGCAACCCGCTAATGATGACCGGATCAGGGAATTTCCGCCGATGGCATGCGGGCGAAAATGATCGCCGTTTTTCTGCCCAACCCAGGCGCACTGCGATTCCGGTCATAGAACCGCGGGTTCGGCACCATGCCGGCAAGTTTGGCGGCCTGCTCCGGACCAAGCTGGGCGGCGCTGGTGCCAAAATAATGGCGAGCCGCCGCTTCGGCGCCGAAAACACCGTTACCCCACTCGATCACGTTCAGATAAACCTCGAAAATCCGCCGCTTGCTCCACAGGTTTTCCAGCATCAAGGTGATGATCGCTTCCTCGACCTTGCGAAAATAAGACTTGTTCGGCGTCAGGAACAGGTTTTTCGCGAGTTGCTGGCTGATGGTCGAGCCACCGGCGACGGTTCGCCCCCGTTTCTGGTTTTTCTCCATGGCTTTCTGGATTCCATCCCAGTCGAAGCCCTCATGATCGACGAACTTGGCGTCCTCGGAGGCGATGATGGCGCGTTTCAGGTTGGGGGAAATCAGCTCGTAGGGAACCCATTGCATCTTCAGCCGGGCCTCGGGATTTTTTTCGCGCAATTCGACCAGACGTATCTCCATGAAACGCGTCGTTCCCGGATCGACCCACTTCCAGAACAGTACCCAGCCAAGCAGCCAGAACTGCCAGACGAGAAAAAGTCCGATCAGCGCGAGCAGGGACCATTTGAGCCAACGGCCCAGGCGCGTCATGCCGACAACTGGCTGCGCAGCTCGGCGAGCACCGGCGCGGTTTCCGGGCGCACGCTTCGCCAGACCAGAAAAGCCTCGGCCGCCTGTTCGACCAGCATCCCCAATCCATCGGCAAGACGAGCCGCGCCCTGTTGGCGGGCCAGCGCCAGAAAAGGCGTTTCACCCTTGCCGTACATCATGTCGTAGGCCAGGCTGCCCGGCGCGTAGATCCCGGCGGGCAACGGCAGGCTCGCGCCAGACAAACTCGCCGAGGTCGCATTGATGACGATATCGAAACTGTGGCCGGCAGTTTTGGCAAAGTTTCCGGCGTCGACCCTGGGGCCAGCCGCGCGCCGCAGGAAGCACCCCTGGGGTGTTGCCTCCGTGGTCGCGCCGCGAAGCAAGTGCCCTTGGGGTACAGCAAGGTCGGAGAATTCCCGGGCCAGCGTCTCCGCCTTGTCGGCGTTCCGATTGGCGATGAACAGGCTGGCCGGACTGCAGTCAAGGAGCGGCGCGATGACGCCGCGCGCGGCGCCGCCGGCACCGAGCAGCAGGATGCGCTTCCCGGCCAGCGCGATGTCGAGATTAACTTCGATGTCGCGCACCAGACCGGCGCCGTCGGTGTTGTCGCCGAAAATCCCGGTTTCCTCGAAAGCCAGCGTATTGACTGCGCCCGCCCTTTCGGCACGGGCGCTGCGCCGGGTGCTGAGACGAAAAGCCTCTTCCTTGAACGGCACGGTTACGTTCGCCCCTTTGCCGCCGGTGGCGACAAATTGCGCGACTGTCGCGGCAAACCCGTCAAGCGGGGCCAGTATGGCTTCGTAGCGAATATCCTGAGCGCACTGTTCAGCGAAGCGCGCATGGATGGCCGGCGACCGGGAATGGGCAACCGGATTGCCCAGTACGCAATAGCGGTCGGTCATTTTGCCGAGACCTGATCGCCCTGCGTGAAATACCAGGTTCGCGTAATCTCCAGAATGTCGGTGTCGCGCCGGATGTCGGGCGGGAAGGCGGAGTAGGGCGACGCCATCTGGACGATGCGCTTTGCCGCGTCGTCGAGTACCTTGTAACCCGAAGAGCGGTTGATATCGACATGGTTGAGGCTGCCATCGTGGTTGATCGACACGCTCAAGACCAGCGAACCGTACAATTTGCCGCGTGCTGCCTCCGGGTAGTTCAGCGTGCCGATGCGCTCGACCTTCTGGCGCCAGTCCTCGATGTACTGTGCAAAGCGATATTCTTGCGTCCGCGCGCCGATGAATCGCTTGCGCGGCCGTTTGCTGTATTCATCGGCGCTCTTGTTGATTTCGCCTTCCAGCCGCGCCATTGCCCGCGCCGACTCGGCCAGATCCAGCCCGCTGACGCTGGTCACGGGGGTTGGCTGCTCGGCGGCATTGCGCGCGGCAGCGACGGCACGCGCTGTCTTGGCCTCGGTCAGCATCTTCTGCTGGGCGACTTCAATTTCGCGCACCCGGCGCTGCATGCGTTCGATTTCGGTGCCCGTGGTCTGCTGCGGGGTCGGCGGCAGCGGTGTCTTGATGCGGCGGTTTTCGTCGGTATTGCCACCGCCATCGAGATTCGCCTGGGCCAGCGCCTGCGGGTTAGTCGGCTTCTTGGTGGACCTGGCATTGACCAAAATGATGTCGAGCGCCTTCTCGCGCATCGCCTTCGAAGCATCCGGGAAGGTGAAGTGCAGGGTCATCAGCAACGCGTGCACAGCCAGCGAAATGCCGATCGCCAGCCACAAACGGCGGTTATCGGGCACAACGGGCTGCCATGACCGCGTCGCAACGCTCACTGCTCTTCCTCCTCCTCAAGCGGTTCAGGCAAAACTTCATCCATGACGTAAAGATAGCGGCAACTGACTTCCGGGCCAAGCAAATCGATGGATTCGACAGCCAGACGGACCCGCTTGCCCGCTCCGATATCGGCCGGCATCGATGGCAGGCGCAGCATCAAGGGCAAATGGTCGAGCTTGACCAGTTGCTCACGACGCACGGTCGCGTCGATTTCCGTAATGCCTTGCTGCTGCAGCCAGCGCAGGCACCAATAACGCTCCATCAGACGCTGAAAATCGGCGTAGGCAGCGTAAGTCATTTCGAAATCGCGCATCGCGCCGAACAGTTCGGCCGATTTCTGGGCAAAAGCCGGCGTTTCACCCTTCAGACAGGCGATCAACTGCCATTGATTGACCATGTCGCAGTAACGGCGGAGCGGCGAAGTCATCCAGGCGTATTGCGGCACGCCCAGCCCCTCATGCGGTAGCGGCGAGGTCGTCATGCGCACCTTGCCCTGTGTCTGCGCACGGTACAGGCAAGCGACATTCTTTTCCGCCAGCAGACCACCCCACGTCGAGTTGGCGACAATCATCAGCTCGGCGACCAGCTTGTCGAGCGGGCTGCCGCGCTTGCGCTCGGAAATCTCGACCACGCATGCATCCGGGTCGGCCAGATCACCTGCGATGGAAAAGTTGTAGTCGTTGTTGCCCTGCATCGCCGAGGGCTTGCCGCGCCGGCCTTCGCAGGCGTTGGCGAAGTGCCAGAGATGGACCAGTTCGTCCTTGAACGGCACATCGGGCAATGGGCCGCCAACCGTTTCGGCATTGAACCAAGGCTCGACTTCATGAT
>JGI20214J51650_10003161_pt1 | contig 10337 bp, 8 predicted proteins | sample WetSurMetagenome_FD_51650 | JGI IMG/M metagenome (IMG submission 51650)
GGGCACCGCCACCTCGACGAGCACGCCGGCGGCCGGCGCCGGCACCTCGAGCACGACCTTGTCAGTCTCGACCTCGATCAGGATCTCGTCCATCGAGACCGCCTCACCAGGCTTCTTCTTCCACTGCAGCAGCGTGGCCTCGGCCACTGATTCCGACAGTTGCGGAACCTTCACTTCGACGATTGCCATGTTTGTTCTTTGCGGAGTTCTTTACTTCGAGAGCACGAAGCCCTTGAGCTTGCCGAAAGCCTGGTCGAGCAGCGCCTTCTGCTGCTCCTGATGCAGGTGCGAATAGCCGACCGCCGGCGACGCCGACGCTGGCCGTCCGGCGTAGCCGAGCTTCTGCCCGTCGACCATGTTCTCGTGCACGTAGTGCTGGACGAAAAACCATGCGCCCTGGTTCTGCGGCTCGTCCTGACACCAGATGACCTCTGTCGCGTTCGGGAAGCGCTTCATCTCGGCCGCGAAGGCCTTGTGCGGGAAGGGGTAGAGCTGCTCGACGCGCACGATCGCCACGTCCCAGGCCTTCTTCTCGTCGCGGCGCTTGATCAGGTCGTACGCGACCTTGCCCGAGCAGGCGATCACGCGCTTGACCTTCTCGCCTTCGACCTCGGCGCGCGTCGGGCCGATCACGGTCTTGAACTCGCCCTTCGTGAAGTCCGACAACGGCGAGGTCGCGTCCTTCGCGCGCAGCAGCGACTTCGGCGTGAAGATGATCAGCGGCTTCCTGAACTGGCGCACCATCTGGCGGCGCAGCAGGTGGAAGATCTGGCTCGCACTCGTCGGCTGGACAATCTGCATGTTGTTGTCGGCCGCGAGTTGCATGAAACGCTCGAGCCGAGCCGAGCTGTGCTCGGGGCCCTGGCCTTCGTAGCCGTGAGGCAGCATCAGCGTGAGGCCGTTTGCGCGGCCCCACTTGACCTCGCCCGACGCGATGAACTGGTCGATCACGACCTGCGCGCCGTTGGCGAAGTCGCCGAACTGTGCCTCCCAGATCGTCAGCGTGTTCGGCTCGGCGCTCGCGTAGCCGTATTCGAAGCCGAGCACCGCCTCCTCGGAGAGGATCGAGTCGATGACGACGAACGGCGCCTGCCCTTCGGCGACGTTTTGCAGCGGCACGTAGCTGCCGATGTCCCACTTCTCGCGGTCCTGATCGTGCAGCACCGCGTGGCGGTGCACGAAGGTGCCGCGGCCGCAGTCCTCGCCCGACAGCCGCACCGCGTAACCGCTGGCGACCAGCGACGCGTAGGCCAGCGTCTCGCCCATGCCCCAGTCGACGTTGATCTCGCCGCGGCCCATCGCGGCGCGGTCGGCGATCACCTTCTCGACCAGCGGGTGCACCTTGAACTTCGGCGGAATCGTCGTCAGTCGCTCGGCCAGGCGCCGCACCTCGGCCAGCGGCAGCGCGGTGTCGGCGGCGTCGGTCCACTTCTTGCCGAGGAACGGTGCCCAGTCGACGGCGTACTTGCTCTTGAAATTGGTGAGCACCGGGTCGGCGGTGTGGCGGCCCGCATCCATCGCGGCGCGGAAATCCTTGACCATCTCGTCCGGGCCGCCCTCGGCCAGCACGCCCTGCGCGACGAGCTTGTCGCCGTAGAGCTTTCGCGTGCCCGGATGCTTGGCGATCTTCTTGTACATCAGCGGCTGCGTCAGGCTCGGCGTGTCTTGTTCGTTGTGGCCGAGCTTGCGGAAACAGATGATGTCGACGACGACGTCCTTGTTGAACTGCGCGCGGTAGTCGAGCGCAAGCTGGGAGCACATCACNACNGCCTCGGGGTCGTCGCCGTTCACGTGCAGCACCGGCGCCTCGATCATCTTGACGACGTCGGTGCAGTACAGCGTCGAGCGCGTGTCGCGCGGGTCGCTGGTCGTGAAGCCGATCTGGTTGTTGATCACCAGGTGCACGGTGCCGCCAGTGAAGTAGCCGCGNGTCTGTGCCAACGCCAGCGTCTCCATCACGACGCCCTGGCCGGCGAANGCGGCGTCGCCGTGCACCAGTACCGGCAAAACCTGCGCGCCTGACTTGTCGCCGCGGCGGTCCATGCGCGCCTTCACCGAGCCCTCTACGACCGGATTGACGATCTCAAGGTGGCTGGGGTTGAACGCCAGGCTAAGGTGCACCGGCCCACCGGGCGTGGTGACGTCGCTCGAGAAGCCCTGGTGATACTTNACGTCNCCGGCCGGCAGCGCCTCGGGNGCGGTGTGGTCGAACTCGGCGAACAGGTCCTTGGGCATCTTGCCCAACGTGTTCACGAGCACGTTGAGCCGGCCGCGGTGTGCCATGCCGATCACGATCTCCTGCACGCCGGTGGCGCCGCCGCGCTGGACGAGTTCGTCCATCGACGCGATGAAGCTCTCGCTGCCTTCGAGCGAGAAGCGCTTCTGGCCGACGTACTTGGTGTGCAGGAAGCGTTCGAGCCCTTCGCTCGCCGTCAGACGGTCGAGGATGTGGGTCTTCTGCGCGGCACTGAAGTTGGGCTTGCTGCGGATCGACTCGAGCCGCTCCTGCCACCAGCGCTTCTCAGCCGGGTCGGTGCAGTGCATGAACTCGGCGCCGATCGTGCCGCAGTAGGTCTCGCGCAGCGCCTGGACGATCTCGCGCAGCGTCTGGTGCTCGGCCTTGCTGAAGTACGTGTTCGTGGCCGAGAACGTGATGTCCATGTCGGACTCGGTCAGGTCGTAGAACGCCGGCTCGAGTTCGGGGATCTTCGGGCGCTCGGTGCGTTTGAGCGGGTCGAGGTCGGCCCAGCGCGCGCCGAGGAACCGGTAGGCCGCGATCAGGCTCTGCACGTGGACCTGCTTGCGCGCCACGGCAAGGTCAGCCTCGCTCGCCTTAAGCGCGAAGGCGTTCGCCTTGGCGCGCTGCGCAAACGACTCGATCACCGGCGCGTGCGCGACGTCGCGGCTGTCGGAGCCGTCGACCGCGGGTACGTGCTGGAGGTTGTCGAAGTAGGCGCGCCAGTTGTCGGGCACGCTGCCGGGGTTGTCGAGGTAGGCCTCGTACAACTCCTCGACATAAGGGGCGTTGCCCCCGAACAGGTACGAGTTGGACCTGTATTGCTGCATCATCTTTCGCTCACCTTTCGCCCCGGTTTCCAGGGCTCGCGATGGGTTGATCAACCTTCCGCGGACCCCGGCTAGACCGGTTGGCGGACAAGCGACCCGCCTTGCTGCTCGGGATGAACCAGCAAGGGGACGGGAAGGAACCTATACCTGCAACCATGAATGTAGCACTTCGCCCCCGGCGCGACGCGGCGCGGCCGCCCGCGGCGCCGTCCAGGAAGTCACGCCCCGCGCCGGGCACTGTGGCGCCGAGCGCAACTCAGGCACTGCACCGACAATCCGCGCCATGCTCACCGTCCATCACCTCGAAAACTCGCGCTCGCAGCGCGTGCTCTGGCTGCTCGAAGAACTGGGCCTGCCCTACGAGGTCCGGCGCTATGCGCGCGACCCGTCGACGAAGCTGGCGCCGCCCGAGTTGCTGCGCGTGCACCCGCTGGGCAAGTCGCCAGTTCTCGGCGATGGCGACATCACGGTCGCCGAGTCGGGCGCGATCATCGAATACCTGCTCGACGAGCATGGCGACGGTCGGCTGCGCCCGCCTCCCGGCAGCGCCGAGCGGCGCCGCTTCACCTACTGGCTGCACTTTGCCGAGGGCAGCGCGATGCCCTATCTGGTAATGACTTTGGTGTTCAATCAGTTGCGCCGAGCGCCGATGCCCTTCTTTGCGAGGCCGATCGCGCGCGGCATCGCCGACAAGGTCTCGGCCCGATTCCTGGCGCCGAACATCACGCGCCAGCTCGACTTCATCGAGACCGAACTCGCGACCCAACCTTGGTTCGCCGGCAACGACTTCAGCGCTGCCGACATCCAGATGAGCTTTCCGCTCGAGGCCGCGACCGCGCGCGCGAAGGACGGCGTGCCACGACCGCACGTCGCCGACTGGCTGGCCCGCATCCACGAACGGCCCGCCTACCGGCAAGCCCTCGCCAAGGGCGGGCCGTTCTCGGTGCTGGATTGAGCGCACCGACCGAGTTGCGTGCCGCGGCCTGGCTGCCGCCTTCGCTGGCCGTGTTGCACCGCGACGCGTTGTTCGTCGTGTTGCTCGCCGTGCTGCTGGCCATCAGCGCCGTGGCGCCGGCCGGCATCACCGGCTATGCGCGGCTGGTCGACTGGCCGACGATCGCCGCGCTCGCCGGCCTGCTGCTGCTGACGCAGGCCCTCGAGGCCAGCGGCGCGCTTCAGCACCTGGGCGAAGCCCTGGTCGCGCGCCTGGCCACCGAGCGCAGCCTCGCTCTGGCGCTGGTCTCGGCGGCCGCGACGCTGTCCACCGTGCTCACCAACGACGTCGCGCTCTTCGTCGTCGTCCCGCTGACCATCAGCGTCTGCCGGCTCGCGCGAGTTCCCGCCGTGCGGCTGGTGGTGTTCGAGGCGCTGGCGGTCAACGCCGGATCGACGTTGAGCCCGATCGGCAACCCGCAGAACCTCTTCCTCTGGCAGCAATGGCAGGTTTCGTTCGGCCGCTTCGTGCTCGAGATGGCGCCACTGGTGNCGCTGCTGATGGCGCTGCTGCTAGCGCTGACGGTGGCCGCGTTCCCGGCGCGCGCACTCGCCGCGCATCGGCTCGCCGAGCCAACGCCGCTGGACCGCCCGCTGCTCGCGACGGCACTGCTGCTCTACGCGCCATTCATCGTCGCCACCGACCTGCATCATGCCGGCGCCGCGCTCGCGCTGCTGGTTGCGGTGGCGCTGCTCGTGCGCCCGCGCCTGCTGCACCGGATCGACTGGGGCTTGCTGGTCGTGTTCGTGCTCATGTTCGTCGACCTGCGTCTGCTCGCCGGCCTGGACGNGGTGCGGCGCGCGATCGCTTCGCTGGGGCTGGGCCAGGCGGCGCACCTGTACTGGACCGGGATCGCACTCTCGCAGGCGGTGAGCAACGTGCCGGCGACGATCGCGCTCTCAGAATATTCGCGCGACTGGCGAGTGATAGCGCACGCGGCCGGAGTCGGCGGCTTCGGACTGGCAATTGGCTCGCTCGCGAACCTGATCGCGCTGCGCCTGCTCGGCGAGCGGCGCTCCTGGTTCGCGTTCCACGCCTGGTCGCTGCCCTTCCTAGCCCTCGCGATGCTCGCCGGCTGGGCCGCGCTAGTTTGGATGTGAAGGCATCCCCCGGAGGCGCCCGCGGCGCCTCGCCCCAGGGGGGCAGCGCCGGCGGACCGGCGGAGTCCGATCCGCGGCGCTCGCTTGGCGCGCCGCTCAGACGGTGGCGCCTGTCGCGATGCTGGGCGCCCTGGGACGAAGGGCGGCGTTCAGTCGACCAGCGCGCGCACCTCGTCGGGCAGCGGCACCGACTTCTGCGCCTTGAAGTCGGTCCAGACCGTGGTCGCGCCGCCCTCGGCGCAGATCACGCCGGGCTGGTCGCAGCGTTCGAGCGTGATGAAGGTGTCGAAGCTCGAACGGCCCGGGTTCGCCACGAAATGCCTGGCCAGGATTTCGCCCGGATACTCGAGCTGGCGGATGAAGCTGCAAAAGGCGTTGACGATCACCGGCCCGATGCCTTGGGGATCCGGCGCGCCGCCGATCCGGTACAGCCAGTCGATGCGCACGATTTCGAGGTAGCGGAAATAGATCGTGTTGTTGACGTGGCCCATCGCATCCATGTCACCCCAGCGGATCGGGATCACCATCTCGTGGGTGAAGCGTTTGTCCACGGGCAGCACGAAGCGCACGCCGGTCTCCTTCAGTCGATGCCGAGTTCGCGCGCAATGCGCTGCACTGTGGCGCGCAGCGCCTCCAGTTCGGCGGCGAGCCGCGTCTGCTCGGCCTTCAGCGCGACCAGCTCGCCCGCCGCGACCGGACTCGCGCCGCCCTCGCCCGCGGCCCACGGCCCCGCAGCCGGCAAGGTCGGTTCGCCGCACAGAAGTTGCGCCCAGCGTGCCTCGCGCTCGCCCGGCGCGCGCGCGAGCTTGACAACGCGCGGCGGCTCCTTCGCGGCCAGTTCATGGAGGAAGCCCTCGACCGACGAGATGTCGGCGAAACGGTGCAGCCGCTCGCCGTTCAGGCGCAACTCGGCCGCCGTCTGGGCCCCGCGCAACATCAGCACCGCGAGCAGCGCCACCGCCTGGCTCGGCACGCCGAGCACGCGGCCCAGGTTGTGCTCGAACTTGACGACCCGGCTGCCACCGCCTTCGAATACCAGGTTCAGCGCCTTCAGCCCGTCGACGGCGGTCAACACCTCGGCATCGCTGGCCTCGAGTACCGGCGCGCGCGCGGTCTTCTGATTGCACCCGGCGACGAGCGCGTTCAGCGACAGCGGGTAGGTGTCGGGCACCGTGTGCTGCTTCTCGATGAGCACACCGAGCACGCGCGCCTCGAGCGGCGTGAGGGTTCGCAACCGACTAGACCCCGAAGCCGTCGTCGGCCGCGAGCACCGCGCCGTTGACGAAGTGGCTCTGGTTGGCGCAAAGCATCATCAGCGCTGAATCCAGGTCCTGCGGCTGGCCGACGCGCTTGCGCGGCAACATGCTGACGAGTTTCTGGCCAGCCTCGGTCTGCCAGTGGTGGTGGTTGATCTCGGTGTCGATATAGCCCGGGCACAGCGCGTTGACGTTGATGCCGTGGCGGCCCCATTCGAGTGCCATCGCCTTCGTCATGTGGATCACCGCGGCCTTGCTCATTGCGTAGACGCCGATCTGGCCGAGCACGCGCAGCCCGGCCATCGACGCGACGTTGACGATGCGCCCGCCGGTGAAGGTGCCCGGCGCCTCACCCTTGCTGCGAGCAATCATGCGCTTGGCCACCTCCTGCGCGACGAAGAAGGCGCCGCGCGTGTTCGTGCCCATCACGTAGTCGTAGTCGGCTGGCGTGACGTCTACGAGCTTCTGCGTCGTGCTCACGCCCGAGTTATTGACCAGGATGTCGATCGCTCCCATCTCGGTCTCGGCATGCGCGACCGCGGCGCGGACGCTCGCCGGGTCGGTGACGTCCAGCCCGACCACGTGCGCGTCGCCGCCGTCGCCCTCGATCTCGGCGCGCAGCGTCTTCAGCCGCTCGATGCGGCGCGCCGCGAGCACGACGCCGGCGCCGGCGCGGGCCAGCGTGCGCGCGAACTGCGCGCCCAGTCCGCTGGACGCGCCCGTGACCAGCGCCACGCGGCCGGAGAGGTCGATTTCATAGGACATGCAGACTCCTTCATTCTTCGCGTTCACGATAGCACGCGACCCCTGGCGCGTACCGGCCCTGGCGACGCCGTTGGCGCTCCGTAGAATCGGCCGCGCGTCATGCACGGATAAAGTCCGCACGAAGAAGACAGGAGAATGCCCCGATGAGCCCGCAAGAGATCCTCGCCCGGTTCGGCCCGCGGGAAACGATGGACTACGACGTTGTCGTCGTCGGCGCTGGACCGGCCGGGCTGGCGACCGCGATCCGGCTCAAGCAGATCGACGCCGGGCTGTCGGTGGTGGTGCTGGAGAAAGGCAGCGAGCCCGGCGCGCACATCCTCAGCGGCGCGGTGATGGACCCGCGCGCGATGATCGAACTTTTCCCCGACTGGAAGGCACGCGGCGCGCCGCTGCTGCAGCCGGTGACCGCCGACGAGGTGCTGTTCCTCGATGCGAAGAACGCGCGCGGCACGCCACATTGGCTGATCCCGAACTGCCTGCACAACGACGGCAACTTCGTGATCAGCCTGGGTGCGCTGACAAAGTGGCTGGCCGAACAGGCCGAAGGACTGGGCGTCGAGATCTTCCCCGGCTTCGCCGCAGCCGAGGTGCTGTACGGCGACTCTGGAGAGGTGCGCGGCGTCGCCACCGGCAACCTGGGCATCGGCAAGGACGGCGAGCCGACCGACCATTTCCAGCTCGGCATGGAGTTGCTCGGCAAGTACACCGTGTTCGCGGAAGGCGCGCGCGGCCACCTCGGCAAGCAGCTCATCGCGAAATTCCACCTCGACGCCGGGCGCGACCCGCAGAGCTACGCGCTCGGTGTCAAGGAGCTTTGGGAAGTGGCGCCCGGGAAGGCCAGACCAGGCCTCGTCGTCCACACCGCCGGCTGGCCGATGGACGAGCAGACGTATGGCGGCGGCTTCCTGTACCACATGGCCGGCAACCAGGTGACGCTGGGCTTCGTCACCGGGCTCGACTACCAGAACCCCTGGATCAGCCCGTTCGAGGAGATGCAGCGCTGGAAGACGCACCCGGCGATCCGCGCCCACCTCGAGGGCGGCAAGCGCGTGGGCTACGGCGCGCGCGCGATCACCGCCGGCGGCCTGCTCAGCCTGCCCAGGCTGGTGTTCCCCGGCGGCGCGCTCGTCGGCTGCGACGCCGGCACGCTGAACGCGGCGCGCATCAAGGGCAGCCACGCCGCGCTCAAGACCGGCATGCTCGCCGCCGAAGCGGCGGCCGCGGCACTGAAGGCAGGCCGCGCCGGCGACGAACTGGCGGCCTACCCCGAGGCCTTCGAGAGGAGCTGGCTCCGCGACGAGCTCAACGGCAGCCGCAACTTCAAGCAGTGGTTCAAGCAGGGCAATACGGTCGGCGCGCTGATGACCGGCGTCGAACAATGGCTGCTGCCGCGGCTGGGGATCAAGAGCCCGCCGTGGACGCTGCACCGCAAGACGCCCGACAACGCGAGGCTGCACGCGGCTTCACAGGTCGAGCCGATCCGTTACCCCCGACCCGACGGCGTGATCAGCTTCGACCGCCTCAGCTCGGTCTTCATCAGCAACACCAACCACGAGGAGAACCAGCCGGCGCACCTGACGCTGAAGGATGCGTCGGTGCCGGTTGCGGTGAACCTGGCGCTCTACGCCGGCCCCGAGAGCCGCTACTGCCCGGCCGGCGTCTACGAGTTCGTCAAGAGCGACGACGCCAGCGACCGCCTCGTGATCAACGCTCAGAACTGCGTGCACTGCAAGACCTGCGACATCAAGGATCCGACCCAGAACATAGTCTGGGTCACGCCCGAAGGCGGCGGCGGGCCGAACTATGCGGGGATGTGAGCGCAGCGAGCAGAGCCCGCGCCGGCTGATTCGCGCGGGGATGTGAGCGCAGCCCACCGGGCCCGCGCTGGCGTTGTCGCGTTGGCCTAGAACGCCTGCCAGTCGTCGCCGTCGCCGCCCACGGTGGCGTGCTCGGGCTGCGCCGCCGGAGCAGCGGCTGGCTTGGCCTTCGGCCTGACGAACCGGTTCGGCGCATGCGCCGACTTCATCGGGAGCGCAGGCTTCGACACGGCGGCCTTCGGCCGCGGCGCTGCGACCGGCGCGGCCAATACAACCGGCGCAATCGAATCCCCCGCGCCCGCCGCGAGCCTGAAGCTCGCGACCGCGGCCACCAGGTTGCGCGCTTGCTGGTTCAGGCTGTCGGCCGCGGCCGCGGATTCCTCGACGAGCGCCGCGTTCTGCTGCGTCACCTGGTCGAGTTGCGTCACCGCGTCGCCGACCTGGCCGATCCCGGTGGTCTGCTCCTGGGTCGCGGCGCTGATATCGCCGAGCAGGTCGTTGACCCGCTTCACCTGGCCGACGATGTCCTGCATCGTCGTGCCGGCCTCGTCGACCAGCGCTGAGCCACTCTCGACCTTCTCGACGTTGGCACCGATCAGCGTGCGGATCTCGCGCGCCGCCTCGGCCGAGCGCTGCGCCAGCGTGCGAACCTCGCCGGCCACGACCGCGAAGCCGCGCCCCTGCTCGCCAGCGCGCGCGGCCTCGACCGCGGCGTTCAGCGCCAGGATGTTGGTCTGGAAAGCAATGCCGTCGATCGTGCCGATGATGTCGGCGATGCGCCGGCTCGCGGCGGTAACGTCCTGCATCATCGTCACGACCTGGCCGACGACCTCGCCGCCCTTGGTCGCGACGCCGCTGGCCGACTGGGCAAGTTGCGCGGCCTGGCGCGCAGTGTCGGCGTTGTTCTTCACCGTCGCGGTGAGCTGCTCCATCGACGCCGCGGTCTGCTGCAGGTTGCTCGCCTGCTCCTCGGTACGCTGCGACAGGTCGGCGTTGCCGGTGGCGATCTGGCTCGAACCGGTGGCGATCGAATCGCTGCTCTGGCGCACCTGGCCGACGATCGCGGCCAGGCCATCGTTCATGCGCCGCAGTGCGGCCAGCAACTGGCCGACCTCGTCGCTGCCGTTGGCGTCGATATGCATCGTCAGGTCGCCCGCGGCCACGGCCTCGGCCAGGCGCACCGCTTCGGCGACCGGGCGCGTGATCGAGCGCACGATCAGCCAGGCCGCCGTCATGCCCAGCAGCGTCGCCAGCACGGCAACGATACCGACGAGCTCAAGTCCGTGCTGCACCTGTGCGTCGGCCTCGCTCGAGGCCTGCGCCATCAGCCGCTCCTGCA
>JGI20214J51650_10003163_pt1 | contig 10335 bp, 8 predicted proteins | sample WetSurMetagenome_FD_51650 | JGI IMG/M metagenome (IMG submission 51650)
GGGAAACGTATCGGCGGGGCGAAACAGGGGTGAGCGGAGAAGCGCGCAGCGCTTCACTTTACCTCGGGTTGGATCTTCCAGGCTTCTATACCGTTGTTCATCAGAATCATTCCAGGGTTGCCGTAGGATTCTTCGCACTCTTTGCACAGGTGGCCGGCTTGGTCCCATTGCCTCATGGTCAGGTTGCCNACAAAAAATCCACACACCTCGCAAAACCTTAGGGCTCTTTGGAGAAACGGATTGGATGCACTCATTGCAATCCTCTCTATGGGGGGTTATCGGGTGGGAATAAGTGTTTCTAACCTGTACAGATGATTTGTTGGACTAACAGAGCAACAGGCATGCCAGATTAGAAGGCTGATTTTCAGAATCGGTAACTGTTTGGAATTCTAAGGGGATCAGTCTGCCATGCAAAGGAACGGTGGGATTGGGATGTCTACTTCCGTGCGCAAGCGGTATCAATATTCGTACAGGCATGAAGCAGAGAGGCTGTCAGAAACAGCAGGTCGCTGCAAAACGCCAATTGTTCAGGAACGAGGAATGAGGGTAACGCCGCAGATGGGCGTTTTTCATCAGCCTGTTAATAGAAGAAGTGGAGAGCGAAGGAGACTTGATGATCGTCTACGTCCAGTCCGTACGGCGCGCCTTTAGGCCCGTAAGAGTACTTGTAAAAGCGTTCGCCTGTCACGGAGACCTGCACGTGGTCGGTGAGCCACTGGCGGAAGGTGAGAGTCATGTCGATGATACGATTGTCCGCCGTCTCGTTTTCAGAAAGGCGAGTGGAGGTGTATCTTGACAGAGGATACTGGAACCCGGTGGAAAGGGACCATCCCTGAGAAGAGGAGATCAGGTTGAAGTCAAGACCAAGAGCGACTTTGGGCTGTTCCGAGAGATCGGTCCCGGGACCGTAGTCAAAGTAGGTAACGGACGGAGAAATACGCATCCATTCGTTTGGCTGAATGTCGCTGGCCACCTTCAAGCCCTGTGAATAGTTCGTTGAGAAAGAGTTATACGAAAGATCAGATCCCCCCAAGATGGGACGAGGGGCGAAGAAAGGATCTTCTTGGGACAGGGCGAAATGTTCTCTGAATGCGGTCAGGCGGGCACTCCAGGAGTCAACCCACAACCCTTTAAGGAAGTTGAACTCAGTGCGGTAATACCCATTATGCGAAAACTGCAGGAGTTCGTTATGAACCTGTGAAGGCGAGTAGGAAGATAGCTGAGCCGACGCAAGGTGGAAGGTAAAGAGGCTTTTCTCGTCAGGAGCCGTCCCAACCCCGAACAGGGACTTGGAATCCAAGCTTGCCATGATGCTGTCCCGGCCCGAAAGGCGTTTGCTGGAAACAAGACGAGCTTTCCAGTGAGTGTCCTCAAGACTCGAAATGATCACACCTTTTGTCCTGGCCGAATGGATGAATTTCCCATCTGACAGATAGATGCCGACGTGATTGATTCCTTTCCTGTTGCGGCCTGTGGAAAAAAATACCAAATCGCCTGTCTTGAGCTCTTCGGCGGGGACTTTTGTCAGGAAGCTGCTCTGATTCTGCTCCGAAGACTGATGCGGCAGGTCTACACCGAAGACTTCACTGTATATCTGTTTCACAAACCCCGAGCAGTCAAACCCCTTCGTGCTCTTTCCGCCCGTCTTGTACCGTACGCCGAGGTACTTCTCCATTTCCTCTTGGATTTTCTCTTCCTGGAGCGTTTCTCCAGGTGCTTGTGGCAGGGTTTGAGTCCTCTGGGGCCGCGGGGAGGAGGTGGCCGATCGTTTAGTGGTTTTCTCCTTGGCGGTAGCGTGATGGGCGAATAGACCAACCAGCATGAAGCTGAAGATCAAAGATAAGATCCGGCTGAGTTTCTTGTTGAATTTTATTTTCCTGAGCAAATGAGCGCGGGTCTTCATAGGTACCGCGAACCTTATGACACCCCGCCGGTTATGTCAAGCTCCTTTTGGGGGAAGGGAGAAAAATTCTATACCCGGATAATCTTTGAAATACAAGGAGATAGGGTTTGAAGGCACGAGCAGGGAGAGTCGGTTCACCGACTGATCGAGGAAGGACTCCACAGGGGATAGGGATCCAAAGGTTGCATGCTCCTCAAAGAGAGCACCATGATATGGAGATGGGTCGGCGAGCGGGGAAGCCAGGCATTCTTCCCTGACCTTCCCAATGTGGCAATAGCCTCTCGTCCTTGAACCCTATCCCCCGGACGCACGAAAATCTTTTCCAGGTGGGCGTAGTAGGAGAGGGCTTTGAGGGCCGGATGATAGATCCAAACATAATTGCCTCCCCTGATCTCGCGGGTGATATCCGTCTTTTTCCAGTCCGAGAAGGTGGATAGCACAATGCCCCCTGCAAGGGCTAACACATTTACAGGCCTTCCTGAAAGGTCATCGATCCCGTCTTGATCGCGATCCCTCACGAAAATATCCTGAGCAGGATGACCCTGATGCCTATTCCCATCGAGAAAGCGATACCCCTCCGGCTTGTAGCCACTGCCGTTTTTCCCACCCACATCTTTGATGGAGTAACCCTTCAGGGGGAAGAAAGCGTCCTTTTGGAATTGAGCGAGGAGAAATTCCTCCTCCAACCTGTCCGCGAACTCTGCAATGGCTTTTTCTCCCTCCCGGAAGGAGATCTGTCCATTGCGCACCTTTCTCTCGAAAACTTGCCACTCGGCATGGGATGGGGGAGATTGAGAAAGAGCAAGGCAGGGAAGCAAGAAATGAAGCAAAAGGAGAAGAGCAATGACACAAAAAAACGGTTGAGCAATGAATAGGGCGGGCACAGAGCCAGCCCCTACAGATGTTCGCCTTAGGGCCATTGGGAGAAAGAACTCCTCACAGGGTGATTCCGAACTTTCTGAGCAAACGGGTGAAGAAGCCTGCTTTGGGTATCGCAGTGGGAGAAACGATGTCCACCTTTCCGATCACTTCTTCCTCAAGCTTTACAACCAGTTCTCCCAACTTCTGCCCCTGCCTGATTTCGCCGCTTATCTTCTCGGGCAGATTGATTTCTTTCTTAACGGCGCTCTTCTTCTTGATCAGCATGGGATACGACAAACCCTCGCTCGTAACCCCTTTTAGTTTTCGTTGAGTCGCCTCGGTCAAGACGATTTCCCGGTCAATCGTTTCTCCTTTCTTGACGATCGGGACCATCTCGTAGAGGGGCAGGTATTTCTTCACTTTTTCCTCAACCACATCATCGCGGACTTTTACCGCAGGGCTTCCCATGACCACAACAATCAGCCGGAGGTCTCCCTTCCTGGCGGTGGCCACGATGTTGTATCCGCATTTCCTGTAAAAGCCGGTTTTGAGCCCGTCGATGGAAGACATCCTTCCGAGCAATTTATTGTGATTGACCATGACGAGGGAGCTGTCTCTGAACGGCTCGCTTCTCGCCGAAGTCCATTCCAGAAGTTTGCGGTGCTTTAAAAGGTGCCGCGCCAGGGTCGCAAGATCCTCAGGCGACGTGAGATCCTCTTCCTCTCCCTTGGATGGGGGCAAGCCGTGGACAGAGCGAAACTCCGTGTCGGTCATGTTGAGGGCTCTGGCTTTTTCGTTCATCAGGTCCACGCACTTGTCTTTGCTTCCTGCGATGAACTCGGCAATCGCATAGGCCGCATCATTGGCTGAAGCGATCAGCATGGCCTTCATCAATTCTTCCAGAGTGAAGGTTTCTCCCTCTTTAAGAAAAACCTGGCTTCCTCCCATTTTCGATGCGTCGCGGGAAGCTGTAATCGTATCCGTCAGCTTGATCTCATTGGCGGCGAGTTTCTCCATGACGAGCAGGGAGACCATGAGTTTTGTGATGCTGGCAGGAGGCCAGCGGAGACGGGTATTGGCTCCCTCAAGAACCTTTCCGGTGCTCGCTTCCATGACGACATACGCTTTGTAAGGCTCTTCCTGATTCTGTGTGTCTTTGGTCTGGGTTTGAGGTGCCGGTGTCTGAGGGCGAGCCTTTTTTTGCGGCGCCGTTCTTCCGTGAGCGGGGATAACCATAAAGAGCAGAAGCACTAAAACAAGGATCCATCTTCTCATGGGTAGATACACCTTTCCTTTATCCATGTGGATTCACGCCGACCTCTCGGACGAAGGCTGCGGCATCGTCCTGGAGGTCTGGAGGCGATGAAGAAATGTTGTAACACTATAGCTGTCTGAAATGGATGGCTGAGGNCATGGGGGTCTCTCTCAAAACAGAACAACGAAGAAGCCACACCACCGTGTCCAGCTTTGGGCCATGGGTGAGGCGGGCGGAGGGCTGCCGGGGAAGTCGCCAGACAAAACCCTCCTTGCAGGTGCCGGTGAAACCTCGCCGCCCGCCTTCGCTGCCCCTTGTCTGCGAGGTTTTTCCCGATTACTCTTCGTTTTCTGTTTTGAGAGAGACCCCCATGGCCTTTTCCTGTGACAATTTCAAACAGCTAAAGTGTTACGAAATGTTTAAATGATTCGGAAGCTAAAAGCAAGAGAGCCGAACGGTTTTTACGGGAACAGGCACAGAATACCCCGAGACGCCTCTTGAAGCAAGTTCAGACAGCTACTGCGGGCCTATGGCCGCAACCAAGCTCTGTTTGAGCCCAGGACGGGGGGTGTGGTCTCTGGCGAGTCCGCAATCCCGCTNAAGCGGGACTCTAAAGACACGACACTCCCCAGTCCGGGCTCACAACATCTACGCTTCACGCACGGAAGTTTCAGCTTAAGAGTCTAACGTCTCCAGAAAGGACTTGATGGCCCTGTTCAACGTGTCTGGCTGCTCGACCATCACCATATGCCCGGCATTCGGGATGAGGACGAGGCGGGAGGCGGCGGTGTTCTCATGGAGATATCTGGAATTCTTGACCGGGGTCAACTGATCCTCCTCCCCGCACAGGACAAGGGTAGGGATTTTGATTTGGGGGAGCCGGGTCCGGACATCAAAATGATCACAGGCCTGGAAATCGTTGAATATCACAGAGGGCTGGCATTGCCTGGTCACGCGGATGAAACGCTCCCTCAAAGCCGTGGGAGCGGCCGAAGTAAAAGCGAACTGGCCGATGGTTTCAAAGAAAGCTTCAGGATTTTGGCTCAACATCTGAAAAATCGCACGGGTGACGGCCAGCTTCGCCCCTGATCCTACCACCACGATTCCCGCGACGCCATCCGGAGGGGTGAGGGCAAGCTCCAGGACAATTGCCCCGCCCATGGAGTGGCCAACCAGAACAAAAGGCCTCTTCGCAAAAAGTTTTTCCGTACACAGCCGAACCCATTGCGCGTAAGAACCGATTCGGTCTTCTCCTCGGGGGCCTGAGCCTCCATGCCCCGGGAGATCCAGCCGATATACGGAATGCTTGCCCTTGAAGAACGCCACCTGTTCTTCCCATATTTCTCCATTTCCGCCTGCCCCGTGTATGAAAAGGAGAGAGGGGTCTTTTTCCGTTCCCACCGGCTCAGGTTCCAGAACTTGAAGGGCTGTTCCGTTGACGTTGAGAATCATGGGCGTTAAGGGGCGACCACCAGCTTCTGGCCAGCCTGAATCGAGTCCTTCTTGGTCATGTTGTTGAGCTTGAGAAGCTGATCCGCGGAGATGTTGTATTTCTTGGCGATGCTGAAAATGGTCTCTCCGGGCCGAACCTCATGAACCTTCGCCTGAGCACTCGGTTTCTTTTGNGCAGCCTGGGGCGCTCCGGGTTTTTCCGCGTGCTGGGCAAGTTTGTCGATGCGCTCTGCCAGGGATCGTTGAGCGGCCTCAACTTTCGAGACCGATTGCTGAAGCCCCTTGATCTGGCCATCCACAGCGTCCATCTTCTTTACGGCAGCTTCCAAGGCNGATGCCTTTTTTTCCACCTGCTCCACCCGGCCCTTTAGCGCGTTCAGCTCCTCTGTGAGCGCTTTGTCTCCTCCTCTGAAAAGCAGCACAAGCAAGAGGATGAGAATGATCCCGATGAACCCCCAGAGCAGCAGGGATTTTCCAGAGGAATTCGAATCTTGCGGGTTCCTGGTGCGACGGACATTGGCCTTTTGCCTGGCCAGATCTTCCTGCATCTCGCCAAAAATCTCTTGAGTGTCGGAGCTGACATCCCGTGCCATAGCCACTCCTTTCGAAGATCGCGTGTTGTTGAAACAGTTCTTTGGGCTAGAGATTAACTTATCNGATCGTGTAATGCAACAGGCTTGTCAAAGAGGCTGTGCCCATCGCCTGTNTTCAATGCCGGGCGATGAAAAACCTTTCCACGTTGAAGGGGGAAACGTCCATGCCCGGCGAGCCCTCCTCAATCCACTCTGCAATGATCTGGCCGGTGATCGGCGACAGGGCGATTCCGTCCCCCTCGTGTCCTGCGGCCAGGAACAGGCCCTCAACGTTGGGGACAGGTCCGAGAATGGGAAGGCCGTCAGGAGAGGAGGGCCTGAGACCTGCAAAGGTTCTGATCACGCGGAAATCCCGCAGCGCAGGGAGGATTCTCGATGTTTGAACCGCAATCCTTCGCATGGCACTCCACGTGGTCCTCCTGTCGAAGCCGACGAACTCCCGTGTTGATCCGAGAAGAAAACCCCCGCTCTTGGTTTGTTCAATGGATAGGCCGAGTTCCCCGGTTTCAGCAAGGGCGGGGTTGTATTTCGCAGCGATATATTTTGCGGAAAGAAGGCCGCGTTGCAGCAGGGGAGCATAGGCTTCCGTCACCACGATCTGGCCCCGGCGAGGTCTAATCGGAATCTCCACTCCAACCATTCTGCCGATTTCCGGCGCGTGCACGCCGGCCGCATTCACAACCTTTTTGGTCTCAATGGTCCCCGCGGCCGTTCTTACATTGACGATCCGATCGCTCTCGAGGCTGAAGCCTTTGACTTCCGTATGAGGAATGATCTTTGCACCTTTTTCCTTGGCTCTCCGCAGAAAGGCGAGGGCAAGGGCGATGGGATTCACCTGGCCGTCCAGCGGGGAATAGGTGCAACCCAGAATCCCTTCTGACAGAGAGGGCTCCAATTCTCTTGCCTGTCTTCCGTCGAGAAGACTGACTTCAAGTCCGGTCTGCTTCTGTTCCTCAACAAAAAGGCGCATGGCCTCGAGCTCTTCCTGTGTTTCTATGACGATCACTCCTCCGTGACTTCTGAACTCGATATCCCGGCCCAGTTCGTGCTGAAGAGAATCGAAGCGTTTTCTGCTTTCCAGCGCGAGCTTCAAATGGGCGCCAGGTCTCTTCGACTGAAGATAGACCAGGCCGTCACAGGCGCCTGAGGTTCCCGAGACAAGCCCTTTTTTTTCCAGGAGGACCACGGACATCTTTCGCTTTGAAAGATGATAGGCCACAGAGGAACCGATCACTCCTCCTCCAATGACAACAACGTCAGCCTTTGACGGCAACAAGGACTTGGTCCTCCGGTCGAATCTTTAAAACTCCTCATCGAGAATGCCCCTGCGCGAAACAGGCAAGGGAAAAGGCCAGCAAATATATCTTAAGAGAATTGAGCGGCGGTAACAAGAATCTTTATTGGACTTTATTGAACTATGGGCTCAGTGCCGGGCCCCGGGGATGAGAAACCCGGTTCTGATGATGGGACCAGAAGAACACGAAAAATCCGGCGATCAATCCGAGGATCGCCCGGGTCAGGGACGGGAACACAAGAAAGCATGCGGCTGCAAGCAGAAGCAAGCGCTGAAACAAGGACAAACGGCCTGCCACGTGCCCGATGACCCCCCCGGCCAGAAAGAGCACGCCCACAGCGGTCAGCGCAAAACTGAGCGCAATGGAGAGAGTAGAACCAGTTAGAAGGAGAGCCGGCTGATAGACAAAGGCGAAGGGCACAAGCCAACCTGCGATGCCCAGCCTGAAGGCCTCTACACCGGTAGCCATGGGCTCTGAGCCGGAGAGATTGGCCGCTGCAAAGGCCGTCACTGCGTCGGGAGGGGTCAGGTCCGCGAGCACGGCATAGTAGAAGACAAAGAGGTGGGCGGCAATCAGCGGAACCCCGAGTTGCGACATGGCATGGGCGCCGACCGTGACGGAAATAATATAGGAAGCGGTGGTTGGAATGCCTGTGCCGATGACGCTGACCACCAGAAAAACGAGGATCATGGCCAGCAAAAGGTTTCCCATGGAGGCTTGCAGAAACATGGATCCAAAGGAGAGAGCGACTCCTGTCCGGGTCAGGGTGCCCACGACCATGCCTGAGCCTGCGAGAATCGCCGCAATCAATGCTGCATTCACCATGGCTCCTGACAGGGCGTCCAGGAATTTCTTTGGGGTCAGCCAGGTTCGTCTGCTGAAGAAGCTTAGAACGATGGAGATCCATATGGAATGAAATGCCGCTTTGGCAGGAGAGTACCCGTAAGCGAGCAGTGCCAGGACGGAGATAAAGGGGATGAAATAGTAAGATCTCCGAAGGATGGTCTTTGCTGCCGGCCTTTCCTCAACAGGTATGGCGCTGATCCCTCGTTTGAGGGAGATGAAGTGGACCATGCAGAAGACCCCCAGGTAGTAAAGAAGAGCAGGGATGACGGCCAGTGTGATGATCTTGAAATAGGGGATACCCGTGATTTCCGCCATGATGAAGGACCCCGCTCCCATGATGGGAGGCATGATTTGTCCGCCTGTGCCGGCGATCGCTTCAATGGCGGCGGATTCCTTGGGGGAAAAGCCGCTTCGTTTCATGAGGGGAATCGTAAAGCTGCCCGTGGCATATACATTGGCAACCGTTGAGCCGCTCATGGTACCGTAGAGCGCGCTGGATAAAACCGAAATCTTGGCCGAGCCTCCCCTTGCCCAGCCTGCGGCATAGGTGGCGAAGTCGATCAGGAACTCGCCGGTTCCCGTGGCGGTCATGATCGCCGCAAAGAGGATGTAGATATAAAGGATTTCCGCGGATATACCGGTGAGGAAACCAAAAATCCCCTCGTCGCCCGAGAGGTAAAGGATCTCGACCGCACGGGACAGGCTGAAGGCCTTGAAATGGAACATGCCCGGCCAGTACTGGCAGGTGAGCAGATAGATCAGGACCAGGCTGATGGTGGCAGCCATCCACTTGGACATAGCGCGGCGGCAGGCTTCAATGACGGCGAGGGCGAGAACTCCACCAAGGAAGACCTCTTCAAACCGGACCTCGTGGAACCCGATGAATCGCATGTTGAGACGATCCGATTGAACCACGGTGTAGAGGCTTGCCACAGCACAAAAGAGCGTCAGTCCAATATCCGGAAGGCTGGGGCGATCCTTTGGGGATTTTCGGTTAGCCGGAAACAGGAGATAAACCATGGGCAGGAGCAGGAAGAGATGGATGCCCCGGAGAATCCGGGGAGAAGGAGTGCCGAANCCGGANGTGTAAAAATGAAAGACTCCGGCAACGACGCCGACAATCAGGATCGGGAGATTCCACCACCCCTTGAGACTTCGCATGAAGCCGCCCCTGAGAAGCATGAAGCCAAGGCGCCCTCCTGGTTCAAAAGGAAGGCGCCGGTCAACCGGTACGAGGTGCTCAGGCCAGGGTCGTCCCTATTTCAGAACACCTTTTTCTTTGTAGTACTTGATGGCGCCGGGATGGAGGGGGATGCCTGTCCCGGTGATTCCCTCGGCCACCTCATAAGGCGCCAGGCTCGCATGAATCTTGTGAACCCGATCGAGATTGTCGTTGACCGATTTGGTGATTCTGTAGGCGAGCTCATCGGGCATGCCTTTATGAGTGGTGATCACACTTCCCGACGTTGCGGTGATCACGTCCTGAGTGTTGGCCGCCTTGGGATAGGTGCCCAGCGGGATTTTGCCTTCGGTGATACCGAATTTCTCTAAAGACTTCAGAAGCGGTTTTGAGAAATCCAGGATCCTGAGATCGCGGCCCACCGATGCCTCCAGAACGGCCGCTCCCGGAATGGCAAGAAAGGTGAANACCGCATCCACGTTCCGATCTTTATACTGCTGCGCCTGGGCCGAATAGTTTCCNCTGAAAAAGGTGACTCCTGCATCTTCCATGGCCTTGTAGTCCGTCTTGTAGTGGGCGAGCACTTTCCTGAAAACCCACTCTTCAGAAGTGCCTGCAGGCGATATGGCGATACGGATCTTCTTCTTTTGCCCGAAAATCTCGTCGATGTCCTTGAAGGGTGTGTCGGCACCCACGAAGAAGTGGAAATAATTCATGCTCATGCCGCCGACAAGGGCACGGAGATCCTCAAGCTTGGATTCGAAGGGATCTTCACCGTTNAATGCTGCGAAATTCATGAAGGGAAGGCCCCAACCCAGATCCGCTTCTTTCTTGTTGAGGAGAGCGGGNTTGACTGTCCCGCCGCCGGGAATGACCTTAATGACGATATCGTTGTGCACGGAGTGGATGAGGTCGGCTAAGCCGCCGGCGATCGTATACCAGCCGCCTCC
>JGI20214J51650_10003164_pt1 | contig 10335 bp, 7 predicted proteins | sample WetSurMetagenome_FD_51650 | JGI IMG/M metagenome (IMG submission 51650)
CGATCCGAGATACATTTTGTAGTTTTCGAGGTAATGATATGATTCCGGGGCTATTACCGGACGTTCAAAGACATTATTATTAGTATACCGTGCACCTACGATCAGTCTTGTTACTTTCTCCCTGTTTAGCATAAAAGATCTTAATAACCAGTAATCATGCAGATAATACCTAAGAGGTTGCGGAACAGGAAGGGTTTTATTCAGATCTATTAATGTGTTCATGTGTTGTATGGAAATACCTCCGGCATATTTTGTTGATGAGCTGATCAATTTCCGTATCAAACTGAATCCGTAATTCTCATTTCCCAATCCATTCAGGTAATAAAGATTAAGGTTTATGAAAGATTTCCGGATATTATCAACATTATAGTGGACACCAAACCCTGGTGAATCTTTGAATTTTGAATCATACGGGACTTCTATTCCAAATTCATGACCTATCCCGAAAACGTTCTTTTCGAAAACAGAAACTGCTCCTTTCTTAAGTCCTTCATAATCGAATGATCCGCCAAGAGAATAAACATCCTTGGTAACAACCATAATATCAACTTCTTCATCGGAAACAGGAACGATAATAATTCTTGCATCATGGATAAAGGGCAGCTGTCTCAGAATCCTTTCGTTATCGCTCAGAGTCAGTGGGGAAATTAAATCTCCTTCCTTAAACAGAAGGTTTTTTCTGATTATTTTCTCATTTGTGTTGGCATGAGTTTTATTAAGGAGGTGATCAATTTTACTCGGATTTGAAGCAGCAGGGTTATTAATATTTGTTCCGAATACATCCAGCTCTTTTAAATCGATTTTCCTGATTTTCTTCCCGGAGAAGCCTGTAAAGCTGGCTTCGCTTGATCCGGTGATCCGTTTAAAATTTAGCGGTTCCGGGGAAACAATAACAAAATCATAAATCTTTTTTGTCAGGGCATTTTTTGATGCTCTTATCTTAAGAGAGTCGAAGAATATTAAGTTTTTGTCTTTAATCGAGAAAGCTGAAGGAATCAGATTGTTAGGAAGCCTGAAAAGTGAGTCATTCGAAAAGAACGAAATACTGTCCCTGATATGAACAAGAGTGCCGGGTGATATTTTTATGATTGTATCATTTTCCGAATAAATCTGCGGATATACGGTGTTACACAAAAACAGAAGTGCCATTACAATTAATGGCATGATCGGACTTCTGTATTTTACCATATGAGACACATCAGGTTTTATTAGAATCGTTTATCAGTACATCATCTGAATTAAACTGGAATCCCAGCCGCTTGCCTGTAATCACCCGTGAATGCTGAATTTTTGCTTCTGCCTGTCCTACTGTTGCAATTTTCACCGTATCGTATGGCGGAACAAGAAGATCAAATTCGAGGGCATACTGTATTGCAGTGGATATAATGAGCTGTAATGACTGTTTACTTATCTCTTCATTCCCATAGTTGGTAAACAACATTCCCATTTGTCTCTTTCCTTCAACAAAATACTGTTTCTCATGATTGATAAATATCCTGGCAATAAGGTACCCCAGATCATCTAACCTTGAGTACCTGAATGAATCTGCGAGAAAATTGTAGATATTTATTATTCCGGAATAGGCATTATACTTGTTCTTCTGAATATATGGTGTTTTCCAGGCCGGATGCTCCCTGTCGAACTGAAAAATATTGGAGTGCATGCTGAATAGCAATATGTCACCGGCAACTTTTATCTGCGCATCAAAATTACTTCTGTCAGTATATTCAAGTCTTACTCTTGTATCGACGCCACTCAGACTTGTATTAACATCCTTCGATAAGCTTTTCAGTACATCTTTTACGATACAGAATGATTCGAATGTGTTATCGTAAACCTTTTGTTTAAGAATGGATTTCTCTTTCAGAGTTCCGATTATTTCCTGTTTTTTATCATTCTGTTCTGTCATGATAAACTTTGTATTATAATGTGATTTAGGCGTCTAAAATAATAATTAATAAAGATAAATAAAGATAAAGCCGTCACAAAAGGTTTCTTTTACTACCAATCCCCCGGGGGGCTCTAATATCCGGAAAAACTAAAAGTCCCCCTTGGGGGATTTAGGGGTGAAAAGGGTTAAAAACCAATTGAAATATCTTCATTGTCTGTAATCATATTATTAATAAGATCTTGCAAAGAGAACCCTTCTTTTTGAAGGTTTACCTGAATAAATACATTTTCCTTCTTCCTCAGGGCTGTCAAAGGGAATACATCTTATTGTAGCTTTTGTTTCTTCCTTGATTTTTTCTTCAGTTTCCACCGACCCATCCCAGTGAGCCATTATAAATCCGCCGGTAGTATCAAGAGTTTTAAGGAAATCGTCCCATTTATCAACATAATAAGTGTTTTCTTTCCTGAAATCCAGGGCTTTATTATATATATTGGACTGGATATCGTCAAGCAATTTAGGGATAAACTCATTTAATTTATCCATCGGAATAGTCTCTTTTGTCAGAGTATCCCTTCGGGCGACCTCTATAGTATTGTTTTCCAGGTCCCGTGGTCCGATAGCAAGTCGTACCGGAACACCTTTCAGTTCATAATCAGCAAATTTCCAGCCCGGTTTATTATTATCCCTGTCATCATATTTAACTGAAATTCCTTTTGCCTCAAGATCGGCCTTGATCTTTCTGGCTCTTTCGGATAAAGTAACAAGTTGTTCGGGATTCTTATAAATTGGTATTATAACAACCTGAATAGGAGCAAGTTTTGGAGGTAAAACAAGACCATTATTGTCGGCATGCCCCATAATTATGGCACCCATAAGCCTGGTTGATACGCCCCATGAAGTAGCCCATACATAATCAAGCTTACCGGTCTTATCAGTAAACTGAACATCAAAAGCTTTTGCGAAGTTTTGTCCGAGAAAATGACTTGTACCGGCCTGTAAAGCTTTTCCGTCCTGCATGAGTGCCTCAATTGCGTAGGTGTCAAGCGCACCTGCAAATCTTTCATTTTCACTCTTATAGCCTTTAATAACCGGAAGAGCCATAGAATTTTCAGCAAAACCTGCATAGACATTTATCATCTTGTCAGCCTCTTCAAGTGCCTCTTCACGTGTAGCATGTGCTGTATGCCCCTCCTGCCAGAGGAATTCTGTCGTTCTGAGAAATAGCCTGGTTCTCATTTCCCATCTTACAACATTTGCCCATTGATTAATGAGAATCGGCAAATCTCTGTAAGACTGGATCCAGTTTTTGTATGAATGCCAGATAATAGTTTCAGATGTAGGCCGGATAATGAGCTCCTCTTCTAATTTAGCTGTCGGATCGACAACGATTCCTTTGCCATTCTCATCATTTTTAAGCCGGTAATGCGTAACAACTGCACATTCTTTGGCAAATCCCTCAACATGAGCAGCCTCCTTAGAGAAAAAAGATTTTGGAATGAATAAAGGGAAATATGCGTTTACATGCCCTGTAGCTTTAAATAATCTGTCGAGTTCAGCCTGTATCTTTTCCCATATTGCATAGCCGTATGGTTTGATCACCATGCAACCTCTTACTGCAGAATTTTCAGCCAGATCGGCCTTGATTACCAGATCATTATACCATTGTGAATAATTCTCCTCCCTGTTAGTTAAAAACTTCGCCATTTTTTTGGTATGGTATTTGTTTAATTATATTTAAAGAAATAGATTGCGTAAAAATAAATAAAAAGTTCAGTTATTACTCAAAAAAGAAAGGGAGGTTCATCATGAAAGCAAAATACTTCATCGGAATAATTTCACTGCTGATGCTTGCCGCTTCTCCGCTTAAAGCTCAGTTGAGTGACTATCAGGACAACAGGAATGATGACGCCGGGCTGATTGTAAATAATTATTATGATGATTATGACTTTTATTACTCATCACGAATAAACAGGTTTCACAGGTCATATGCAGCCTTTAATTACTATTCTCCTGTTTTTACAGATGCATACTGGTATAATTACCAGCCTTATTCGTGGGGAATAAGTATCTACGGAGGAGGTGGTTTCGGAATCGGATATTCTTACAACTACCCTGTTTTTGATTATGGTTACACATACTATAACGGTTACGATCCTTATTTTGGAAGTACATACTATTGGGGATATGATCCTTTCTACTATAGCAGATGGTACTCTCCGATAGTTATCAATATTGGGTTCGGGAACAGATGGCACAATCATTATTACAGCTGGAGAGGACATAACAACCATTATAACGACTACCATAACTATCACAATACATATAATAATAACTACTACTACGACAATTCTCCAAGGTATTACTCAAATAGTACTTCCTCGAGACGCAACTCTTCAGACAATTACGGATCCTCCTCAAATAATTCATCAAGGAGAGAGTCGCAGGGTTCTATCTCTTCGCGGACTTACGTGAACAACAACAGAAACAACGAAAGATCAAACAATGGTCTGAATACCGGAGATAACAGAAGAAATACTACATCTTCAGTTAACAGGTCATTAAATCAGAATGTTAACAGACGAAATTCGAGTGTAGATACTGGTTCGGACAATTTAAGAAATTCACCTTCCAATGAAAGAGTAAAAAGAAATTCCGGGCAGGTGCCTTCAGGAAGAAGTTCATCGGTAGCTTCAAGTACCCGTGAGAGATCTTCAAGGAGTGTAAGTACACCCCGAAGTTCATCTTCTTCGAGGTCTGTATCATCGCCAAGAAGCTCTTCTTCTTCAAAGGCTTCGTCTTCAGGAAGAAGTTCTTCTTCAAGAAGTGCATCCAAATCATCATCTTCAAAAAGTTCATCTTCGTCTGAAAGTTCAGGAAGAAGGAGATAGTTGCAAGCCTATTATTGAGGCTTGACTTTTAGTGAGTAAAGAAAGAATAAATGTTAAAATCCCGGAATCGTTGAAAGTTTGCTCAGAAATTCGTTCATTTGGTATAATATTTGCTTAATAAGTAGAAATAAATAGGGGGAACTTAAAATGAAAAAGTTATATTACATATCAGTCCTTGCACTTCTGACAATGGTATCCTGTACCTCCAGGCTTTATACCGGGGCAGAATTCGATGATCTATATTATTTACCCTCTGATAAACCGGTTGAGAAGGTTAAACCCTCAATAAATGAGCAAATTGCTGACGGATCAGTAAAACAGCAGGACTATTATGATAATATCTATGCTTCGGATACCCTCGTAGCTGATGATTATGCAGATGCAGTAGATATCAATTCTTCAGTTGTCAATAATAATAACAATTCAGGTGGATATGATTATTATGATAATTTCTCTTATACTGGCCGGTTAAGAAACTTTTACGGTAACTATTTTGATCCTTACTGGAGAGATCCTTTCTATTCCGGTTGGGGTTATCCATCATATGGCTATGGTTTTGGTTACGGTGGTTCTCCTTACTCATATGGTTATGCAAATCCATATACCTGGGACTCTTACTATAGTTACGGAATGTATGGCGGCTACGGAGGCTTTTATCCTGGTTACTATGGTGGTGGTTATTATGGAGGTTATTATGGAGGTGGCTTATTTGGTGGATATGGTTATTATCCTTACTACAGCTATGGTGGTGGTTCCTATTATAATGAAGGAAGAAATTCAGTTGCATATGGCAGAAGAGAACGACCCAGCAACCTCTCATCAAACTGGAATAATAGTATGTCTCCACAGGGTAATGCAAGAAGAGACGGTGCCTTATCATCAAATTCGGGAATTAACAGAAGGGCCTCTACCGGTACATCTGGAAATCAGTCGGTGGCATCAGACCAGAGGAGAACTAACCCGTCGAATATCACTTCACGTCAGGTAGTTAATCCTTCAGATAGAAGGTATAGCCAGAATGCTGCTTCAAGGAGCACGAATGTACGTACAGCAACTTCATCGCAGAGAAATGCACCCGATATGAAACCTGCGTATAACAGCACCAGCAGAAGTTATACTCCAAGTTATAATAACCCACGGATGAGCACCAGACCTTCATATAATAACAGCAGAGTATCTGAAAGTGTCAGTTCTGGCTCAAATCGAAACAGCAATGTGATTAACAACAGCAGGACAAATACAAATTCGGGTACCAGAAGCAGATCAGATCAGGGTTCATATCAGAATTCATATAACAATTCAAGAAGCAACCCTTCCAGTGGTGGTGGTAATTTTCAGAGAAGATCTGCTTCGCCATCAGGAAATTCTGCACCTGCTGTTCAGTACAGGGAAAGTACACCCAGAAGTTCAGGCAGCTATTCTGTTCCGACACGTAGCAGCGTTGATAGAAGTTCATCTTACTCTTCAGGTTCCAACAGTGGTTCTTCTTCATCAGGCAGATCATCCTATAGCAGTGGATCTTCCGGAAGTTCTTATTCATCAGGATCTTCATCAGGTGGTTCATCATCTTCATCAGGATCTTCTTCAGGTGGCAGTTCTTCATCCAGCTCATCGGGTGGTAGCAGAAGATAATTCTTCGAAAGAATAATATTAATTGAAAAAAACAGTTCATTCTAAATAAAAGAGTGCAGGGATAGTCTTACAAAAAACAGTAATGTTATGAAAAGGATAAGTTTAATAATATTAACCGTGCTGGTGTTGTTTACCGGAGTTAAGGCACAAATGGTGGACGATGCTTTAAGATACTCACAGATATTTTATGGCGGAACCGCCCGGTTTATGTCAATGGGAGGTGCCTTTACCGCTCTGGGCGGCGATATGTCTTCGTTAAGCCAGAACCCGGCCGGACTTGGAGTATACCGTTCATCTGAGTTCACAATAACTCCGCAGTTATTTCATATCAATACCTCTGCCGGATTTAACGGAACCACTTCAGACTATCTCTATAATTTCAATCTCAATCAGATAGGAGTTGTGGGTAACCTGATCTCGAACAGCAATGAAACAGGACTGTTAACCCTTAATATAGGTTATTCGTTTAATAAAACCAATAACCTGAACCAGAGTATAAGGATTCAGGGAATAAGCAACACAAGTTCTATGGCTGATTACTGGGCAGGGACGAGTACGAATGACGGGATTCTTTACAAGGATCTTAAAAGCTCTGCCGGAATCGCTTATGACACATGGGTTATGGACACCATTACCGGTTCAGGTGGCAGAGCATATGGAACCGCATTTTCAAATTATGGTGACAATCCTCCGTCGGTTTATGGACAGACCATCCGGAGACTCGTTTCATATGAAGGATACACAGGCGAGCATGCATTATCAATCGGTGGAAATTATTCAAATAAGATCTTTTTCGGAGCAACACTTGGTATCAACAGGTTAAATTATACCAGTCACTTTGAACATCTCGAATCGACTGATCAGGTAATGCCATCGCAGTTAGAAAGTTTTACATATACCGACCATTATGAGGATGTCGGTACAGGTTTTAATCTTAAGATCGGTGCCATAATAAAACCGATTGAAGCACTTCGTATCGGTCTGGCGTTCCATTCACCTACCTTTTACCGTATAGATGAATATTTTTATGAAGACATGTCTTCAAAGTTCACAAATGCGAATTATGAATCTAATAATCCTCCGGAAAGGTTTAATTATGCTCTTTCAACTCCATTCAGAGCTCTGGCCGGGGTTGCAGTTCAGATTCAAAAGATTGCATTGTTAAGCGCTGATTATGAGTTCGTTGATTACAGTACAGCGAAATTCTCTGAAACAGGCGACAACTATCCTTATGGCGAAAAGAATGCTGCTATAAAAAATAGTCTGAAATCGGCAAGCAACATTCGTATTGGGGGTGAGGTCCGTCTTAATAAATTGTACCTGAGATCGGGTTACAGTTATTATGGTAAGGCTTTTAAAACAAGTGATCTCAATAAAAACCTTGACTATAGTTCTATTTCCTTTGGTACCGGGTTCAGGGAGCAGAATCTTTCTATTGACTTTGCCTATACACATTTCACCTCTGCCCAGGTTTATAATATGTATCCTGTGTCTACCGATATTCCTGCCGCAAATGCTAACTTAAGCACAAATCAGAATATGTTTACATTAACTTTAGGATATAAGTTTGGTTATTGATACTTTGATGACTTCCTTTATGAGAGGCTGACCTGGATGGGTCAGCCTTTTTTTAATTATCTATTAGTTGTATAATAACCTCAAAGATACTTTCCCGCTTCAGGTCCCATATTAAAAATAAGATCGAGAATACTTAAACGGGGATAAAAAATGCCTGAATTACTGAAGACCTGATAATACTCCTTAACAGGAAAGAGAGGCTCTTTTTTAGGAGAAATGTTGTACCTGAAGTCGGATTCACAATTTCCTTCCGGCTCAAAAACGGTAGTCCAGGAAATTTTATTTCCGAGCTTAAGGAATTTAAGTAAAACCTCAGTCAGCTCCATATTCATATCGATAATAAATTCATGGTTTTTTGAAATTATCTTTTCGATATTTTCAAAATAGAATTCAAAGTATGGTGATGAATTGTAAGAAGCGGTTAGTGCCCTGAGATGAACCTGCTGCCAGCGTTTGGAGTAATCAATTCTTATATCTTTAATGAGTGTTTTATGAATGCTCCCGAGATAAACCGGTACTGAAAGAAGCTGTGGTCCGTGTGCTGAAAGAATATAGCACCTGTTCCGATAGGTCTGTTTAAGATAGTTCTCTTCTCTTTCAACCAATATTTCATCAGAACGTGAAATAACTGTAAGGTATTCAATGGGAGGCAGATATGCTGTTGAAACCAGTATTTTCCCTTTCATAATTAAAAGAGCCACTACATTCTGTTGATCATACTTGCAGAAAAACCTGCTCCAAAGCCATTGTCAATATTAACAACTGTTACCCCTGTTGAACAACTTGTAAGCATGGCAAGAAGAGCTGAGATACCTCCGAAGCTGGCGCCATATCCAACACTCGTTGGAACTGCTATCACAGGTTTATCAACCAACCCGCCAACCACACTGGCAAGTGCGCCTTCCATACCTGCAATAACCACTACCACCCTGCATGATCTTATGTCGGGAAGTTTGTCGACAAGACGGTGAATGCCTGCCACACCAGCGTCATAGATTCTTAATACATCATTTCCAAGTAGTTCAGCTGTAACTGCTGCCTCTTCTGCAACAGGCATATCTGAGGTGCCGGCTGTTATTACTGCTATCCTTGTCTTTGGATTTACAGGCTTTTTTTTCTGCATTGAAATTATCCTGGCTTCAGGGTAGAATACAGAGTCGGGCAATACGCTTCTTACAGCTTCATACATTTCGCTGTTTGCCCTGGTTCCAATAACATTGTTTTCCCTTTCGGCCATAACCCTGAAAATCTCCCTGACCTGTTCAGTTGATTTGCCGGCGCAATATATGATTTCAGGATATCCTGTTCTCATTTCACGGTGATGATCGATCCGGGCAAAACCAAGATCGGTATAGGGGAAGTTCTTTAAAACTTCCATGGCTTCATCAATACTTGTTTCTCCGGATTTTACGTTCTTCAGCAGTTTTTCAACTTCTTTGACATTCATAAATCATTAATTTCTGGGTTTGAGCTTCCTGTCCTGTAACCTTCAAGGTCCAAAGATACATATCGGAATCCTATTTTTTTAAGGTTGGAGATAATATGATCCTTGCCTGGATTTTTAATTATTTTTTCAATATATCCCGGCAGACACTCAATTCTGGCGACATCCCCATGAATTCTTACCCTGGTTCCGGGATATCCTTTTTCAAATAACATGTTTTCTGCCTGTTCAACCATCCGGAGCGCTTCCTCTCTTACCTCAGTATCGTACGGTATCCTTGTAAGGAGACAGGCCATTGCAGGCTTGTCCCAGATATCGAGACCTTCTCTTCTTGATAGCTCCCTGATATCCTTTTTTGTAAGACCTGCTTCCAGGAGAGGACTTCTTATTCCCATTTCTTTCAAAGCTTTCAATCCCGGTCTGAAATCACCGGTATCGTCATAATTCGTTCCATCAATAATATAGCTGAAATTGTTATCCTTACCGAAAGACAGTAACTCCGTAAAGAGAGCTTTTTTGCAGAGGTAGCATCTCTCAACCGGATTTGTCCTGATGATCTCCGGAAATGAAATGTCAAGAATCTTGTGTCTTATTCCAAAATTTTCGGTAAACTCTATCGCTTCATCTATTTCACGTTTAGGAATATATGGTGTCCTGATGGTGACTGCGATTATCCCTGTTTTTTTCACCGCAAAAGCCCTGTGAAGGAGGAAGGAACTATCAACTCCTCCTGAAAAAGCGACAACAAACGAATTAAGTTCTTTTAGTATTGAATTGAGTTTAAGTAATTTACTATCCGCCATATTCTGATTTTTTATTGTTTCACCTTTATTCCTATAGTTAAGTCTTTCTGTTTTTTGTCTTAGCCTTAGTCTTAGTCTTAGTCTTAGTCTTAGTCTTAG
>JGI20214J51650_10003165_pt1 | contig 10333 bp, 8 predicted proteins | sample WetSurMetagenome_FD_51650 | JGI IMG/M metagenome (IMG submission 51650)
TGGGGTACNTATCCCCTGTGGCCTACGGACAACAATTTCATCGGGAGAGATGTGCGGCATGATGAATATCTTTGGTGTCCACTATTGACAGCAGGGGTCAGGGAGTGGCAAGAGGATGTAATTGAATGGTGTTTCAATCGTTTCGAGGTGAACAGAAGTGGTGATCAGTTTTATCTTAACAAATGGCCGGCTCATTTCAATCACCTATTATCGATCAAACATCCGGGTGTCAATGTTGCACCTTGGAATGTGAAGTACGGTAAAGTTGAGGAGAAAGACGGACAACTCTATGTTAATGATAAGCCCCTCATCTTCTATCATTTCCAATCATTTCATCTCTTGTCGGAGAACCGGTATAGGGAGGTACTGGGATATTTTATGCCCCATAGAACAAAGAAACTCATTTATAAACCTTATGTTGAAGCTTTGATGGAAACAGTTCGAACAGTCAAACGTTTCGACGAAGATTATTCCTTCGGATATCAAAAGCTATCTTTCAAGAGCTGGCTTCGAGACTTTGTCTACTATAGGATTCTGCCAGATAAAATCCATTTTCAAGTAGCCCGAATAAGGCAAAAGATAGTTTCGTCATTATAATGGGAACATATTTTGAAGCAGGTGTTGGAAAGGCTTTCCGTGGCAAAGGCGCAGATCTAGGCCGCCGAGCTGCTACGCAAGCCCTGTCCCAACTCAAACATCACAAGCCTTCTCTGGCAATGGTTTTCGCCTGTCCGGAGCTCGACCTCGAAGCAATTAACAAGGGTATTGTGGAGGTTCTGGGGGAGTGTCCTGTCATTGGAACCAGTACGACAGGGGAAATCGCAAATGGTCCCGTTAATCGTGGAGTAGTCGTTTCGGTTATTGCCTCCCCTCATCTTCGGACAAGGGTCGGGATGGGCAAAGGAGTGAGTAGAGATTTTCGGGGAGCCGTTGAAAGGGCACTCAGTAATGCAGGTGTTTCAAAGTATTTCAGTCCAGATCAACCGTTTCATCAGATGCTTCACATCTCAACATCACGAAAACCTCGGGTTTCTCCTGTCCTTCTCATCATGTTCACCCCTGGAGGTACAAAAAACCAGGTTTCCTTAAGCCATGATATTCATAGCCTGCTCCGGAAAGCATCAGCAAACCGTATTCCCATATTTGGCGGCAGCTCAGGTGACTATTTCCGTTTTGAATCAAATTTTCAGATTATTAACGACCGAGTTGAAAGTGATGCCATCGTGCTTGCTTTTATTGAATCTGAACTTCTTTTCGGCATGGGTATGGCACACGGTTTTTCACCAACCACAAAACGAGCGCTTATTACTCGGGCCACGGGACACATNGTCCATGAGCTTGATGACCGCCCGGCTGCCGACGTATGTGCTGATCTGCTCGGTTTACCGAGGAAAAAACTTGGGAACGATGCAATCTGGTTCAGCCAATTTCCTTTCGGTACAACAGACTTGTATGGCAACTCCATTCTCCATGTACCTGAACAGATTCTGGAAGATGGATCAATTAAGTTTGGGCCCCTTATGGCAAATAATCAGGTTATCACGCTCATGAGTGGAACAAAGATGGATATTAAGGAAGCAGGGCTGTCTGCGTATAACCAGGCAATTCTTCATGGTGGTCTTAAAAAACCTTCTTTGGCTCTCATGTTTTCTTGCGCCCTAAGGATACGACTTATGGGTAAATACAGGCGTTCCGAGATTGATTCTGTTTATCGCAAGGCTGGAATACCCATTGCAGGGTTTTATACTTTCGGTGAGCAAGGTATCTCGGACGACGGCTTTCCTGTGTATGCCAATCAGTCTGTTTCCACCCTTGTTTTTTCAGATGAACTGAATCCGGTAGCTGCTGTAATCCACAAAGGCAAACATATCTATTATGAATTTACTACCCAACTGAATCGAAAAATTTCAGAAATTAAAGCAATTACAAGAATAAATCAGGTTATGGAGGATCTGGTCGATGTGAAACAACTGTTCACAACTCTCGCAGGCGAGTTGGAGAAGCTTCTTCCCTGGGCTCATGGAGCATTCTATGTTCCCACATTACAACCTGAAGCCTATAAACTCATAAGCGCATCAACATTGAATGAATTTCCAGAGGAAATAACTGCTGAAAAAGCCGCAAGAGATTATTCGTTTATCGGGCTCAACCGCCATGGTAAGCATTTTGGGTGTATGGTTCTTAAGCAAAAACCGGGCGAGCCACTTCCTGATGAGGAGGATCTGGTACTTGCGGAGACGGTTGGTAAACTCATCGCAGGCAACCTCCACAAAATCGAATTGGATCGCGGTTTAGATGTCAAAATGAAGCAGTTTGAAATACTGAACCAGTTAGGAAGGGAACTGTCACAATCAATAAGTGTTGATATTCAGTTTCAAAACATAGTCACACATATCAGAAAGATCATGAAATTTTCTATGGTTAGCCTCTGGCTGGTTGATCCAACTCATCATCTTCTTGTCAAAGAAGCTGTGGACGCAAACCCCGACATCACCATAGGCGATATGGAGCGGGAAAATGATGAACGGATCACTAAATGGCAACTGGCAAACTGTCGGTTAATTTCTGTAACAGATCCCCGGGGGGAGAAAGGCCCTATTGATTTGTTCCTCCCCTTCCCTTACGTCTTTATCTCCTTTCCTGTTCTTTATAAGGGAGAGCTCAGGGGTATTCTAAACATATACTCCCCCATTCAAACAAGCAGGCTTCCCGAACAGAACCAGGAGAACGATAATGTTGACTTCCTCAGGAACATCACAGCGCACATAGCTGTATTGATCAGTAATAGGTTCATACAGAAAGACACAACACTCTTCAAAGAGATTAACCACCGGGTGAAGAATAATCTCCAGAATATTGCCAGTCTCCTTCGGATGCAAATCAGGCGCCTTGACAGGATATCTGCCGAACAGGCATTGAACGACAGCATATCGAGGATTATGAGTATAGCAGTTGTTCACGAAACACTCTCCAGGGGAGAGATTGGCATGGTAAATGTAGGCCAGCTTATAACAAGCATCAGCCGACTTTCACTCTCAAGTCAGACAGAACAACCGTTCATAACTCTTGATATATCAGGTGCGCCGATCATGATCCCATCGAAGGAGGCAACCTCCCTAGCCTTGGTCGTCAATGAACTTATCCAGAATGCATTGCAGCATGGTTTGACAGATGAAAACAAGGGCAAACTGTTTATTGGCATTACCCAAACCAATGGTCTTGTTTCAGTTATAGTACAGAATGAGGGGGCTAGGCTTTCACCTGACTTTGATATTGATCATAACAGTAATCTTGGCCTTACCATTGTACAAACCCTTGTTCGCAACGAACTCAAAGGTCACTTTACCCTAGAAAATAAAGATGGAGCAGTAGCAACCGTAACATTTCCTCTGTCTGAAAACTACTGATAATGAGGTGATATACTATGTTTCGAATATTGATTGCCGATGATGAACCACTTATCAGAGTGGATTTAAAAGAACTTTTGGAGGAAATAGGTCATGAGGTTGTTGCTGAAACCGGGGACGGCAAAGAAGCCCTTGCTATGCTCGATAAGGTAAAACCTGACCTCGTCATACTTGATATCAAAATGCCAGGTATGGGTGGTATAGAGGTAGCTAGAAGAATTTCCCATGAATATCCGGTAATCATCCTCACAGCTTTCTCGGAGCGTTCATTGATCGAACAGGCAAGAGACGCCGGGGTTATGGCGTACATTACAAAACCGTTTCGGGATGGCACCCTCACGCCTGCCATAGAACTTGCTGTAAGCAACTATTTAGAGAAAGCAGCCCTTACAGATAGGGTGGCACAACTCAAGGAGCAACTTGATGCTCGCAAAGCCATCGATAAGGCAAAAGGTTTGTTGATGGATAAACAAAATCTGACAGAAGTCCAGGCTTATAGACACATACAGACAATCAGTATGAATAAAAACAAGTCCATGAAAGAGGTCGCGGAAGCAATTATTCTAATGCTTGAATGAAAACAAAATTTTCTTGACATGGTATTTTCGTGGAGATATAGTGTGACAAGCAAACGGATTGGATGTGGGGGTAAAGAAGCCTCCTTTGCCTAGAGAAGGGCAGAGGAGGCTTTTTGTTTGGCGCTGACTATGGCAGATGTTTTACGAGGGGGTGATCTCGCGCTTGACATAGTCAGTATTTTACCGGCATGTAAAGCAAAGCTAGCTGACACTGGGGATCATGGAGTAAAAAAAATCAATCAAAGGGGGTAAAAATGAGAGTGAAAACAAAGTTTTCTTGGTTTTTGGGTTGCATTTTTCTGCTTGCTTTAGTTGTAGTTTTCCCGTTGAGTAGTCATGCCGCGAAAGACAAGATCGTCATCGGTACCGCAATATCCCTTTCAGGACCATATTCCGCAGGCGCAGGGATGACACAAATTCCCAATTATAAGCTGTGGGTTGATGAAGTCAATGCGAAGGGGGGTATCTTCATCAAGGAGCTTAAAAAGAAATTGCCGATAGAACTCATTATATATGATGACAAGAGCGATATTGGCACTGCTGTAAAATTGGTTGAGCAATTGATCTTAAAGGACAAGGTTGATTTTATCCTGCCACCCTGGGGTACTGCAATGCATTTTGCAATTGCGCCGGTCATCAACAAATACAAGTATCCTGTCATTGGGCCAACAATTTCCTCTGAAAAGCTTCGGGAAATAGCACACAAGGTGCCATATTTCTTTGGGATCCTGAACATGCCCCGAGAGCAGGCAGCAGGCCTTGTCGAACTACTAGAAGAAGTTGGTGTGAAGAAGGTTGCGCTGATTTATGTCGCAGATGCCTATGGTATAGAGTGGAGCGGCAAAGTAGCCCCTGAGCTTGGTCTCAAAAAAATGGATGTAGCCATCTTTAAGAGCTATCCCCTGGACACCAAAGATCTTTCTCCCCTGTTAAAAACCATTGCTGCAGCAGACGTGGATGCCGTTCTTTGTATGTCATACCCCAACGATACCTTTCTGATCACGAAACAGATGAAAGAAATAGGGTATAATCCCAAACTTCTCTACCTTGGTGTAGGTGTGGCCTTCCCAGTATACAAGCAGATGTTTGGAGGACCCGATGCTGTCGAAGGTATTATGGGTGCCGGCGCGTGGAATCCCAAGGTTCCTTACCCTGGTGCCAAGGATTATTACGACAGACATGTAAAAAAATGGAATAAAGAGCCTGATTTCTGGGCAAGTGCTTTCGCCTATGCATCACTCCAGATACTTGAACAGTCCATTGAAAAGGTCGGCCTGGACCGCAAAAAAGTACGTGACTACATCGCCTCAAACACTTTCCCGACCGTGATTGGACCCGTAAGGTTCGAGGGTGGATTCAATGTCCAGGCTCCCGGTGAGATCGGACAGTGGCAGAAGGGCCAATTTGAAATTGTAGCCAGCAAAGCGAAAAGGACAGCGACACCGATATACCCAAAGCCTCCGTGGCCCGCTGAAAAGGCAAAGTAGCAGTACCCGGAAGGGAATAATTGCATGAACTTTGCCTTTTATTGTGATGTCATATTTGGAGGATTGATTCTGGGAGGGCTTTACGCTCTCATAGCTGTCGGTTTAAGTCTTCAATATGGGGTTGCAAGGGTGCTCAACGTATCTCATGGCGAGTTCATTATGTTGGGCGCCTTTGCAACATATTCCTTGCATACCTTTTTCGGGATTAACCCCCTGCTCTCCCTTGTTATCACAGGGCCAGTGATCTTTTTCTTGGCTTTTCTCGCCCATCGCACAATGTTTAACCGCATCAGGAAAACATCGCCCTCGGTTGCTGCCTTTGAGGGCAATTCTCTGTTGGCGTCTTTTGGTCTCCTTTTCATCATCCAGAATATTGCCCTCCTTGGTTGGGGCCCTGACATCAAAGGGCTTCATTATCTATCCGGATCGATTAACGTATTTGGAACCACGTATGCTATCAACCGTCTCGTAGCACTCGCCTTAGCTCTGGTGACAGGGATAGCGTTTTACCTCTTTCTCCTGTACACCCGCCTTGGGAAGGCAATTCGTGCCGCAGCCCAGGACAGAAATACGGCTCAGCTTATGGGGGTAAACATCCACAAGGTCCTTGGTTTCTGTTTTGGTCTCGGCGCCTTCATGGCTGCTCTGGCAGGATTCCTCGTAAGTATGATGTTTGAGATTACACCGACCATGGGCCTGCCATACACGATTATTGCCATTATTGCGGTCGTACTGGGGGGGCTGGGCAACATTCTGGGAAGCCTGATCGGGGGGCTCATCCTCGGTCTTGTTGGAAACGTGGTCATGTGTTTCAGTCCAGCTTTATCACTGGTGGCCTATTACATAATCTTTCTTTTACTAATACTGTTAAAACCTACGGGCATATTGGGGAAATGATTATGGACATTTCTAAAAGGGGTAGGTATTTATGGTATGGTCGCGGACCCATTCTATTCTCAGGATTGGTGCTGGTAGCGGCTATTCTTCCTCTATTCATGGACCCGTTCACCACCATATCTGCAACCAATGTTTTTATCTATGTTGTGATTACGCTCAGCTGGACCCTCTTCTCGGGTCCTACCCGATATATTTCGATTGCAACAGCAGCCTTTTTTGGAATGGGCATCTATACATCTGCCCTTGTTGGTGAAATGTTGCCCTTTCCCCTGGTCGTCTGTCTCGGAGGTCTTGTCAGCTTCATCCTTGCCCTTTTGGTAGGCCTTTCCACGCTCCGGCTGAAAGGTATGTACTTCAACATATTCACCTTCGGGTTAAGTGAACTCATCAGGCATTCAGTCCTTTGGTGGGAGGTCACCATAACCGGCACGGTGGGCAGGTGGGTTGTCTCTGTTGACCCGGTGCCCGTCTATTACTCCATGCTCATTATTCTCGTGATAACCATCGCTGTCTCCTTTTTTATTGGTCGATCCAGATACGGCCTGGCACTTCGTAGCGTTGGCCAGTCGGAAGAGGCAGCAGATCATATGGGCGTCAACGTTACGGCCGTAAAGGTAGGCGTATTTGCCATTTCGGCTTTTTTTGCAGGGGTAACGGGCTCTACCATGGCCACGAGGTGGTCATACATCGATCCTTCTATCGCCTTCAATCCTCTCTTCTCTTTTATGCCTATTCTCATGGCAACATTCGGCGGGATAGGAAGCATCACCGGGCAGATAATCGGCGCCACAGTTCTCACCCTTTTAGCAGACCTTCTCTTAACCGAGTTTCCCTATTACTATATGCTCATATACGGGATTATCCTGGTGATTGTCATCCTTTTCCTTCCTGGAGGTATTATGGGTATTTGGGAATCCCTCATAACAAAGAGGCAAAAAGAGACGAATGAAAATACTTGAGGTGCTTGGAATCACAAAGTATTTTGAAGGTCTAGTTGCCGTTGCCGGTGTTGATTTTCACATAAATCAGGGTGAGGTAGTCGGTTTAATCGGGCCGAATGGAGCCGGCAAAACCACGCTCTTTAACTTGATTTCCGGGGCAATCACCCCCTCATCTGGGGTAACTCTATTCAAAGGAGAAGATATAACCCGTCTCAAACCGAATGAGATTTGCAAGCGGGGCATAGCCAGAACCTTTCAGCTCGTTAAACTCTTCAGCGACATGACTGTCCTCGAGAATGTTTTGCTGTCCTGTCTTTTTCGGAAGCCATCCGTAACCCGTGAGGATGCTATGGGGGAATGCTTGGAATTACTTAATTTTATTGGCCTTAATGGCATGGAATCCCTTCCTGCAAGGGAGTTGCCGATTGGCGGCCAGAAACGTCTTGAAGTAGCCAGAGCCCTGGCAACGCATCCTGAACTGCTCTTGCTGGACGAGGTAATGGCCGGCTTGAACCCTACGGAGGTAGCCGAAGCCATTGAATCAATCAAAAGAATACGGGAAAGAGGCGTCACGATCATGCTGGTCGAACATGTTATGCAGGCCATCATGGATGTGTCCGACCGGGTTATTGTACTCCATAACGGGGAAAAGATAGCTGAAGGAATGCCGTGCGAAATCGCGGCGAACGAAACCGTTATCAATGTATACTTGGGTGGGACAATCTCATGCTGAAACTGACAAAGATAAGTGCTTCATACGGCAAGGTTCGGGTCCTGAGAGAGGTCTCGCTTGACGTAAACGAAAAAGAGATAGTCGCCCTCGTTGGCGCCAATGGCGCAGGTAAGTCGACCATGCTGAACACTGTCTCCGGCTTAGTGAATCCTACATCCGGTTCTGTTGAGTTCCTTGGCAAACGTATAGACGGAATAGCCCCTTATGAAGTCCTGGAAATGGGCATCTCCCAGGTGCCGGAGGGCGGAAAACCCTTTCCGGATATGACGGTAAAGGAAAACCTGGAAATGGGCGCATACAGCAAAGAAGCCTGGAAAATGAAAGAGGAAAGCCTCGAAAGTGTCTACAAGACGTTTCCTCTACTGAAAGAACGGGGGAAGCAACTGGCAAGAACGTTGAGTGGAGGCCAACGACAAATGTTGGCTATGGGACGGTGTCTCATGTCAAGACCGCGGCTTTGCATGTTCGACGAGCCTTCCTACGGGCTTGCTCCGGTTGTGGTGGAAGAACTCTTCACATTTATCCAAGCTCTTCGCGATCAGGGCATAACTATCCTGCTTGTTGAGCAGAATATTCTTCATGCCCTTGAAATAGCCGATCGGGGATATGTTCTGGAAAATGGCCGCATTGTTCTGGCGGGTGTAAGCAAAGATCTTCTCACAAATGATCATGTACGAAAGGCATACCTTGGTTTATAAAAAAATATCAAGAAAATGCTTGACATGAATTTTATTGTGCACATATAATCAGGGAAACATCCTAGGGTAGAAATTCTCAAATACTTAGGAGGTAACGAAGCCTCCTTTGCCTGAAGAAGGGCAAAGGAGGCTTTTTATTTTATTTAAAGGAGGGCACAGAGTATGAAGCTGAAAGGCAAGGTAGCGATCATTACAGGAGCAGCCCAGGGAATTGGGGCGGCATTCGCGGTCGGTTTTGCAAAAGAAGGTGCAAAAATAGTTATTGCAGACGTTTCCGATGGGAGCACAACCGCGAAAAGAGTTAGTGAAGCTGGAAGTGAGGCACTTTTTGTCAAGACAGATGTAAACCAGGAAAAGGATTGTGTGGCAATGGCCAAGGCAGCTTTCGACCGGTTCGGGGCTATTGACATCCTCATTAACAATGCCGCAATTTTTGGTAGTATCGTGCTGAAACCTTTTACCGAATTGAGCAGTGAAGAGTTCAAGCGCGTGATAGAAGTCAATACCAGTGGCGCTTTTCACTGCATCAAAGCTGTCTTTCCTTTTATGAAGGAAAAGGGTGGCAAAATTATCAACATTTCGTCTGCATCGATTCTCGAAGGCGTACCAGGAATGCCCCACTATGTGGCCTCAAAAGGGGCCATTATGGCATTGACTCGTTGCATGGCACGTGAACTTGGGGATTTTAAGATCAATGTCAACACTATAGCTCCCGGTTTCACCCATTCAGAAGGCGGGGACCAATTCGATCGCAGTAAGGCCTTGCCCTTACCTCCTCTTGATGAGCTTCAGTTACAGGGTCGGTGCTTAAAAAGACCAGGGATTCCAGAGGACCTGGTAGGTCTTGCCCTCTTTCTGGCTACAGATGACAGCGCCTTCATAACTGGTCAGATGATCGTGCACGATGGCGGGCTTTCGCTTTATTGAGGACATGGTCAGGGAGATCTGCATGTTATGGCCACATCGGTCAAGACTAGTCAATGACTCAAAAAAACCATAAAGAAAGGAGGACTTATGTATACAGGCGGATATGCAGGAAAGATTCTTCGGATCAATCTAACTGACAAAACTTCGAAAGAGGAGAAGCTGCCTCTTGAGATAGCGACAAACTTTATTGGAGGGGCAGGGCTTGGCATTAAGTATCTCTTCGATGAGGTCAAGCCCGGTACGGATGCTCTCGGTCCGGAGAATAAACTGATCTTTGCCCCCGGACCGTTTACGGGAACATCAATCCCCTGTGCAAGCAGAATGGCAGTTACCGGCAAATCACCCCTCACGGGCGCNGTGGGAGTGGCNCTTACGGGCGGATATTTCCCGGCAGAGCTGAAGTTCGCAGGCTGGGATGCCATTATTATCGANGGAAAGGCTGAGAANCCAACATGGATCTCGGTAAAGGATGGCGCTGTTCGGTTCCATGACGCTGCCGGCATATGGGGAACCATGACCTTTGATTGCCAGCAGATGATCAAAGACAACTTGAATGACCAAAATACACGGGTTATCTGTATCGGTCCTGCCGGTGAACGTTTGAGCAAAATTGCCTGCATCATTAATGAAAGGCGTGCGGTAGGCAGAAAAGGCCTCGGAGCAGT
>JGI20214J51650_10003166_pt1 | contig 10333 bp, 6 predicted proteins | sample WetSurMetagenome_FD_51650 | JGI IMG/M metagenome (IMG submission 51650)
TTGTTTCAGCCAGGTAGTTGCTCCGATTAACCTGTTAGCCAGTAACCGGATATCAAAACGGAACCGCCCCGTCTGTGTATCTACAGTTTCTTCCTCCATCGTCAACAAATCAAAAAGAAGTGTGGCTAACCCAACCTGGCGTATGATTTGTGCCACAACCCTGTTGCGCGGGCTNTTACGACTGCTGCCGCTGCCATGAACAAAAACAACGACGCCCGATGCTTTTGGAGGTATACAGAGGTCTCCCTCAAGTACCGTATTACCAATGGCCACTTTTACAGGGCATTCGTCGTTGAGTTCTCTAATAATTTTTGCCATCAGTTTTTCCTCCCGGTTAAGTATTATTCTTTCGATTGACCGTACGAGCAACCGATTTTCGTTTCTGTTCAGCCGCTAATATTTTCAGCACGTCCTCATCTTCGACCTGTTCAAAGATGTTATAAAATTGCCCTACGGCCATAAAAAAGGGTGGCGTACATAAACAGACCATTTCATCAACATCACCAGCCAGCCGAGTAATCGAATCCTCAGAACCTACCGGTACCGCAGCGATCAAATACTGCGGTTTTTCCTGGCGTACCGCCCATATTGCTGCCTGCGTAGTGGCACCCGTCGCCACCCCATCATCGGTTATAATGACAATTCGGCCCGTCAAGGGGATCTTTTCGTATAACCTGCGGGTAAGAGTACTCCGCCTGATTATCTCATCCATCTGGACTGACTTCTCTTTATCGATTTCGACTGCACCTATCGAGAATTCCCTGATAACGGTATCATTTAAAAACACTTTGCCGTCTTCAGCTACCGATCCCATCGCCAGCTCAGGCTGTCCCGGGGTCCGCAGTTTCCGGGAGAGAATAATATCCATTTCCGCCTCGATCTCAATAGCAATTTCCCGAGCCACAACAATGCCGCCGCGCGGGATACCGACTACGACAGCGTGCTTGCTCCTGTAATCGTGAAGCTCCCGACCCAGTAAGCGTCCGGCTTCTTCCCGGTTATGAAAGACCTGTGCATTCCTGGATATTATTCTGATCTTTCCCATAGCGTTAAAACATCATACCATACACGTCAACTATATTAAATACATTTTACCTGTGAAACGAGTTTGATACTTGTTATTTTACCCTGCAAATCGACTGTGCTATATCCGTAAAGATACGTATTTCGGAGAGGTAAATTTAGTGAGCAGGGGTGAAATGCGGGTAAATAGTGCAACAGAACAATTTACAACAAAAAAGTGGCAATAAAATTGCCACTTTTTTGCTTAGCTTGTGAGGTATACCTGTTTACTTACCGGACAACTTCGTCTATACCTTTATCTGCCCGTAAATGGAGTACATCAAGGACATCATGGAGAGGACGATTACAAAGACCACGCCGCCAATAACTATTGTCATTGTTGGTTGAATTACAGCCACAAATGCCTTTGTTTTGGCATCGGCATCAGCATCATAGTTCTGGGCTACCGCCATTAAAGTAGTATCCATTTCACCTGTCTCCTCGCCCACTTTAACCATTTCTACCATCATGGGTAAGAAAACCGGGTTCTTTGCCATAGGTCCGGAAAGGCCTTCACCTTTAAAAACAGAGGTCTTGACGTCAGTCCATGCTTTTGTAACTACCTGGTTGCCGCTGCTGTCAATGAGTACATCAATTATCTCAGCCAGAGGCAGGCCGGAGTGGAAAAGCAGAGACATCGTACGGCAGCTGATAGCCAGCTCCTGTAACAGCATTATGGGCCCCAGAAGCGGAATTTTAAGAAGTACCTTATCCCATTTATACCTGCCCTCCGGCTTGCGAATGTAAAGCTTGATTCCGATCGCTGCGGCCACCATCAAACCGATTAAAATTGGGCCTGCGATTTTCAGAACATCCACCACGGACATTAAAATCGTCGTGAGCGCCGGCAGTTTGACACCCATTGTTTTATACAGGCCAATGAATGTTGGAAAGACAAAAGTTAAAAGAACAAATACGACCGCAATACATGCCACCGCCATAAAAGCCGGATAACTCAGGGCACTCTTTACGTTTTTCCTGGCTTTAACACCTTTTTCCTGATAGTCCGCGATCTGATTTAGCGTCCGGCTCATATCACCGGACTGTTCTCCGACAGCCAGCGAACGGCAATATAAAGAAGAAAAAACAGCAGGATGGCTGCTCATGGCATCAGACAGCTTCTGACCGGAGCGGATATCCGAAATAACTTTGGTCAAAACCGATTTCAACATCAGGTTCGACGTTTGAGACGCTATTAGCTCAAGAGACGTAATAATATTGACACCGGCATTCAACAGTGTAGCCATCTGCCGTGTGAAGGTAACGATCTCCTCATTCTTGACCTGGTTTTTAGATTTGAAATACTTGCCGAGGTCGAGATTAAGCGGCGTTACTGTCTTCAGGCTCATGACCCTGTAACCGAGCTTAGTTAAGCGCTCATTTGCCGCCCTTTCGGTGGCGGCAGCTATAGAGCCGTTTATTACCCTATTCTCCCCGGTATAAGCGATAAATGTGTAGTCCATTTGCGTCACCTTTAATATATATTTATTTATTCCAGGTTGATTACATTTTTAAGTACTTCGTTTGGTGTGGTTATACCTTCTTTGACCTTGAGCATTCCGTCATGCCTCATGGATACCATCCCCTCTTTAATGGCCTGAGCCCTGATCTGACCGTTACCAGCACCGGCCAGGATAAGTTTCTTAATTTCATCGCTGACAGTAAGTATTTCCATAACCGCCGTACGTCCGAGGTAACCGGTATTTGAACAGAGTTCACACCCTTTCCCGTAGTAAAACCGGTCACGGGACTCCCCCAGTTCATCGAAATAGGCTGCCTGATATTCCGGGGCTGCGTCTCTTTCTTGCTGACAATGCGGGCAGACCTTCCGGACCATACGCTGTGCCAAAATGCCAACGAGAGCTGTCGACAGCAAAAATGGTTCAACGCCCAGGTCCATCAGTCTGAAGATCACCCCAACTGTATCGTTGGCATGTACCGAGGCCAGCACCAGATGACCAGTCATAGCCGCCTGAACGGCTACCGACGAGGTATCCTGGTCGCGTATCTCGCCGACCAGGGCAACATCAGGGTCATGGCGCATTATGGAACGCAGACCGTCACTAAACGTCAGTCCGGCCCGGGGATTTACCTGGATCTGGTTAATACCGTCGAAATGGTATTCGACAGGGTCCTCGATTGTGATGATCTTCATTTCTTTGCAATCCAGGCTATTTATAGACGCGTAAAGCGTCGTGGTTTTACCGGATCCGGTCGGACCGCTGACCAGAATCATTCCGAAGGGAGATTTCAACATTTTCCCGAATTTTTCCAGATTTCCGGAAGAAAATCCGATACCCTGCAGAGTCCTGACGGCATAAGACTTGTCGAGAATACGCAAAGTAGCCATCTCGCCGTAAGTCGTAGCAATCGTCGCCACACGGATATCTACTTCTTTGTCCCAGGCTTTAAAGCTAAACTGACCGTCCTGGGGCCGGTGATCGGCAATATTCATTTCCGATAAGACTTTCAAACGCGAGATAAGAGGACCGTGAGCATTGTAGGGTAAGAAAGATACTTCGTGAAGGACGCCATCGATACGGTACCGGATACGTACCTTGTCCAGCTGCGGTTCAATATGAATATCGGAAGCCCGGTTTTTAATGGCTTCTTCTACGATAATATCCAATGCCCTTACCGCCGGAGCCGCGGCAATCTGCTCATCAAGTATTTTAGTTTGGGCGGTCGAATCTTCCTGCACTTCGACAAACTGCTTTTCCAGCTCTCCCATGGATTTATAATTCCGGTCTATTGCCTTTTTTATGTCTTCCGGAGTTGAAATTAAAGGCTTAACTCTCATTTTTGTCAATGCAGTCATCGCCTCTATCGCCATGATGTTGGTCGGGTCTGACATGGCCACGATCAGGTAACCGTTACGTATAGCCAGCGGAATTACTCCATATTGCTTGGCCGCAGACTCGGCAACCAGCTTCAGAGCATCCGGTTCAATTTGGAAAGCGTCCATATCGATGATAGGTACATCGAGCTGTTTGCTTAACGCTTTTGCCAGTTCATCGTTGGTTATCTTGCCTTCGCTGACAAGTACTTCGCCCAGGCGTGGCTTTTTCACCAGCGCTTTGTCCGCTGATACGCTTGCGGATAGAGCGTCCTCAATTTTTTTCCCGATGGTATTTTCTATTACAGGCGGCTCGATAGCATTAGATAAAGGCAGAATATTTAAAGTACCGTTTGTGTAAACATAGCTATAGTTCGGCGAAACAAGACCTTGCGGCCTAATCGAGTAGCTTCCAGCCGGGCTGTCTTCTTTAGCATCGGTACGGAAGGTTAAAATACCCAGATTATCAATTGTGTCGCCTTCAATAAGCCCCGATGCAGTTAAGGTAAACTCCGGTAGTTTTCCCCCGATAACCACACTTTTATCGTCGGCCTTTATTTTCAATATCGCGGGTAATATTTCAAGTTTCCCGGTTATATATTCGATGCTATAGTCATTACGATTTATTCCTCTTGGGGTTATTTGATAAATACCTGCCGGGCTGCCCTTTTTAGCATTCACATCAAAGGACAGGCCTTCCAGGTACTCCGCCGTTTCACCTTCAACCAGTCCGGTTACGGCCGCATCGAATTCCGGCAACGGTTCTCCGTATATTATGCTTTTATCATTAGCTTTCACCTGCATCACAGCGGGTATAATCTCAAGTTTACCCTCATAATATTCTATTGCGTAATTGGCAGAGGTCATGCCGGAAGGCTTAATAGAGTAAGTTCCCAATGGACTACCTTTCTTTGCAGTGACATTAAACGATAAACCTTCCAGGAATTCTGCCGTATCGCCCTCCACCAGTCCCGTTATAGTGGCATCGAACTCCGGCAGCGGATCTCCGAATCCGATACTCTTGTCATTAGCTTTTACCCGCAATTCGGCGGGTATTATTTCAAGCTTAGACTCATAATATTCTATAGTGTAATTAACAGATGTCATTCCGGAAGGTGTTATCAGGTAAGATCCCACCGGGCTGCCCCGTTTTGCGGTACTAATGACAGACAGCTGACCGAGTTGTTCTAGAGTATCTCCGTTGACCAGACCGGATATACTGGCACTGAATTCGGGTAATGGTGCGCCGTATACCGCTTTTTTATCATCCGCGGCAATCTGCAGCGTAGCCGGAACAATTTCCAGTTTGCCGTTAATATATTCGACAGAGTAGCCATAAGATGGGAGTCCTTCCGGAACGATCGAATACGAACCGACCGGGCTTCCCTGACTGGCCGCGGTAACGAATTTCAGGTCTTCTCTGGTTTCGCTGGTGTCCGCATCCGGCATTCCGTAAATCCTGGCTGTAAACTCCGGCATCGGTTCACCATATACTACATTCTTGTCCTCTGCGATTACCTTAACATTAGCAGGGACTATGTGCAGTTTACCGCTGAAATATTCGAAGGTGTAATTTGGACAGGACAGTCCTTCGGGAACGATGGAGTAGATACCGATGGAACTATCCGGCATCGCAGTAGTTAAAAAAGACAGTTTGCCCATAGTATCGGGAGTATCCCCATTGACCAGACCTGAAATCGTGGCACTAAACTCAGGAAGCGGTTCGCTGTAATTTATAGTTTTATCATCCGCTATTACACGGGCGGCAGCCGGCAACACGGACAATTTCCCATTCATATATTCTATATCGTAATTGGCAGAACCGAGACCGCCGGGTGTGATTGTATAGGTGCCTGCCGGACTTTCGGGAGTGGCATTTGTACTATAGACCAGGTTGCCCAGACTCTCCAGCGTGTCCCCATTTACAATACCGGACAATGTTGCACTGAAATCAGGGGTTACCGCTCCGTACCTTGCCGCCTTATTATCGGCAGAGACGATTAAACGGGCAGGATTCACCGTAAACGTACGGAACACATCGATGGCAGGGTCGAACCTGTTATCTCCATCTTGATGAGCGGTTATCGTGCACTGTCCGGCTTTCTCGATATGTACTTCGTTTCCCGTAATAGAGCAGGCTCCTGCCGCTGTAAATATAACCGGCAGTCCTGAACTGGAATGTGCTGTAATAATGAAGTCCGGCCCGCCATAAGTCTTATTTTTGATCGCCGCAAATGTGATTACTTGCTTTTTCCGGTTTTCGGCACTGGGAAAAGACAATCTCTGGCTTAAATTAAGGGTATCTTCCTCAATGCCAGNACTCTTATTTGTGAAAGATTCGATCTCATTTTCTGCCATATCGCCCGTCCCACAAAAAAAGCCTTTCTAAATTTAGAAAGGCTTTACCGGACCCAAATCGGAAAATCCGCTTTGTTCTTCGGTAACCCGGCGAGCATATCAATTGAGTTTAAAGTTCAAAGTTGAAAGTGTTCATTAATGTACTTTTTACTTTTAACCTTGAACTGTCAACCTCGTTGACTTAGCCCCGTGGCTTTGCGTCCCCCGATTTTTCGGGGTTTGCCTTTCTCGGTAACACTCTATTCTATTTATGTTATACAGATGAATACCTTATATTATCTGATTATTTTCATTATTGTCAAGACATTATTGATTAAACTTCAGTAATATATACAACCTGTTGACAATATTAAATAAACTTAGCTATACTTAGTGAAAAATAATTATTGCTAATAAATACAACGCAATAAACGAGGTAATGAGCATGACGCAGCAACATTCCGAAAGAAGACCGCGAATAATGACTATCGAAGAGCTTGCCAAATATCTTCGCCTGCATAAGTCCACCGTATATCGCATGGTGAGAGACGCCCAGATTCCCGCGAGTAAGATCGGTAATCAATGGCGCTTTCGTAAAGACGTTATAGATGCATGGCTGTCCGGCAAAGAAAATGAGTTCCACGAAGAATAATATATTACACAATCGCGTCAGATTACATAGTAATTTAGTACTGTTAAGGTATAAACGAAAATCTATCTGTTAAAAAACACAGCTTCCGTATCGTTTTTGTTGAACTGCTCGTATCCCCTCCCGCAAGATTGGCCTTTCAAATAAACAGTTGCATCTAATTATCTCGTATAACACCGGAAAGAATTCAAAAAGAACAGGGTATACTGTACAATAAAATGAATGGATGAGTTATTAGACAGGAAATTGCCGTGTTTCCGGTGCGGGGTATGCTGTACCAGATACCAGGTATGTGTCAATAGGCACGAAGCACAGCGGTTGGCGGATCATTTGGATTTGAACCTGGATGTGTTTTTAAGGGACTACACCGACCCGCGCTGGCCCGGGACGGAAAATTTCCTAATACGCCACCGCGATGGTGCCTGCATATTTCTGGAAAATATCCCTGGAACGAAGCTGACCGGATGCTGTATACACGGTATCCGACCTCAAGACTGTCACGATTGGACACCTGGAATAGACCGTTCTGAATGCCTGCTTGGATTGGGAAAATGGGGACTGAAGATCGGCTCATCGGGAGATCTAGAAGGCACTTCTGAAAACATCAGCCGATTCCGCTTGTTTCTGGAATCAATAAGAGAATAATGTGGCGAACACCCTTCGATAAACCCACCTGCCCCGCAAGGACATTATCAAATCAGGACTAGTTTACGACTGCGGGACTGACAGGCTTGTCTAACCCCAATCTCTGGATGTCATAAGGATAGACCGCGTGAGTGTATATTTTAACCGCAGCACCCTCCTTATACTTGCTCCATTCCACGGGGTGATAATAAACTCCGGTACCCGGAGGTACTATCTTTAAGCTGGTCGGACGCCGCGGCCGGTATGTATAGTACGGCCAGTTTTCCGGATGATAAAAAGCTCCGCGAGGCAAAGCCATATCGCTGATTACTACCTTCTGCCGCAAACTCGCTGCATCCGGGACCGGGCGGTACTCCGGTATCTGTTCAGGTAATCGGTGCATTATGATATCCGGCACAACTCTTTGCCTCTGTTCACCATACGACTTCCGTTTTTCTTCTATCAGGGTAGTCTCTTCCCTGACCTGCTTGTTCAATCTGGGGAAAACCCCGGCAACGATTATAAAACGGACGATACCGGAAAGAAGGAACAGCCCCAATATGTGACTGCCGAATACCGGATAAACATAGTTCAGAATGAAGGCACCGGCCAGTGCTCCAACCGCTACCGCAAAAGTGCTCAGACTTTTGTGATAAACGATATAACGCAGCCGTAAATCGCGAGGCACACCCCTGTATATGAAAGTCTGGTTACTCAGATCGAAAGCCGCCCAAATGGCACCTGAAATGAATTGAATGCATATCAGGTAAGCAACATTATGGGAGAATATCCAGAGCACCGGGATAATAGGAATAAACCGTGACACTATTCCCATTACCCTTAGGCTGCCCGTCCGGTCTATTGCCCGCCCCCAGTATGTCAGACTTATAATGCGCGCCAGGAAATCTGCGGCTATGATCACAGTATAGGTTAAGTAGCTGAATTTAAGGTCCTTCAGCATATAGACAGTAAAAAAAGAACTGCACAGGTTTACCGCGAAATTCACCAGGGCGATGTAAAGCACGAATTTCCCTACATGTCCCCGTTTGATCTCTTTCAAGAAATTGCGGAAACCAAAATAAACACGCCCGGTACCCATACTATCTGTTTTAGGTGCACCGATCTTTTTATAGAGTAAAAAAGTTACACCTGAACCTGTAAAAGCCACGAGAAGGACAACAGCGTATCCCTGGAACATCCTCACACCGGAAAAGTCCAGGAAAAAGCCCATAAGAAAAAGAGCCGAAAGATATACCAGAGCGGATATGACCGAACGCACACTCAAATACCGTCCCATATTGCTGCTCGGCACCTTTTCTGCCAGCCATTCGTCGCGGAGAGGACCGGTTACAAGTGTCGGAATTAAGCTGACTATCCAGAGAACAATCAGCCACGCTGGTGTAACACTTTTGAAAAAGAATAGCACTGCGATCAGCGGTATCCAGGTCAGGATAGATAAAAATGCAAACAGCAGCATCACTCTCTTCAAAGAACCGCGTGTGTCCAGCATGGAGGGAATTTTTATCAGCACAAAAGAGAGCAGTATATTTGTCAGAGTACTTAATAAAGCTACATCCTTATCCGCTGCACCTGCAGCAACGATAGACGCTGATTGATAAGACGTGCCGGCATTCTCAACCGAAGTCGTAGCCGCTTCGCCGTGAAAATATTTCAGGCTGCGGTCTTTTTTTTGATTGTTATTTTTAGCCACGATGGATTGTAAAAGGGTAGCAATGACTAAGCGGAATACAACATCGCAAAAAATAAACACACAGTCCGGATAGCTTATTACCCGGTTTCCGTGTGTATAAAAATATATTTAACAGCCTTTAAGCTGACCCGGTCAAAGTTAGGTTAACCCCCAGAACGACTACCCCTCATCTCCTTTCTAACTACTCAATTATAGTTCCCAACACCACTATTTTCAATAGTTATTGTATCCTGTTTTTCAGCATGGCTGGATATCCCCACTACTCTTCAGCGAATAGTGTACCTTTGAATGACGGAGGCTCACTTACTATCATGTTCAGACTTTTCATCATGTCGACCGCGTTACGGGGAGCCCATGCCTTCCAGTGATTATTAAAGAAAACGAAGACCCTGCTTGAGTTCTGTGCAGCCGTACTGACCCTCGCTGCAAGCTCACCTATTTCTGCTGCCGAATATAGATACATATACCTGGTCTCATTATTTCCTCCCCACCACGTTTCGGCATTCCTGCCATGAAAACGGAAATACGCAATATCGCCGGTCAATTGCAGTTCGGAAGAAACGGAGGAAGGGAATTTAGGTTCATCGATGTTAACCCATGCGACTCCGGAACCTTTCAGCATCTCTGCTGTTTTTGATTCGTCACTCCAGCTGCGGTGCCGCAATTCTACCGCCAGGCGGTATTCACCGAAGGTATTGATGACCGCGTTTAAAATCTTTCTGCTGGTATCGTCATTCCTAAAGCTCGGCGGGAATTGGGCCAGTATAGCACCCAGCTTGCCGGACTGTACCAGCGGTTCGATACCTTTCCGGAATAGGTCAACATCATCTCTTGAAATAGCTGCCGTTTCCCCGGTGGCTGCCTCGAACATAGCCGGATGGGTAAATTTCTGCCACAATTTGACCGTAAAAAGAAATTCTTCGGGGACGCGCCTTACCCATTGGCGTACAAACCCGGCATCGGGCGGACGGTAAAACGAACTGTTAACCTCGACAGTCTTGAAAAACTGACCGTAATATTCCAGCTCATTGATCTTTCCCGGCGGGTAAAAACACCCATTCCACGTCCCCTCCCCCCGCGGGTAAGACCACCCCGATGTACCAACAAAAATCTT
>JGI20214J51650_10003167_pt1 | contig 10331 bp, 6 predicted proteins | sample WetSurMetagenome_FD_51650 | JGI IMG/M metagenome (IMG submission 51650)
ATTCCCAATGATTCTTTGATCACAAGAATCAAGGAAAAGATCATAGTTGTAGCACCGACAACAGCGGTGCCGATTAAAACGGGTTTTGCAGTTGCTTTAAATGTATTTCCCGCACCATCATTTGCTTCAAGATAAAATTTTGCTTTTTCAAAATCAGGTTTGAATCCAAAATCCTTTTCAATCTCCTTATCAATACCCTTTATTTCTTCAACTAATGAAAGTTCGTATATTGATTGAGCATTATCTGTTACCGGTCCGTAGCTGTCAACTGCAATTGTAACGGGACCCATCCCTAAGAAACCAAATGCAACCAATCCAAAAGCAAAAACTGACGGATAAATCATAAATTCGCCAAGTCCCCATAAACTTGCAGTATAAGCAATGAACATTAGGACAAGAAACACCATGCCATTCCAGACTGCACTAAAATTTCCGGCAACTAATCCGGAAAGAATCGTAAGTGATGGACCACCCTCACGTGATGCAGAAACTATTTCATTAACATGTTTAGAGTGCGGCGATGTAAATATTTTTGTGAATTCCGGAATTAAAGCTGCTCCTAAAGTGCCGCAACTAATAATGATTGAAAGAGTCAACCAAAGATCATTCGGTAAATTTCCAATCATTATTTTACTAACGGCAAAAGTAACTAAAATTGAAAGTCCGGAAGTTATCCAAACCAATGCAGTTAAGGGTTTTTCAAAATTAATATCATCCTTCTTTGAATAAAGTGTTTTGCTTAGAGCTTTATTTATGTAAAATGCGGCAATTGAAGTAATGATCATCATTATACGCATTGCAAAAATCCAGGTAAGCAATACAGTTTGATACTCAATTTTTTTCACCTCATCGAAACCAGCCAGGTTTCCAACAGCTAAAACAATAAAACTGATTAGGGCAACACCGGTAACACCATAGGTCTCAAAACCGTCTGCAGTTGGACCAACACTATCACCTGCATTATCACCTGTACAATCCGCTATAACACCCGGATTACGAGGATCGTCTTCTTTAATCTTGAATACAATTTTCATTAAGTCTGAACCGATATCAGCGATTTTTGTAAAAATGCCACCAGCAATTCTTAATGCGCTTGCACCGAGTGATTCACCGATTGCAAATCCAACAAAACTTGCCCCGGCATATTCTCGTGGAATAAAAAGTAGAATGATTAACATCATAATTAATTCAAGTGAAATAAGAACTACGCCAATACTCATGCCCGCATCAAGTGGAATACTTAATAATTTTATTGGTTTTCTTTCAAGAGAAGCAAAAGCCATTCTACTATTTGCAAGTGTATTCATTCTGATTCCAAACCAAGCAACACTGTATGAACCCAGAATTCCAATAACTGTCCAACCGAGAATCAACATTACTCCACCAAAGGTGGTGTGCAGCAAATAACCGTAATAAAAAGAGACACAAGCCGCAATAAAGAGAAAAAGAACTATAAGTAATTTCCCTTGTTGCAACAAATAGGTTTTACAAGTTTCAAAAATAATTCCAGCAACATCTAACATTGATTTATGCGCACGCAATTTTTTAACTTTAAGGAATTGATAAAATCCAAACCCTAATCCCAATACGCATACCAATAAACCCCAAATTAGAATTTGACTTTGTGAGTCAGATAATGTTGGAATTTTTAGATTCTGCTCTCCTGCAAAAATTACACTGGGAGAAAAAATTAATACTGAAAGAAGGAAAAATCTTTTAACCATAATCCTATTCCTGATTAGTTAACTCTGTGAATAAATTGATTTTGCTTTTTTTGGATCTGAACAAATTAATTATTTAAAATAAAAAATCCATATTCCATTCTAAAAATATCGATTAGTCTGATTTATTATTTAAATTTTCTTCCCTTACTAATCGACTGTAAGTATTAATCATTTTATGAAAACCATTTGAAATGAAACTTTCAATCAGTTGAATGCTCAAATCAAATGATTTATTTAATTTCAATAATTCTTTTTTATCAAAGTCTGAAAGAACATAATTGGATAGATCCCCGGTTTTAAAATCATTTCCTATCCCAATTCTTAGCCTTGGAAAAACATTACTGTTTAAGTGATATATGATAGAATTCAATCCGTTATGTCCCCCATCTCCACCAGATTTTCTAATTCGTATTAAAGCCGTCGCTAAATTGATATCATCGACTACTATTAATACATCCTGAACATTAATTTTATAGTTGGTAATACAATTTAAAACAGCAACGCCACTTAAATTCACATAGGTATCAGGCTTTATCAAAACGAAAGGCATACCGGAAAGTTGATCTTCCGAGTAATAATAATCAAATTTTGATGCTTTGAATGCTAATGATCTTTGTTCAGCAAAAAAATCAAGGAATTGAAATCCAACATTATGCCTGTTAGCTTTATACAGACTGCCGGGATTTCCAATTCCAACAATTGCACGCACTTAAAATTAATCTTCTTTTTCCTGAGGCTTACCTTTAGAGATAATTTCAGGTTCAGCAACTACCTCAGTCTCTACAGCAGGAGTAGCTTCCTTTTCTACCTTTGGATGGGTGACAGTAGCAATGATAGATTCCGGATTATTAAGAAGAGTTACGTTATCATATTTAAGATCAGAAATATGAATAGCATTACCAAGTTTTAAATTCGTAACATCTATTTCCAAATGTTCAGGAATATCTGTTGGTAAACATTCAACTTCAACTTTGTGCATAACATGTTGTAGAACTCCGCCTTCTTTAATACCTATTGGGATGCCCAATAATTGAACTGGTATTTCAATCTGAATTTTTTCGCCTTTTTTAAGACCAAGCAAATCAAGATGTACAATTGCTTCAGTTGTAGGATCAAATTGAACATCCTTAATAATGCAATCCAATTCTGCAAGTCCGTCAATTTTTAAAGATATTAAATGTGTTTTAGCAGTAAAAACAAGCGGATGAATAGCTCTTTCGGACAATTCTATTGCAAGAGGGTCATGATGTTTTGAATAAAATATCGCAGGAACTTTACCTTCTCTACGTAATGTACTTCTTGAAGTTTTATTTATTTTTTCTCGCTTCTTAGCTTCTATGATTATTTTTTCCATTGTTTCTCCAGACCTTTTTAACCTTTATCTATATTAAATAATGAACTAATTGATTCATTGTTGAATGTTCGTTTAATTGCTTCTCCAAAAAGAGGAGCAGCACTGATTTTTATAATTCTATTACTTGCGCTTTCATTAAAACTGATTGTATCAGTGACGAAAATTTTATCTATGTCACCTTCATTCAGCCTATCAAAAGCAGGGCCTGAGAGTATAGGGTGAGTAACCGCACCAAATATTTTATTTGCGCCCTTATTCTTTAGAGCTTTTGCTGCACCTACAAATGTTCCTGCAGTATCAATTAAATCATCTACCAGCAAAATGTCTTTACCCTCAACCTCTCCGATAATATTCATCACCTCTGCAAGATTCTGTTTAGGTCTTCTTTTATCGATCACAATTAAGCCAGAATGTAACATCTTTGCATAAGCCCTGGCTATTTTAATTCCACCAACATCCGGCGACACAACTGCAAGATTAGATGATAAATTATTTAAATAATTCAACAAAATTGATGAGCCATATAAGTGATCTACAGGCACATCAAAAAAACCCTGGATCTGAGAGGCATGCAAATCCATCGTCATCACTCTGTCTGCACCAGCTTCGGTGATTAGATTTGCCATTAATTTTGCTGTTATTGCAACGCGAGGTTGATCTTTTCTATCCTGCCTTGCATATCCAAAATAAGGGATAATAGCAGTTATTCTTTTTGCAGACGCTCTTTTAGCCGCATCTATCATAATTAATAATTCAATCAAATTATCCGCAGGTGGATTAGTTGATTGAACAATAAATACTTCTCTTCCTCTTATATTTTCGCTATACTTAACCCAAATTTCGCCATCACTAAATCTTTTTAATTCAAGCTTACCCAACTCTATACCGATTGATTCTACTATTTTTTCTGCTAATGGAATGTTTGAAGTTCCGGCAAAAACCATAAATTCGTTCGATAACATTAGTATGATGCTCTAATTATTAAATAATAGGCGACAAATATAGCCATAGAGGTTTGTTAAGTCAATAAAATTAGTAGTTAGAAAACTCTTAATCTTAGATTAATCCTTCTTCTTTCTAACTAAAAAGAAAGCTACAATAAGTAATACTAATCCAGCTAAAATATAAATCCAATATGGGGTTTCTTTTAATTTATAAGGTTTGAAAGTGACAGAAATCGTTTTACCTCTTCCAATTTCATCCAATGAATATGACCAGGTTAAATAATTACCAGACTTATCAGTTGCGTTGTGAGCAATTATTTCCCCTCTTATATCAAAGTTGTAAGTTACTCGATAATTACTTCCATCTATTCCAAAACCTGTAGTTATCGGAGGTATGAACTGAGAAAATACTTTTTGTCCGGCAGCACCATCTTCTAACATAAATCTTGATTGAGAAAATGCATTGACTGTATTTAGAGAATCAACTTGATTAAAAACCAATTCTATATTTGCATGAACAGTCGAATCTAAAGTGTCTGAATAGGTGGTTACGTTTAAAATTTTTACAAAATTGGAGGAAAACTCTTTTTTTATAGAATCGGGATTAAATATTTCTAAATTTAATATTGTTGAAACGCTGCTTGTATCAGAGAAATTCATCCAGTAATTAATTTTCATTTCGCCTGAGCCATCCGGATAGATGATTGAATCTTGAACATAGTTTAAGCAGCTTGTTAGAAATAATAACGAAAGTGAAAAAAAGATTATTAGCTTTTTCAATTTTAATATTGCTTTTTTAAAGATTATAAAATTTGTTTGACTCAAATTTATAGAACATTCTATTATAATTCATTATTTTAGATATTAAAATTTAGGAGATGTAATTTGCCAACATATGAGTATGTATGCCTGAAGTGTGGTCATGAATTTGAAAAATTTCAATCAATGAAGGAAGATAAACTTAAAGAATGCCCAAAATGTAAAGGTAAAGTAAAAAGGTTAATTGGTGCAGGTGCCGGAACTATTTTTAAAGGCAGCGGTTTTTATCATACTGATTATAAAAATTTATCCAACACAGCAGATAAGAAAACAGTTGAAAAAGTAACGGCAGCAAAAAAATCTTCGGAAAGTAAATCGGATTCAAAATCCACTACTGATAATAAATAGTATTATCAGTAGTTACATCTAAACTTAAAAATCTGCACCAATCGAGAAATAAAATATCGGATGAGCAAATTTATCAAGATTATAAGCCCAGGCTACATCAAATCTTAGTAAGAAGTACAAGAAAAATACTCTTGCACCGACACCTGTACCCATCAATAAATCTTTAGTAACAATATTTCCATTCTCATCATGGTTAAATAATTGAAGTGCATTTGTATTATTCCATGTAGCCCCGGCATCTATGTAAGCTACACCCAAAATATTACTGAATAATATCGGAAGCGGACCCGGTACAAGATATCTGATGAGAGGAAAACGAAGTTCATAATTCATAAGGAAATATTTTGATCCGATTCTTTCAGAATAATTATAACCTCTTAAAGGCAAAACTGCGGTAAGAAATGCATAATCACTTGTGGACTCAATTGGAATTTCTGAAGTTGCAAATGATCTGTTAATCCAGTTCTCAATTCCACCTAAGAAAAATCTTTGTGCATTTTGACCGCCAGAATATCCACCGGAAAATCTCATAACAAATGAGTAATCTGTCCAAAATCTTAGATAGGTTCTATAGTCTGCTGCAAGTGTATAAAAACTTAGCTTTGTATTTCCAATTCCAGGGTTTCCATAAACCTCAAATCTGTAACGTGTGCCTTGAATTGGAGATGTGTATCCCCACATAACATTATCGTGAACAAATGCTAATGATGGAATAAAGAATGCAGCTTCATCTAATGGAATGGATAAGTCATCGAGATTTTCACCTCTCACGTTTAGCCAGCTTAAACCACCTTCAAATCTATAAAACCTATTAAGCGGTAAACTTGCAGATAGAGCCACACCATAACTTCTGTATCTGTAAAGATTGACATAATTTCCACGGATTAGATTAACAAATCTTGCCGTATGAAATCCCTGAATGCCATAGTCAATTCTTCCGCCAAGATAATAGTATGCTAAACCATAATCACTATTCTTCAAATCAATTTGCAAACCTGTAACCCCCACAAGACGATGATCTCCAAGAACATCGCTGAATGAAAGTACCGTAGTGCCTATCAATCCATAAAATGTACTGTATCCTGCATTTGCATAAATCAAATCCGGACCAAAAGTAATTTTGTATTTGCTAACTTTATAGTTTCCGGCTGCATCTAAATTATCTTTTGGAATAAATAAAGAATCATTTGCATAAACTTTTTCTACAGATGAATCCCGTGCACCAAAAACATAATTTGAAAAATCTTTCGTGCTGTTTTGATAAGATGAATCGTTTTCAAGAACATCGCCGGTAAAAATCATTATTTGTTCATCTTCATCTGGCAGTTCAGCCATAGTAGAATCATTATTTACTACTTGAGGTTGTTCTGATTTTTTCTTTCTTAAATCTTCAAGCTTTGAAAGATATAGTGTTGGTTTAAGAGTATCTAATCCAATTTTTTGTTCAAATGGATTATCAAGCATGAAAATATTAAACACAGATTCGTATAATGTTGAGAATACCAATTTTTTGGTGTCTTTAGACAGAGATAATTGATATAACCCACTTAACGAATTAGTTATTGGCGTAACCGGATTATTAATGACATTATCTTCAACGCCATTTGGGATAAGCGGTTTTGTATAAATATTATTTATTCCATTTAGATCGGAAATAAAAATTAATCTTTCACCGTTCAATTCTTCTCGCGGAGAAGTTTCATCACTGTATGGCAGATCAGTGATTCTAACGATCTTAGCCTCTGGTAAAATAATTTTGTAGATGTCTTTTTGTGAATAATTATGGTTTGAGATTTTAAAATCTTTCTCTAATCCTTTTCCATCAATTATATCTCCCCTGTCTGAGGAAAAATAAAGAGCTTGATCGTCATGAGACCATGCCGGATCAGAATCGCTAAAAATATCATTAGTAAAATTAATTATTTCCTTCGTATCAAAATTATAAGTGTAAACATCTGATTGACGGGCATTTTGACCAATAAAAGCAAGGTATTTGCCATCACTTGACCAGGTTACACTTTCGATTGCATCAAAATTTAAATCTAAAATTTCACGATCACCAGATTCAATATCAAAGATATAGACTACATCAAATCCACTGCTTTTAGCAGAAAGTGCGATCTTGCTTCCATCGGGTGACCAGGTTAACCCGGGTGTTAAAATATTTAGTTCTTCAAAATCTGGTGTTTGACTGCTTTCAACAATTCTTTCAAGAGTCTTACCAGTCAATGCATCCATGATATAAAGACCCCAGTAATAATCACGATTTGATATAAAAGCAATTTTATCACCCTGGGGTGATAGAGTTGGTGAAGTGTTATAAAATCCTTTGTCTTTTTCCGGATCAGTTAGTCTTTTTGCAAAATCTTCAGGATCATCTCTTAAAGCAACATCGGGCCAAAAAGTTTTCTTGATGTCTTTTCTCCATCTTTCCCCAAGCTCTTTAACATCTATACCCAATGTTGCCTTAATTCCTTCTTCAACATTTCCTATTCCTTTTATTTTATTAACCAGTTCCCCAATTTTTTCTTTGCCATATTTGTTTGCGATGTAATAAAAAACTGATTGTCCTCCGCGATATGCGAAATATCCGCTGAGTTGATTTATTTCCGGAAGATATTCGCTGATTGCGGCATCACGAATAAACATATCTGTATCAACATCCCAACCTAACGCTTCATATTCAGCCAAACCTTCGGTAAACCACAAAGGAAACTGAAGAGAAATATTATTTGTAATAATATTTTGAATGGATCCGCCATAAAACATATCGTTCATAACTGCGTGAGTAAGTTCATGATGTATTAAGTGATCGAATTGTTTGTATGATCCGGTAAATTGAATAACAACTCTATTCTTAAATAATTCTGTAAAACCCTGTATTCCTTCGGATAAATACTGATCAATAACATTAGTTTCTTGAAAAGCATTTTGAGAATTAAAAACAATTATTGTTATCCGACTGTTGACCCTGTAATTAAGTGTATTTTGAATAGATGCAATAGCATTCTCAGCGGAGTTTGCTGTAAACTCAGTTAAAGTTTCCCCATCCTGAGAAAAGTAAACATCAAAATGTTTGGTTTGTATATAATACCAATCATAATCTTTGATATGAATTTTATTTTTTCCAAACTGTGCAAACACAGTTAAAGAAGAAAAAAACATAAAGACAAATATTAATATTAGGATTTTCATATTTCATTCCTTGAATCAAGAATAATAAAATCTAACTCTGCTCTTTCTTCATCAACACGGATAAGTTTTACGTGTATTTTATCGCCCAAACGATATTGTTTTTTAGTTCGCTTTCCTACGATTGAATATTTTTTTTCATCATAAACATAATAATCATCATCAAGATCTCTTAAACGTATAAGTCCTTCTGCAAGTATGTCGGTAATTTTAACAAAAATACCAAAATTAGTAATACCAGAAATTATTGCCGTAAATTCACTTCCCTGATGATTTCTTAAGTATTCAATCTGTTTCTGTTTTATGCTAAATCTTTCAGCTTCAACAGCATTTCTTTCAGATGCGGATATATTGTCGCAAATTTCTTTTAAAAGAGCAAGAGAATAAATTTCTCCACTTTTAGAATTGTTGTATTTGAAAAGTAATCTGTGAACAATTAAATCGCTGTATCTTCTTATTGGCGAAGTGAAGTGGGTGTAATGTTTAAATCCTAACCCATAATGCCCAATATTTTCGGCAGCGTAAACAGCTTTAGCCATAGAACGAATTGCAAGCTCATTTACTAAAGCTTCTTCCTCTTTACCCTTTACCTGATTTAATAGATTTTGAAATCCAGTTGATTTTAAAGATTGGTTTGGATCGAATGAATAGCCAAGTGTTTTTACAAAAAGAGCAAACTCTAAAATCTTTTCCTTATCAGGAAGATCATGAACTCTATAAACAAATGGTTTTATCTGACCTGATTTAGGCGCAGCAATATGCTTAGCTACTATTTTATTTGCAAGCAGCATGTATTCTTCAATTAACATATTACTCTGCTTGGTTTGCTTAATTAAAATTTCTACAGGAATACCATTTTCATCAAGCTTAAATTTTACTTCCGGGGATATAAAATCAAAACTGCCTTCGCGCATTCTTTTTTTTCTGAATTGCTGTGCAATTTTATCCAGCAGTAAAATATCGTCAGCTAAATCACCTTTGCCTTCATCAATTACTTTTTGAGCTTCTTCGTATGTAAATCGTCTTTTACTATTAATGATAGTTTTATTAATTAAGTAATCGATAATTTTACCGCGAGGAGTCATTTCGATAATAACAGAATAAGTCAACCTATCTTCACTTGGAACAAGGGAACAAATTTGATTGGATAATTTTTCAGGAAGCATCGGGATTACTTTTCCAACAAAGTAAACGCTGTTCCCCCTTAGTAAAGCTTCTTTATCAAGGTGAGAATCTTTCTTGACATAATGCGAAACGTCAGCGATATGAATTCCGATTGATAAATTTCCGTTCTCTAATCTTTCTAATGATAGTGCATCATCAAAATCTTTTGCGTCTTCCGGATCGATTGTAAAAACATTTTTGTCTCTGTAATCTAATCGGGTTTTAACTTCCTCTTTTGAAATTATACTATCAATACGATCTGCTTCAGCAATTACAGAATTAGGAAATTTATATTTAAGATTAAAATCTCTTGCAATAGAAATGATTTCCGTCCCATGTGAACCGGACTTACCGAGTACTTCAATAATTTCAGCTTCAGGATTGAGCATTGAAGTTTCCCACAATAAATTTCCTACAACAACTTTATCCCCTGTTTTTGCATTCTTTAGTTTTGATTCAGTTATGTATATATCTCGATGGAGATTCGGATCATCTGGCGAGATGAAAAAGAATGATTTGGATTTTTTGAGAATTCCAACATACTCCTTACGTTTTCTCTCAACAATACGAACCACCTGCCCCTCAATATTTTTTCCTTTTTGTTTTGCAAATAATTCAACTTCAACGGTATCACCATCAAAAGCGTTTTTTAGATTTCGAGCTGCTATAAAAATATCACCAAGTCTTTCGTTGTTGATTACAACAAATCCAAATCCATTTCTATTAATATCAAGTTTACCTGTTAACCGATTTGATTGAGGAAGTTTATTTAATGAAAACCTTTTT
>JGI20214J51650_10003170_pt1 | contig 10327 bp, 12 predicted proteins | sample WetSurMetagenome_FD_51650 | JGI IMG/M metagenome (IMG submission 51650)
CGATGAAGTTGATTATTTTTCCGCAATAATCTTTGATGATTTTATCGGAGATGGGCATGACTTTTAGGTCTTGGTCTACCAGTGAGTATTCGTGTTCTGGTCCGAGCACTTCAAGCGGTTTGTACGTTGCTGTTGCCTCTTGTTTTTGTTTAGCGTTAACTTACTATGCTGTTATAACGTATCGTTAATTTTAAATATCACTGCACGAATAACGCCTTCCAATTGACTGGTGTACTATGAGTGTTGGTCGTCTCTAACATCGACCTTAAAGATGATTTAAACGCGCTAAAACCTTCGCAGTTTCTCGAATCATCGATTAAAGATACCACCATCAACATCAACAATGACTACCGCTACCTAAAAACAGGCTATTATGTTTCTTTGCACGCGGAAGTTTTGGGCAACAACGTTATTCCTTCTTGTGAGAACATTATTGATTCAAGCAGAACACCAATTCTTTTGTTGCGTGCGGCAAGAGCAAAAATTCCCACCCTACCGTTTCTGGTTACAGATTCAGTGAAGAAAATAATTGCAGAGCTCAAGTTGCCCGTTGTGGTTTTTGCGGTTAACCCGTTCATCTATGAAGGCTACCAAGTGGCTAAAAACAAGAGCGCACTGTATCGGGCATTGAAGAGTTTAGGGATGAACTACAAGTTCACGGTTTGCGCCCAGCCCCTCATGGGCAAAATATTCACAGTCAAGTCGTTTTTGGGCAAAAGCCAACTGGAAGATGAACAAATTAGCGCTATCACAGAAAAGGTTTATGAACTCTTCAAGATTCCCATCTGTAAAGTACATGTTCAAAAAACAGAAGGAAAAGCGTTCCTGTGTGGTCTTGAACCTTTGAAAGAAAATGAGTTGTCTAAAAGTGATTTAGAGTTAATCTCGAAGGAGATTATGCTGATTTCTCAGCAGGGTGAACATATCGGTGTCTAAGATCGCTTGCTTTGTTGAAAAATATAATTTCACTGACCCCAGAGAGGAAGCTGCTCTTCAAAATTTCAAGTTGGCTGCTGAGCGGTCTGGGCAAGAATTTAGGTTCCTGTTCCGCGAAAACATCGAAGACATTCCTAATTATGATGCAGTCTTTATCAGGGCAACTACAGATCCGCTTTTTACATCTTACATTGTATCCAAAACCGCATGGGAGCTGGGTCTGAAAGTCATCGACGACCCGGAATCCATCACGATTTGCGGCAACAAAATCCACCAGTACGCACTGTTCGAAAAATACGATGTCCCACGCATCCCCACCGTTTTCCTAAACAAAGACGACTTGCACCACAAGAAAATCACTGAAATCTTCGATGAATTAGGCAAACCTGTTGTAATAAAAGCGCCCTACACAAGTTTTTCACGTTACGTTGAGAAGGCTGCTTGCGAAACCAGTTTCCGAGACATCGCAAAACGCTTCTTCAAAAAATCCGATGTTCTAGCAATTCAAAAGTTTACTCCGACAGCTTTTGATTGGAGAGTTGGCGTACTAAACAACGACATATTGTACGTTTGCAAGTACATGATTCCAAAGGGCAAATGGAAGCATGGCGCCAAACTCCGAGGCAAACCGACGGTGATTTGGGGCAGAACTGTAAGTTCAGAGAAAAAAGATATGCCCACTGGGCTCAGAGAAGTGGCGTTGAAAGCGTGCAGTGTTGCAGGCAAGGGACTCTATGGTGTGGACATCAAAGAGGTTAACGGCGACTACGTGGTTGTGGAAATTAACGATAATCCAAGTATTTACGCTGGCTACGAAGACTCCATGGATAAAGATATTTACCAGCGAATCATCGCTTACCTATCAGAATAGCAAGGGCGCTTTCGACACCTATTTATCTTGATATTTGTTAAAGAGGTGGGTAGGAGACATGAGGCATGCATAAAGAAGCACATCATAAGGTACCAGTGAAAGATTTCGATTTTAGTAAAGACTTGTCTGTCGATGAGCTTGTATTGCAGATGGATGCGGCTTGGGGTTTCACTGCGGGTAAGCTTGCAACAGGCGTCAACATCATAGAAGCCATGATCAACACCAAAGGCTGCGTAAAATTCCTCTCCTTCACAGCCGATATAGTGGCCACTGGCACACGAGGTGTAATCAGAGAACTGGTTAAACGNAAACTCATTGACGTTATAATTACGACATGCGGAACATTGGATCATGATGTGGCGCGTTGCTTCAGAGATTATTATAAAGGCAGCTTTATCATGAACGATACTAAACTTCATCAAGAGGGTGTAAACCGTCTTGGAAACGTGCTTGTCCCAAATGACAGTTATGGAATAATTATAGAACAGAAAATCCAGAAATTACTCCAAGATTTGTACACTGAAGGCAAACGAGAGCTTTCAACAAGCGAACTTGCCCGTGAAATCGGTTTACGCTGTTGTGATGAGAGCTCAATTCTTTATTGGGCAGCCAAAAACAATATTCCAGTCTTTATACCAGGCATAACTGACGGTGCAGTAGGCTATCAACTATGGTTCTTCAGTCAGGACCACCATGATTTTAGGATTAACTTGCTTAAAGACGAAGGAGATCTCAACAACACCATTTTCGATGCTAAGAAAAGCGGCGCCCTCATCGTCGGCGGTGGCATATCTAAGCACCACACGATTTGGTGGAACCAGTTCAAAGACGGCTTAGACTACGTCGTTTACATTAGCACTGCAGATGAATGGGATGGAAGCCTAAGCGGCGCACGGCCCCGCGAAGCAGTTTCATGGGGAAAAATCAGCGAAAAAGCAAAACACATTATGGTTGAAGGCGACGCCACAATAATAATGCCAATAATGGTTAGCTCGCTGATAACTAGGTTAAATAAGAAGAAAAAGTAAAAAATTTAGCGTTTATTGGACGCCTTTGAATAGCCAGCTCATGTCTGGCCCTTTGCGTTTCTCTGGAACACGCTCGCTGAGTGCATGTGCAATGAGTGGCAATGCAATGGTTGCGTCACAGTAACAGACTGCGCGTGTGCCTGTTTGGCTGTTAATTTTGCCCCAGCTGATTGCTTCTTCTAGTGTGCAGCCGGAAAGTCCGCCCCATTGGGGTGAGTCAGTTGTGATTTGGATGGCGTATTTATGGGGGTAGTAGTATTCTTGTAGGCTTTTGCGTAAGCCGCCTTTTCTGCCTTTGACGCCTTCGTCTTTAGTCATTGGGCTGACGGATATTGCGATGAGTTGGGTTAGATCTTTGGGGACGCCGCCGCCGATGTAGACTACGCCGACTTCCTTGGTCTTTGTGCCAATGCTAACGAACTGGTCAAATTCTTTGACAGAGTCTATGTGAACGTTGTGTCCTTGGTTTTTGGCTAAGAGGAAGGTTTCGCCATATGCGCTGTCAACCATGGCTGGACTGAAGATTGGGACGCCGTTGGCTGCTGCAACTGCAGAGATGGCGGGTATTTTCTTTTTGCCCAGGTATTTGCCGAGTAAGTAGAGGAATTCGGCTGAGGTGTAATTGTAGTCTTGTTTGCAGGTCATGACGAAGTCTGTGACGAGGGTTTCCATTTCTCGGTAGTCGGTTTCTTTGCCGTAGACATCGTAGTATCGGTTGACGTCGTCGTGGAGAAGTTGCTCATCGTTTACCATGTGATTGCCCTGGTAGTAGCCGAGTCCCATGGCGTCAACGATGTCTTCGCTGACGTTTGCGCCAGTAGAAACCAAAACGTCAATGAAACGGTTTTCCATAAGCCAGTTAACTATTGTCCATTGCCCCGCAGTACTCATTGAACCTGCAAAGCCCATGGCGATAACTGTGTCTTTTTCTTTAATCATGTTTTCCCAGACGTCAACGGCTTCGCCAAGTTTACGTCCTTGATATGCGGTTTTGCCCATTTCGCTGAGGAGTTGTGAAATACTTTTCTGTTTGGTGACTTTGATTGGTTCAAGTTTCTTTTTGAAGTATGAGTCGCTCATTATTGTGCACCTCGTTTTATGTTAATAGGCTTGTATATGAAATTTGTTATTGCAAAAAACAAGCAATCACATTCATGCCAGTCCGCCTATAGGAAAAGAAGTCCAACGGCAGTTCCTTCTGGACCACCGATAAACACAGGGTCTTTTAACCAAGGGATAGTAATTCCGTCAGTTGACCTTGTGATTGTAATCATCGCGGCAGTTATAGTAGTAAAGAAGAGAATAACTTCAAAAAGCACCACAGAAATTACCGTTTGACTGCAATCTTCTGCCACACTTGTCTTCTAACAAAAATAAACGAAGTTACACCTGTAATGAATAGCGTTCCAATCAAAATCAAATTAGCCACTGTAACCCATTCGGGATTATTGTAAACAGCCAAAGTAACAGCGGCAAAAACATAGAACGAACCAGCCCCAGCTATCAATTGCACTGCAGAAACCAATCGCCCCCCCTGCCCAACTTTAGCCTTTAACCAATTCAGGGCAGAATCAACTTTTTCATGAACATCCGGCAAATCATCCAAAACCAATGTCCAGCCGCCCAGAAGGAAGAAGCGCCCAACGTTAACTCCAATACTGGTATTGTTTACCAAAAAAATTGAGAGCAAAGATACAGGCGTAAATACTACAACATAAATCCCCGAAAAAAACAAAACCAGAAAGCCATAAAAATAATGATGAAACAGGAATCGACCGGTTTTTAATGCTCGACCGAGGCAAGCACTTGGAAAAATGTTAATCACAGCAGCCACAATTACAACCCAAAAAACGTTGCCATTAATAAGATATGGAGAAAACAGGTTCCAATCTTGAAAGAACCAGTAAAAACACCCTAAAATTCCAGTTGCACAAGCGATCGTCAAGAGCGCATTGAAAACTAGGGAAAGGCTGAAGAATTTTTTGCCAAGCACACGGAAGTTAAGAATGTTCGCGGTCTCCAGTTTTTTCATCTACTACCTGAATCTTATCTAAAAAATCTATCTCAAGGAAAACGTAAAATTCTCTTAAAAATTAGCAACGAGAACCTTTTTCCAACTATGAGTCTAATTGAGGGCGATATACCGGTAATAAGATTATTGAAGAAGCAGAAAACGCATAGCTTAAAAAGGGGCAACTCACCATACAAAAGAGTACAGGTGTAAACTCGTGAAAAACTTGAAACTCATTGGTAAAGTAGCCACTTTTTTCGGTGTCTCATCCATTATATTCGTCGTTTTATCAGCCATAGTAACATATTTCCTTCTCCAGATTGGCAGTCCCTCTGCACCAGCAGAATACGTTGTATTCTGTGTCTTGTCAGCCATACTGCCGTATCTGTTTATAGCCGTGCTCTCACTGGTAATTGCAGTCATATCTCGGGGTGTTGGAATGGAAAATCTTGAAAAAGAAGCGCTACTCCAAGCTCAGCCCACACAATAATTTTCTAATTTGTTTGACTTTTTTTTGAAGTAAACTACATTTTTTCGGGTGCAACCACACCAATCAAGTTCAAGGCATTGTGCATGACGGTTTGTATGGCTTGCGTTAATGCGATGCGTGCATCGCTGAGCTCTTGCGATTCAGCCTTTATCACTGGGTAGGCGTTGTAGAAGGTGTTAAATTTGTCAGCTAAAACGTTTGTGTAGTCGGCTATCATGTTGGGTTTATGATATTCTGTTGCTTCGATGAACATGTCTGGGAAGCTGGCGAGGTTTAAGATGAGTTCTCGCTCGAGCTTCTCAGTTAGCAGCTCAAACGCTGGTTTTTCGGGTTCTCTTGCGGCTTTACGCAGGATGCTGCAGGCTCTTGCATGAGTATACTGAACGTACGGTGCACTGTTAGTCTCAAAATTCAGCACACGCTCCCAAGTGAACATCACAGGTTTGGAAGAATCAACATCCACAAGCGCATACCTCACAGCACCTAAACCGACGAAGTCGGCGATTTTGCGTTTCTCCTCCTCAGAAAGCAGGGGTGAGCGCTTCGAAACCTCTTCGTACGCCCGTTGAACCGCTTCGCTCAAAACATCGTCGAAAGTGATGTAGTGACCTCTTCTGCTACTCATCTTGTAACCCGGCAACGTAACCAAGTTGTAGGCGAAGTGTACCAAATTCTCAGCATATTCATTGTAACCCATTGCATAAAGTGCAATTTTTAGCTGCAACTGCGCCAGCGACTGTTCCATGCCGATTACGTTTATGACTTTTTGTGCTTGCTTGAACTTCCAGAGGGTGTAGGCGATATCGCGGGTAGTGTAGAGTGTAGTGCCGTCAGCGCGCCCAAGCGTCAGCGGCGGAACCTCGTTGTTTTCGCTTAAACCCAACTTTGCCTTCAAGCTAAGGACCTGCACAACTTTTTCAGCGTCAAACTCCACCACGCCCTTCTCGCTGTACACAAACGGTGAAGCCTTGAGCTTCTGCAAAACCTCACTAACCTGAGTACTCCAAACGAAGTCACTCTCCCAATCCCACGAATCATAAGTAACTCCAACCCGCTTCATGGTTTCTCTGAAGCCTTCAAGGCATAAATCGCTGACTTCGCGAATAAGTTGTTTTGCGTTGGGCTCTCCGTCCTCGTAAGCACGGTTTAGATGATTGATTTCTTCTTCAGGGTTTTCGTCTTGGCTGATTTTGGCTGTTAACGCTTCAAAAAGCACCGGATATTTTTGTTTAAGTTCAGCTGCAATGGACATCCATTCGTCGATTTCTTTGTTCGCTTTAACCAAGTCATCAGCTGAATGAACAGCTATGGCGAGTTCGCGTGCTTTCTTGAGACGGTTAATCTCAACTAGACAGCTGGTTACAGTGTAGATTTTTCCGACGAAAAGGTCTGTTTTCTCGGTGGGTTTTGGCTTGCCCAATTTAGCGTAACCATAAGCCACAACCGATGATTGCCGTCCAACATCGTCAATGTAGTAGTGTCTTGAAACTGTGTGTCCCCTGTACTGGAGGATACGAGCTAATGCGTCGCCTATCATGGGGTTTCTGGCTTGTCCAATATGAATAGGATGTAGCGGGTTAACGCTGGTGTGTTCAACGATGATTTTTTTGGGTTCATTGGTTTTGACAAAGCCGTATTCAAACCCTAACTTTTTTACCGATTCCAAAGTCAATGCAGAGAATTTAGTGAAATTAACATGGAAGTTTATGTATCCTGCACCTGCAGGTGCAACCCTCTCGATGAGATTAAAGCCGAATTTGTCTATGGCGGCAACAAGTTGCTCAGCTATTGCGAGTGGTTTCTGATTGAGTTTCTTTGCCAACTCAAAACAGAGAGAGGAGGCTAACTGTCCATATTCGATGTTTGGTGTTTTGTTTAGTGTAATAGCTTGTTGTTTGATTTCTGGCAGAGTCTTGTTTAAGGCGCTTAATAGTGCGGTTTGGCATTCTTGGCGAAATTGATGGAGTGGGTTTTCTGAAATCATTTGACTTTTTCTCCCTGTTAATCTTCTTACGCTAACTTTAGTTGAGTTACGTTTTTAATGTGTAAGCGTATTTATCTGTCTAATGGATGCAGATAGCGATGAAAACAAAGATAGTCTATTCAGAAAAGTGTTTAGGCTATGGCACATGGCACGTTGAAGGACCCCAACGAGTAAAAGCTGCACATGAGGTTTTGCAAGCAAAGGGGTACGAGTTTATGGAGCCAACGCCAGCAAACGATGAGGAAATTTTAAGCATTCATGACGCCGATTACTTGTTTAATGTAAAAAAAGGGTTGGTTGAAGATTCAGATACACCTGCGTACAAAAACATCTTCGAGTTCGCAAGACTTTCCGTCGGCGGAGCGCTCTTGGCTAGTAAGATTAATGGTTTTTCACTCACACGCCCGCCGGGACACCATGTTGGAAGATGCGGCGCCGCATTGGGGGTTTACACTCGTGGATTCTGCTACCTAAACAACATCGCCATAGCAGTTAAAGAATCAGGAAAACGAACATTGATTCTGGACATCGATGGACATCATGGAAACGGCACACAAGAAATTTTTCAAGGCGACGAAAAAGTTGTCTATCTTTCGCTGCATCAATCNCCCAATTATCCTGGAACAGGCGATTTCACCGAAGGCAACTGCATAAACTTCGCGTTGCCANGCGATATTGGCGGAAAACGATACATAGAAACACTCGACAAAGCGTTGGGCATGGTTAATTTGGCAAAGTTTGAGGCGGTTGCCGTGTCCGCAGGTTTTGACACACATCAAGGCGATTTAGCAACTTTAGGCTTGGTTGAGCAAGATTACTTTGAGATCGGCAAAAGAGTCGCTAAACTAAAGAAACCCGCGTTCTTTGTGTTAGAAGGCGGTTACGTTGGCGAGAAGGTTGGGTTGGATATTGATAGTTTTTTAAGGGGTTATGAAGAAAACCTATAATGGGAAAAATACTATTTTTGTTTTTTAGCGCCTGCTTTTCTGTTTAGGGTTTGCAGTTTCTCTGTGATTTTTTCGGATCGTTTTTCTGCGGATGCTAGGAGTGGTTTCCAGTCTTTGCTCTTGACGGCCGCGGTTAATTTTTCTGTTTGCGCGGGCAGGTTTGTTAGTGCGTCGTTGAAGCGTTTTTCTGCTGCTTCATCTGACTCAACTATTTCTAAGGCTTCTTCAGGGCATGATTCGACACATTTTGGTTCGCCTTCGCAAAGGTTGCATGCGATGGCTTTTCCAGTTTCGGAGTGGATAGTGATTCCTCCATGTTCACAGGCTTGGACGCACCAGTCGCAGCCTTTGCATTTGCTGTCATCTATGATTAGTAAGCCTGTGCTTTCAGATTGTGAGAGGGCTCGTTCGGGGCATGCTTTCACGCATCTTGCGTCTTGGCATCCTCGACAAGTTAAAGCAAAATTGAAGACAGGTGCCATGCGGACAACTCTGATTCTGGACCTAATCGGGTTCCAGATACCTTCACCTTTCTCTACTGTACAAGCGTACTCGCAGATTCCGCAACCAATGCATTTGCCTGGGTCAACTGAAACGAATTTTCTTTGTTGAGTTTTAGCAGACATTGTTACCAACCTTTTTTGGTGTTAAAGTATTTGAGTACATCATTTGCTTTTAACCGTTACTTATGAAAAAGGGTTTTTTTATGGAAAGCTTGAAACATGTTTCATAGTATCTCAGCATTTTTCTGCTCTTTGACCATTGCTTTTGCTAAAAGCTTCCACGCAGCCGCATCCTCTTTGCATAATCGGTCAGCAAGTAACTTAACATCCGCTTTTTCTTCATACTCTAGGTGGAGAGCGGTAAAGTTCAAAGTGGAAGCGCCTTTACCCTGTGGTCTAATTTTGTAGAGGAATTGTGAATACTTGTTTGGTCCAGTCAAATGTGTGGATGTCCATGTTAATCGGTCAGGATAAAGATACACAAGTTTTTGCTTCTCGATTGTTCCAGTTGGCGTATGGAAAGTGTCTTTTAGGAGTATTGAGCCGTCTGCGATGTGGGTTATTTGGCGTTCAGCGTTCTTTTCACCCATTAACTCAGGGTCTTTTGGGTCAAAGTCTGTGCACCAATCGAACGCCTCTTGGGCAGAAATAGGGAAGCGTTGACGAAAATAGTACCTAACCGATGTGGGCATTAGCTATCGCTGATTGCCAAGTGTGAAAAGCGGTTATATTACATTTGCGCTATACGGAAAACTTTGAAGATTGGTGGTGCGGAGGGTAAGCTTTACACTGACGTTTAAAACTGTCAAATTTTTAGCTCTTATTTCACGTACAACTGACCAGAAATTTGACCTAAAATTTCGACTTTGTATTTTCGAATCTTGACGATAACATTCCCTCCAACAAAAAGAGGATTACCGCTGCTACTGTTACAGAGATGAGCAACAAAAATTCATATTGTAATGGCTCACCGACCAAGAATCTTGCAATGCCAATCACTGTTTCGATACTCAGAATGCCTGAGAAGAAAAACGCATAGAAAACGAGCCGTGGAAACAACTTTCGNCCCATCCAAAAATGTCCCTTAACACTTTGCCTTTGCTTTACTGTGTATTCGCCGAACGGGTCTTTTTCCACCAGACCCAAATCTTCGAGCTTTTGAAGTTGTCTATAAGCAACGCTTGGGCTGCTGAGGTTTGCAAGACGTGTAACTTCTCGTGGTCCCAACGGTTTATCTTTTTTCACTAAGACCACGTAAACTCTGAGCGTGGTTCCTTCTAGCTCTTCGTCAACGGCCACGCTTAACTCCTCGTACCGACAGACACGTCCAACCCTTGATAGAACAACAATATTTGATTTTCATTTATTACATTATTGTACAGATAGCCGTCTCCAACTGTTTGAAAATGCACCTCCTTAAGACTGTAGTTACTCGCTGATTGGCCCCCATTGCTGTGAGCTACTTGCCCCTCTGCTACTCCGTACAGGTAGACGGCGCTATCGTTCAAAGAGGCGTACGGGATTTCGTGTACTCCCGTAACACCAGATAAACCAATG
>JGI20214J51650_10003171_pt1 | contig 10323 bp, 11 predicted proteins | sample WetSurMetagenome_FD_51650 | JGI IMG/M metagenome (IMG submission 51650)
TTCGGGTGGGCGGTTTAACATATCCCCATTTCCCCTCTTCCCGGCCGCCCCACCCGAAACCATTTTTCCCACCTCGCATTAAAGTTCTTTGATAATCTCCTGAATCATCTCCCTCAGTCCTTTATCAACAGTCGTCATAGCGATGATTTCGAGTTTAGCGCGAAATCCTTGCATTGCGGTTAGACTTCTTTCCCGGTAGTTACTTTTCAGTTTTAAAATTACCTCCGTAACCGTACCCACATCTTTATGATCAAGAAAAAGGAAAAGAGTATCCCAGTCGTCAGGAAGGCCATATTCCTGGATAAATTTCTTTGCTATTGCCGGGAATTTTGGAGTCCCGTGACGGTTATAAAGCTCATTACGGGCTTTTTTATATTCCGGAGTTCCCTTCTTTCCCATAAATAATTTTTCTGCTTCTTTGCGGTATTGTTTTAAAATCCATTCTGACCGCTTTGATTTTTTAAAAGCAGGTTTTTCCTGCGAAGCGTGTTTACTTTTATCCTTTTGCCTATCAATCTCACGCCAGGATAACTTTTCTCTATCGTCCTCATCGTAATTAATCATTTTCCCTTCTCACTAAAAATCATTTTTCTTTTTATGGGAAAAAACTGTCTTATTTTTCAGGCTTCTAAAAATTTTTTGTGCCACACTCGTCAGCGAGTTATCCCTCGCTCCCATTACCACAACCACATCTCCCGGTTGTGCGCTTGCAGCAACCTGATCAATAACCTGATCGCGATCTTTAAGGTTTTCGGCTTGGGGAACACAAATCTCCCTGACTAAATCAGCTGAAGAAATTATTTTTTCAGCTGTTCCGCCCACGTAAAAGATATCGAGCAAAATCACAATATCGGTTTTCCTTAACCCAAGGTTGAAAGTCGCGATGAGTTCTTCTTTAATAAGTTTAGTCGGTCCAAAACCATGAGGCTGATAGATGACGATAAGACGTGAGCCCATGAGCTTAAGGGTCTCAAGCGCGGCTGCAATCTTGGCTGCGTTGTGAGAAAAATCATCAAAAACTTTGATACCGTTTGTCTCCCCTACCAAAGAAAGTCGTCTTTCCACTCCTCGAAACGTTTTCAGCGCCTGCCTTATCGTACCAAGAGAAATCTTTAGTTTTATTCCCAGTGCGATCGCTGCCAAGGCATTCGCAACATTATGCTTGCCCGGAACAGGAAGGGAAAAAAGCGTCTCCTGAACTTTAAAGGTTGAGCCAGATGCTGTTAAAGTGACTTCCTCAGCCCAAACCCCACTTTCCGGGGTAAAGCCAAATGTCAAAACCCGTTCAGGGGGAATGCGGGCGCTGAGCTCTCGGGAAAAAGGGCACTCACCATTTACAATCACTTCATTTTTTATATTTTCAATAAACCTTGAAAAAATTTTAATCAGCTCAGGCAGGGGTTTATGGTCCTTTGAAATATTTGCTAAAATTCCAATCTCCGGATAAAACTTTACTAGTGACCCGTCACTTTCATCGGTTTCGATCAGCATAAAGTGAGAATTTCCGAGTTTGACGTTCCCTAATCTGCCTGGGCCTTTATACTCAGAAATAATGGCGCCATTGATTACCGTGGGGTCTAAACCAGCTTCATCCATAACTTTCGCAGCCATCGCCGTGATAGTTGATTTCCCACTTGTTCCGGCCACGGCAATTCCCCACGCGCTATTAAAAAGCCGAGCCAGTAATTCGGCACGCGTAACTACCGGAAGAGCGAATCCCCTAGCCCTTTTTAAATCTAGGTTATCATTTTCGATCGCACCAGAGATTATCACCTCATCAATCTCCGCCCCTATCCCCGTTCCATCTTGGGGGAAAAGTTTTATTCCGCGGGACTGGAGAAAGGTAAAAATCTCCTTATCCCTTTGCTGGTCAAAATTGCGGTCCGAACCAAACACAAAATTCCCCTGCGCACAAGTTATTTGAGCAAGCCCACTCATGCCGCTTCCCCCAATACCAATAAAAAAAATGCGTTTACTCATAAATCAAGAAATCCATCAAAGCGGAGCATTCGGGTAGGTCTCCAAAAGCTTTTTCAGTTCTTCAGGAGTATTAAAATTAGATAACGTGTGTAAATCCGGATCGAACGGTTTAAGTTCTTCCCCTGTGACCTCTCTCACTCTCATCCCTTGGTAGGCCTTGATGATTTTAAGCTCTCCCTGTTGCAACAGNCGCTCGATAGGTTTTAGTAATGTCCGAGGATAAATCGTGTGAAGCGGTTGCCAATAATCTTTTGTTCTCTGCACGACAATATCAGCGGTTTGAGCCANACTAAGGAAGTACTGTATGACCCTTCTGTCCAGAAAAGGCATATCACAGCCTACGAAAAAAGCTTTTGGCGAAGAAGAGAAAAAAAGGCCGGTATAAATACCCCCCAAGGAGCCTTTTCTCGGAACAAGGTCAGTTACGATCCTAATTTTTAACTCTATGTAATCTAACGGCGTATTAGTCACTAAGAGAACATCATCAAAAATTTCTCTAAAAAGAGAAACAGTACGATCAATGATTCGTCTGCCATTAATTTCAATAAACGCTTTATTTTTACCCATGCGGGTGCTTTCTCCGCCCGCAAGAATGACTCCTGTCATAAAATCAAAATACCTTTTTGCTATCCATGAGAATCGTAACCGGGCCATTGTTGATGAGGCCCACTTCCATAAGCGCCTGGAATTCACCGGTAGCCACGGTAATTCCTTTTTCTTTTACTCGCTCAATAAAATACTCATACAGCTTCTTTGCTTCTGCAGGCTCAGCCGCCACCGCAAAGGATGGTCTCCTTCCTTTCCGGCAATCAGCTATCAGGGTAAACTGAGATACGATGAGCATTTCGCCTCCGACATCGAGGAGGGAGCGATTCATCTTCCCGTCCTGATCATCAAAAATTCTCAGGTTAATGGTTTTTTCAACCAGGTAATCCGCATCGTCGCAATTATCTTCCCGCAAAATTCCGAGCAAAACCAAAAGCCCAAAGCCAATTGATCCGATTATCTTTTCGTTAACAATAACCTGAGCGCTTTTTACCCGTTGGATGACCGCACGCATACTCCATGATAATGGAGAAATTAACGGGCAGCAACCATTTTTTGAAAGGAATCTTCCTTTTCTTCAAGTTGGGCGATCATTTTTCGTGAGGTTTCTGCGAAGCGATGACGATAGGCATTGTCCACGGGAAATCCCGGAGGAAATTTTTCTTGGAGGGGATTAACAAAGCGTCCATTTTTTTCCATGCGGTAATCTAAATGGGGGCCGGTGGCTAAACCTGTGCTCCCCACATACCCAACAATATCTTTCTGTTGTACCCGCTTGCCAACTCTAATAGTTTTCCCGAAACCTGAAAGGTGGTTATACATCGTCTCATAACCGAGAGGATGGCGAACCCTTACTGTGTTACCGTTTCCATTTTTCCATCCCTTTTCCACTACGACCCCATCGCCGACAGCTAAAACTGGCGTACCCTGAGGAGCCGCAAAATCAATTCCCAAATGAGGTTTATACTGTTTTAAAATGGGATGAAACCGATGGAAGGAGTACCCTGAACTTATCCGCGTAAACTTAAGCGGAGCGCGGAGAAAGCTTCGCCTTACGGAAATTCCTTCAGGAGTAAAATAACCCTCTTGCCCTTTTGGGTCTTTAAAGTAAATAGCTCGATACACCTTGCCCTGATTATTATATTCTACGGCTTTAATTTTTCCGTAACAGAACAACTGGTCATCCTTAAAATATTTTTCGATAATAAGTGCAAACTGGTCACCTTTTTGAAGGTCATGCCGAAAATCTATATCCCAGGCGAAAATCTCCGCAATATCAATGGCCACTTGGTCATGCTCGCCCGCTTTAACAATCGCGCCAAAAAGAGAATCTTCAATCACCCCAGAGACCTTGGTAATTTTCTTGCTCAGAAAAACCTTATCTTTGCTCGGAAGAAGTTTTTCACCCTCTTTTCTTAAATGGTAGATAGTAACCAGATCAGTCTTTACGGTGAGCTTACAGAAGTTACCCTTACTGTCCGTCTTAATGGTGTATTCATCTCCCGGAGAAAGTTTGCGACAATTAAACACTGGCTTAAATGCCTCGACACACTCAGCAATTGTTAACGAAGAAAAGCCCTGATCGGAAAGAATAGAACAAAAAGTATCTCCTGACTCTACTTTTCCTCGTATAATATTAATCTGTTTATCGGCCAGAAAAGGAGAAAAGGGGTTCGAAAGAAACTCGTTTAGGTTGTAAGGTTGGGGGGTGGGAAGAGAATACGAATCATGTTTGGACACTAAAAGAGGGAAAAAAGCAAAAAAGAAAAGCAAAAAAACAAAGACCCTTTTTTGGGGGGGCCGGATACTTTTGATCTCTTTTCTCAGCTCGGTAAACCTTCGTAAATGCATTGTTCCCTAAACGTGTCTTAGTGAAAAAATTAAATAACTTTCTTGACTATAGGATTTTTTTGAAAGGAAGGTTTTTATATTTTACACATTATTTAAAAAGATTCAAGAAAAAAATAAATGTGAGGTAATTTCGACAAAATCACTTCTTGCAAACCCTTTTCTAATACGTTAAATAAATGATTTTAAACTCTGAAACCCCAACCTCGTCAGATTTTCCGCAAGAGGATTGGTCTGGTTTTATAATGCGAGGTTACATGAGATTATTGCCATTAGGGTAACAAGTAAAAAAGTGAAAGATTACATCCACAGCATCGGGCAGAAGGTTCTCGGGGGAGAGAAAATAAACTTTACTGAGGCAAAAAAACTTCTTAACACTCCTCAAGCAGAAATTGTTTATCTCATCGCCATTGCCCATAACATTCGCCATCATTTTTTTGGTGATAACGTAGGGCTTTGCACGATAATCAATGCAAAGTCCGGTCGTTGTTCTGAAGATTGCACATTCTGCGCTCAATCAGCACACTATCAAGGCGAATGCGAAATGTATCCCATGGTTGACGTTGAATACATTGTCCGAGCCGCGCTTGATGCCGCATCCAAAAAAATTCAGCGTTTCAGTATCGTAACCAGTGGCCGAGGGTTAGGGAAAAATGATTTCAAAAAAGTGCTCGAGTCTGTTAAAGCCATCCGCCAGGAAACACCTTTGCAGGTTGATTGTTCTTTAGGGATTTTATCACAAGAACAAGCTACCGCTCTTAAAGACGCCGGGGTTGAGCGTTATCACCACAACTTGGAAACCGCCCCGAGTTTTTTTGATAAAATCTGTACCACTCACTCCATCGCAGAAAAAATTAAAACTCTCAACGTAATGAAGGATGCGGGATTAAGCCTTTGTTCCGGGGGCATTCTCGGCTTGGGTGAATCTCCCGAACAATGGCTGGAGATGATTTTTGTTCTCCGTGATCTTGGTGTTGATTCTATTCCCGTAAATATCTTAAATCCCCGCCCGGGGACACCGCTTGAAAACCTTAAGCCGCCAACTCCGTTAGAAGTCTTAAAAATTCTTGCCATTATGAGGCTAATTGTGCCACAAACGGAAATCCGTTTAGCAGGAGGCAGAGAAGTTAATCTTCGCGATTTTCAGGCAGCAGCTTATTGGGCAGGAGTTACCGGCATGATCGTGGGTGGCTATCTCACCACCGAAGGCCGAGCTTTGGAACAAGACCTTCAAATGCTTAAAGACTTGGGGCTTTGTTGGGAAACAATAACGCAGAAACAGTAGGAATAATAAGAAGCGGAACCAGTGGCTTTCAGTTTGAAGACTGGAAAGGGTCGGTCTATCCGCCAGATATCACTGAACCAGCAATGCTCTCTTATTATGAAAAACATCTCGGCTTTGACACCGTTGAGATCAATTTTACTTACTACCGCCTGCCTTCCCCCAAAGCAATGGAGGGGCTGGCAAAAAAGACTTCCGACGGATTCGAATTTTCCGTGCGCTCCAATAAAGAAATGACCCATGAGATCTGGGAGGATAATAGGCGATTGCGCTTAAAAGAAAATGCGAGGGTTTTTGTTTTGTTTCGTGAAGGGCTAACACCCCTCACCCAAGCCAAAAAACTTGGGTGTGTCCTCATGCAGTTTCCTTACTTTTTTTGGCCCAATAAACAAAACCAGGACTATATTTTGCGGTGTAAAGAATATCTGGATGGCCTGCCGCTCATTATTGAGTTTCGAAATAAAAACTGGGCACAAGAAGATACCTTCCAATTTCTCAAGGATAACCAACTCGGTTGCTGTGTTGTGGATGAACCCAAGCTTTCTCAACTGATGCCCTACCTCCCAAACGCAACCGGTCCGATTGGTTACTTTAGGTTTCACGGAAGAAATCTCTCCTGGTTTAAAGCTTCTCGGGAAGAGCGCTATAATTATCTTTATTCGGAGGATGAGCTAAAATCTTTTTTGCCCTCCATCCACCGTATTGTGCACGCGACTGAAAAAGCATATATTTATTTTAACAACTGTCACGCGGGAAATGCTGTAAAAAATGCTCTCTTGTTAAAGCAGCTTTTCAAAACATAAAACACGATAAAACGCGAGCCAAAGAAAATACTTGGGCACGATCACGAAAACTAAGAGAAGATTTAATTTTTTTTCAAGAACAAAAAAGGAGTCATCATGAAGCCTGTCTTTATCGAAGCGATCACTCTTGATGATGCGTGGCATCAGGCGGTTTATAACCTTTTTGACCATGGCCGGAGATATACTATCGATCAGGGCAGCTATGCAGGAAGTGAGCGGATCGAATTTGACTTTGTGGTTATCAGGATAAAAGCGCCATGGGAAGAACCCCGGTTACCTAAGATTCCAGAACAACTCAACATACCGTCACCGGTTAGCGAAGATTATGTGGTAGGTTATTTTAATGATTATATTATGGGGGGCAAAAAAGCCGAGGGTGAGGATTATACCTATGGAGAAAGATTAACCAACGCGCAAAAGCGAGACGGTAGTTTTTTAAATCAAATTGAGGAGGCCATCAAGCGGTACAAAAAAGTAGGGTTTGGCACAAACCAGATTATCCTCCAAGTCGGACAGCCCTCAGACCTTCTTCTCGATGACCCGCCTTGTTTACGTCATGTTGATACCAAAATTCGGGACAATACTCTCCATTTTTTCCCTTACTTTCGTTCCTGGGACTTGTGGGGAGGGTTTCCGGCCAATTTAGCCGCCCTCCAGCTTTTAAAGGAATATATGGCTTTGGAAATCGGAGTCCATGATGGTGAAATCGTCGCCAGCTCAAAAGGGTTACATATTTATAGACACGTTGAAGAACTGGCAAAGTTGAGATTTGGAAAATCATAATTTTTTTTTAAAAAGGCAAAAAAAATCAATGGAACAAGAAATGGATTTTTTTGAAAAAGAACCTTTTTTTACTTCCCTGGGAGATAAAAACCTCAGAGCCTTGTTAGAAAAACTTCCATTCCCTCTTTTTGTGGTTGGTCCTGAGGAAAAAATCCTTTACCTTAATGCAATTGCTGAAAAAATTTACCAGTGTAATTTTTCCTCTGTTATTAACCAGCCACTTTCAAAAGTTTTATTTCTCATTGATCCCACGATTATTTCGAAAGCCCTCACTAATGTTTTTAGGGGTCGAAAAATTATTATTGAGGAATGGGAAGAAGAACAATACTGCGAAGGAAGAATTTTTTGGCGCCAAGGTCATTTTATTCCCTTATTTAACCAACACGGTAAGGCGGAGTATGGAGTGGTTTTTATTATTGACATAACGGAACGGATGAGAACCGAAAAAAGATTGAAGAAGGGCTTAGAGGAGTTTCAATTGTTTTTTGAAAAATATCCCGATCCTATCCTGATTTTAAAAGAAGACCAGATCAGGGGAGCTAATAATGCGTGGGAAAAAATGATGGGGGGNAAAAAGGAAGAATTTTTTGGCAAAAGCATCTGGGAAATTTCCCCTGAATCCCAGGAAGGTGATATTCCTTCCCGAAAAATGTCCGAAGAAAAAATTTCATCAGCATTAGCGGGTAGTTCTCAACTATTTACATGGCACTTCCTTGCCAAAAATGGATCACTAATAAAAACTGAAGTAAATCTTACCGCTATATCTTCTCCAGAAACGCCTTCACTCATACAAGCGATAGTCAGGAGAAATATATAGAATGGCACCACCGCGGGGTGTTTCAAAAAAAATGGAATTAGAAGAAAAAAGAAGGAAAAAGTAGATTTTTGAAGCTTTCTCATTTTGTGTGGTCTCCCTAAAGTCTGTTGAAAATGAGACTAACCAATGAAAAGGTAGCTCTTTTTTTAGACATCGTTTTTCTCCTTTGTCTGTGTAGCTCTCTACCGCACCTCTCATTAATAAGTTATTGGCTTTTCGATAGTTATCAATTGTGCAATTCTTTGCTTTTCAAACGTGAAAATCTCTCGTAAATCAACTTTGACAGGAGTTTGCTTTTGACTAATATTCAGAAAGTATTTTGTGCAGGAGGTAGAAAGATTGCGAGGAAGGATCGTAAGGTTAAAATAGTGAAATACCTTTTTAGCCTAACCCAAGGAGGAGAGAAGGGGAATGGAGATTCAAGTATGGAACCTATTCAATGAGGCACTGAAAAAAAGAGTCGGCATTGCTTCATTCAATCGTTGGTTATCACAGCTCAAGCCGGCAAAACACCAAGCAAATAAATTAGTATTAGTTTGTCCGAATAAATTTGTCCTCGATTGGGTCAAACTAAACTATTATAAAGATCTCATGAGCGCCTTCCACCAGGTAACCGGGGAAGAAGTGTTGGTGGATTTTATTGCCCTTTCTGACAATAACGGAAATGAGAATGGAAACAATAAAGAGCCTCTCTCTCCTTCTCAGTTGGCACTTCCTGGTACCCAACGCTATCTTACTGGACTTCCTTTTATCAATCGGGAGTATACATTCCAAAACTTTATTGTAGGACCAGGCAACCAGCTTGCTTATGCTTCTGCCTTAGCTATCACTGATAGAGAACCCCGACTCTATAATCCCCTTTTCTTTTATTCCCCGGAAGGGTTGGGAAAGACCCACCTTTCCAGTGCAGTGGGACAAAAAATTTATTCCACTCATCCTGACGTAAAGGTTTTTTACACAACGGCCGAATGGTTTACCCACGAGATGATTCAGGCGCTTCGTAAAAATAATATCCTGGAGTTCAAAGAAAAATATCGAAAGTACTGTGATGTGTTAGTCATCGAAGATATCCAGTTTTTACAAAGAAAGGAAAAAACTCAGGAAGAAATCTTTTATACCCTCGATACCTTGATCCAAATGGGAAAACAAGTGGTTTTGACTGCCAATTCCAATCCCCGAGAAATTAGCGATCTCAAGACAAACCTAAAATCCAGAATGGGAAGCGGTCTCGTGGTAGATATTAAACCACCGGATTATGAAACCAAAAGAAAAATAATCGCTCGAAAGTGCGAGGAAGATAATGTAACAATCACCGAAGATGTGGCTGATTTTATCGCTCAGACTATAAGAAGCAACATCCGGGATATAAAAAGCGCCATCATCCAACTTATTGCAAGCTCTTCCCTCTTAGGAAGATCAATCGATCTGGATTTAGCGAAGGAAACGCTCAAGAGCTTTATTCAAAATAAATTAGTTGATGTTATGGATATTCAAAAATTCATTTCCCGACAATTTAAAGTTTCGCCTGAACAACTTAAGTCTAAGTCCCGTTCACGGACAATAAATTATCCCCGGCAAATCGCCTATTATTTCTGCCGCAAATACACTGACAAAACCTTGGCAACCATCGGGAGTTTCTTCAACCGGAATCACTCCTCAGTCCTTCGGGCCCTCAATCAATTTGAAATATCCCTTCGCACCAACCGGGGGGTAAAAGATGCGGTTAATTTACTCACCCAGCAATTTGAAAAAATATATTTCTAATTTTTTAATTCAGAAGTCGTGACCAAGAAAAATTTTTCTGTTCACTGAGTTTTCTTTTCCTGTGCCAGAAAACAGATCACTTATTTTACCAAACTATTTCTTCCCCTGATTTGATTTAAGCTTTCTCCAGATATCAAGCCGTTCTTTAATTTCTTTTTCTCGCCCCCGGTCAGTCGGGCGATAATAAATCCGGCCGCGCAATTTCTCAGGAAGATGATCCTGGTTTACGATTGCTTCGGAAAAATTGTGGGCGTACTTGTATTCTTTTCCGTATCCTAAGTCTTTCATGAGTTTTGTGGGGGCGTTGCGGATGTGGAGAGGAACCGGAAGCGCACCTTCCTTCTGCACATCCTCCTGAGCCTTTCCATACGCGGCATAAAGGGCATTGCTCTTTGGCGCACACGCCAGATAAATAGCGACCTGCACGAGCGCCAGTTCGCCTTCCGGAGAACCCACAAATTGAAAAGTCTGAAACCCGGAAACTGCCACCTGAAGCGCCT
>JGI20214J51650_10003173_pt1 | contig 10320 bp, 5 predicted proteins | sample WetSurMetagenome_FD_51650 | JGI IMG/M metagenome (IMG submission 51650)
CCTTCTTCATCGCCATAAGCATACTCCGAGCTATGGTAAACATCGGCATCAATATATAGACCGACCCAGAGATCTTTGAGATCCCGATGGCCAATATTGGCAATATCGAAATCAAACAGAATGAAATCTTCAGCGTACTCATAGCTCCAGGCGTAACTGCGCTGCGTAATCTGAATACCGAGTGGAATATGAGGCCTGCCATCATTCGGATCCTGGGATACAACTGATACCGAAGTCACAGTATCGGTGTAAATCGCAACATAATCCTGCTCGGATTTGGCGCCTGTCGTATCGCCGTATGGATACACGTCCGACGGTCTGGTCGAACGAACTTCTATCGCTCCGCCCGGCGCAATTGATGGGAACATCTCAAACAGATCCCCCCACCAACCGTCGTTACCGATAGAAACTAACGTATCCAAAATAGGTTGCCCCAGTTGATTTGTAGTATCGATAACCGCCCCAATCCACAGCGCTCCCTGGAAGAGATAGGTGAGATTGCTTCCTCCCGGGAACATGCAGCTTGGAGCTATCAGGTATTTTCCGCTCGCATCCTCAAATGCGCCGTCCTGACTTCCGAAAAATCCGAAGTTGGTTACACTCATCCAAACCTTGCCGACATCGTGAACCCGCAACTGGCTGTTGATAAGCGCTGCCGGCTTGGCCAGCCTCCTCGGACCGTTCTCATCAGCTTCCTTTCGGAACGCGGCTTGAACGTTCGTCGCGATACTAACAAATAGAAGCAGCAGAAGAATCTTCTTTATCAAGTTCTTACCTCTCTTTCTCTCTCGTAACTCCGCATTCGGGAGCAACGGAACATATCCCGTTCAACGAGGCGTCGAACATTTCTATTTCAACCATTCTAATCATCTTGCCTTTCATCCGGTTCGAGTCAGCTATTAGAAATTCAGGCTCATCCCGAATTGAATTTGTCTTCCAGGATCGTAATTGGCCGGATTAGTATCCCGCGATAAGCCGGTTTCAATTTGGCCTAATACATTTCTATTGGTGTAAGCTAATCCGGTATTAGAGTAAACACCGTTAACATTCCTGGTATCGAAAATATTCTGAATGCTGACCGTCACTGTGTAGTTCAGCTTCCAGGCCTGGAAGTTTTTATCGTATCTGACATCAACCGTTGAATTGTTACCCATCCTCTTGGAATTGCCCAGAGGCTTTTCTCGGCCAACTAACACCAACCCCGGGAATGAAGCGTCTGGAGTGTATGGCTTACCGGTTTTAAACTGCCAAATAAAGTTTAAAGTCCAGTCATCCGGTAAAGTCAAGATTCCAAATTTTGGATGAGTATTCTTTGCGGCACGAATATCGGCGTTGACCGTAATTTGATGCCTGATATCCCAATCGAGAGGCCTCTCCTGAATCGGAATCTCCTCGTTGTATACCCTTCTGATGTAATCATCCATAGAGGATGCATTTTTCCCGAATGCCCAGGTATATTGATAGTTTAAAGATCCCGCAAAAAAGTCTCCATAGCGCTTCTCGAGCTGCATCTCCAGACCACGCGTCCGAGCGTAATCGACATTTGAGTAGATATCAGTGGTTATCGGCCCGTATACTTCGCGAACAGAACTCAAAAGACCATAATAGTCCTTATAGAAACCCGAGAGATCCAGAACATAACCCTGAGCGATAGAATACTGGATACCCAACTCATAGGAGATCGTTTTCTGGAAATCAAGATTCGGATTTCCGATTAACCCGAAAGTATTCGAGGCTTGTGTAGGCCGCATAAACATGTTTTGGAGATCCGGCAACTGATAGAAATGCCCGTAGTTGAAGTAGAGTTTGGCTTTCTCGGCCACGGGGAAAGAGAATGAAACTCTGGGCGAAAACTTATTACGCGAGTTAAAAATCGTTCTCCCCTGGTAGTTATCCTGGTTGAAGGTAGAATCAAGCACTTCGTTGGCTTGCAGGTAGAACTCATAACGGAATCCCAGATCGGCGATCATTTCGCCATATTCCATCTTATCCCTGATATAGAATGAACCCTGTTTCGGTGTCCGAGTATAGAAGTCGCGGAAATAGCCGCGGTCCGGCCACAAGCCGCCGTCAGAATTACCGTTGTATGTTTGATCCGGATATTGAATCTCGTTCATATCCAAAGTCATATCCTTGTATTCCAATCCCGACTTGATCTCATGCTGCTTCGAAACCTGGCTGGTCAGGTTCAGGCTGAACGTGTTGGTGGTTGTTTTGGTCATCTGCCAGAGACCATACTGATCGAATCCAGAATCCCAGAAGCCGTCGGTTTGATCGTATATGCCATTACCATTGACATCCACAAAAGGTTCGCCGTAATCGTAACGGCCATTGGGGGCATCGTACCGGCCGTTGTTATTGAGATCCTGATAAGGAATTCCTGCACTCCAGGTATCATTAGGCCCGTCATGCCTGCCGTTATTGTTCAAGTCCCAGGCGCCTTTGAAAATATCATGTCCGGCCGGGTTGCTTTCTGGCCCATTGTATCTGCCATCGAGGTTAACATCGATAAACGGTTCGCCCAAACTCTTATCACCGTCAGTAAAAGGTTCCGCCACATCGATACGAGTAACATCCTGTAATTGAGGATCGTATACGCCGTTGCCGCGGCCGAGACTGTCGGTGTAAGCGAAATCGCCAAAATCGAAGCTACCGTTTTTATTGATATCTTCGTATGGCTCATCGTAATATTTGCCATCGTGATTTAGATCGACAAAAGGCTCAGCCGCATCCCACACGCCGTTGCCATTCAGATCGTTAAATATCTCGCCGGTATCCCATGTTCCGTTATGGTTGGCGTCGACAAACGGCTCCTCCGGATTGTAAATGCCATTGCCATTGACATCGGTAAACGGCTCAGGATCGCGAACTCCATCTCCGTTGTAATCCTTAAAGGGATCCCCGGAATGGTCGTATTTGCCATTATGATTGGCATCGAAAAACGTCTGATCGTTGGTGATAGGTTCGGCTCTATCGTATTTTCCGTTTCTATTCAGATCGGAATAAGGCTCGCCGATATCGGAATCATAAACACGGTTTCCGTTGAGATCGGTGAAGGGCTCGCCTGTATCATAAACTCCATTGGCCAGAAGATCCTCAAATGGCTCACCGAAGAAACCATCATGATTGGTATCGATATAAGGCTCCGCTTGATCCCATTGGCCGTTGTTGTTGACATCGGTGTAGCTCTCATAGTGTTCGGAGTTAACGAAATCACCGGGAGTGCGGGAGCCCGGTCTCTCCTCGAAATGCTGTATAAAACGGTTAATCTTCAGTTCGCCATAAGTATTTTTCAGGAATCCCGGAGAAAAGGTAAAAGCTGCTCCATAAATTTCTTTGGATTCATCAATTGTCGGGGCAGTTGATGGCGTGTAAAGGTATGAGTAAGAGAAACCGTTGAACTTTTGCCAGAGTTTTCTGTAGTTCGTAGATAATTTATACTTGCCATTTTCATCCATCTGCCAGGTTAGCTTGGCATTGGCAGAGTAGGAATTATTTTTCCGATTGGGTATCTTTATACCTAAAAACTTCTCGTAGCCATAATCAACTTTGGAATTAGCCGACGGGTAATTGTTGTAGTCGACATAGCTGTTCGACTTATCTCCCGAGAAGCTGATAAAATATGCCATCTTTTCGCCGGGCCACTTAAGACCCATGGCGGGGAATAGCACATCGGAAATACCCGGAATTGGCCCGGATAAATTCCACTCCAACCTGTCGCTGTTGAAAGAATATTTGTTCAGGCTGCTCATCCCAAAATCATCGGTCAGAAACTCAATCCGGCCCGACGTGGTTCTGGTGTCGCCACCTTTGCCAACTACGTTGATAATGGCCGAGTTCACACCGCCGTATTCAGCGTCGAAATTGCCCTTCAAAACCGAGAGCTGCTCGATCTCGCTGGACGCGATATCGACCGCTTGCCTCTGGGCCACTCCATATCCGCCCAANGGATCTTTTACCTCGATACCATCCACGATATACGAAATCTCACCNGCGCGGCCGCCGCGCGAATGCAAAAGCCCGCCCTCTTTAACAAAGCCAGGCGTGCTTTTAAGAAGCTGGCCAAGATTGGTCACCGGCATGGTCTTTATCTGATCGGCTGTCTTGGTAAAATCGTTGGTAGTCTTAAACCTGTCAATCGTCTTGATAGGAGCGGTTACAATAACAGGTTTGGTTTCGATGGCGCTGGATGTCAGCTTGAAGTTCTGCTGGGTTGTTACGTCTGCCTGCACTTCGACACCCTGGGCAGTGGTCTTATTATAACCCACTGTTTGNGCTGATACGCTAAATGTGCCGGGCGGAACGTTGAGGATCACGTAAGATCCATCAATTCCAGCNGCGGCGCCCATCGTAGTGTTTTCGATTTTTACCGAAACACCCGGGATCGGCTCGCCCTTCTCGTCGGTCACAACGCCAGAGATCTTACCGACTGTACCGGCTATCGCGCTGGAAGCCGCTACCAAGGTTATCAGAAAAATCGATAATAATGGTAAAATCCATAACTTTCTGAACCTCATTCCTTAACCTCCTTCGTGGTCTTGCTTCGCAGGGGAAAATTCAAATATTTTAACAATCCTTTTCTATAACGCGCAATATAATTATCGGGAGATAACTGCGGCTCACGTTTTTCCTATCACCCTAAAACACGTACCTTATCCCGACCACCTGTGATACAGGCGGCCCCCTCTCTTTATTCCCCCGAATTTGTTTTTTTTCGGGAACAAAGTCAAGCCATTTCTACAGTTTGGACGNTGCTTTATACTTTTNCCAAAACCCGCACCCGNCCCCGTTCTTGCATCAGAATCCTCTGATCACGTCCCCCCCCGGACGCCCGTAGATTATTAATATCAAAGGTCTCCCTTTCATACCATCTATGCGCCTTTATAGTGGACTTAATAAATCGGGAGCATCTCGGCAAAACCATGGAAACTACCGGCCTGTTCTCTTTGACCTTGGCCGCAATTTTATCATATAGTGGATTTCCCACGTTAACTATTATTTGTCCTGAAAATTAGCAATCTAAAAATACTGATAAAAAAGGGGCGGATTCCGTAATCCACCCCCAATCTTCGGCTATTGGCGTCCTTTTTAAGCGCAACGCAATAACCTCAATCTTGCTTACTTAAGCAGAGTCATCTTCTTTGTAACCTCAGTGTCGTTGGTCCTCAAGGTGTAGAAATAAACACCGCTGGCAACTCCATTGGCGTCCCAGTTAACCTGATGCCGACCAGCATCCAGCTTGCCGTTTACCAATGTCGAAACCCTGGCCCCGGTGATATCATAGACCGAAAGATTGACCATCGATCCCTTGGTCAACTCAAAATCGATATTGGTTCTGGCGTTAAATGGATTCGGATAGTTCTGTGCCAATGAAAAATTCTTGGGCTGCGGAATATCCTCATCAACGGATGTAACCGGAAACGCCAGATATAACATCGGGTTATCGGTTGCTGCGCCTTCGGTTTGTACAACTGCTCCGGCATCCTTATCATTGACATAGAATAGATGCAGGTTGCTATTTAAAGTATACTCTGAAAGCGACGACCAGTTATCGGCATCACAATCACCAGCTTCACAAAGGGGAGTCGGCGAGGCCGTCATATTAACCTTGGGAAGCCAGGTNGNNCCGTTATCGTTGGATTGCTGCAAATAGATATCACCATTGGCAAAACCCGTATTTGAGCAATCTGATGTATCCCAACTGGTATAGGCTACAAATACTTGCTGTGAGCCAACTGTTGGATGAACTGACACTGAGAATCTTGTAAATACAAAATTCCCAGCGCCCATATCGCACCCTTCTTGGGGCCAAGTGGAATCNAAACTGGCGAAAGAANTAATTGAATTCGATGTCGCATCCCAATGGTATAAATGAGCGCGACCATAATAGAATGATGGTGTAGAATTTATGGGGCCGGATGTATACTGCGCATTCCAAACAATGTGGAGGTTATCGTTGTAATCGTATAAGGCGCTAACCTCTTCCCAGGCGTAAAGGGAGTCGTTATTCCGATGGTAGTTGGTAATATTAGTTTTGGGCAAGAAGCTATTCCAGGTGATACCATCGGTAGATTGTATATAGTAGATATTGTTTCTACCACCTGTTGTGTCATTTAGATAAGGATGGCAGTAAACGATGGCCACCTTATCGGATACCTTACTGGAAACGATCACGGCGGAAATGCCCCGGGTAGTGTCNACAGGAGCCATTGCTGTCCACGTTGTCCCGCCATTATTGGAACGAGTATAACCNATCGGTTCATAGGAATAGGCCAATCCGGTTACTGTAGTGGTAGCAACTAACTGAATCCTATTGTTGCGGTCAATTGTAATATAAGGCCAGATTAGCTTGTTCAAAGTGCCAATTCTATTTGGAGGGCGACGGGTATCAAATGTACCCTGACATTGGAAAACATCCCGGCCAACATAAACAGATTCGGCCCCGGTAGGCGCATAATGCCAGGCACAAACAGCTCGATCATCGATGCTTACGCTAATTTGAGGATAACCGGAGCCCGCCTTACCAATGCTAACTCCTTCACCTGGCCAGGGGGAGGGAAAACTGGGTCCAAAACAGTTGTACCTTATGTTTCTGGTCACTCCATATTGATCGCTCCACATCCAGTCAAAATGCATTCCGCCCTGGCTGTCAATTACAATCCTGCGGCCGGTAGAAGCGTTGGTTTGATAATCATATTGGGTGAAGCCCATCGTATCGCCGGGCGACTGGCAGATCAACCCGGGCGCGCTCGGATAATAAGGTACAACACCAGGCACAAATTCCTCGCCGGTTAAACGCAACGAACTATTGGACATTTGTTGCATCTTAACCAGATCGGCTGCAATAACCGACCCGGATAATAACGTTAACGCAAGCAAGATTGTTAAAAACAATAGCTTTTTTGTCATTTGAATTTCTCCTTTTATTTGTTGTTTATGNCTTATTCAACAAAATGAAAATTTCGCAAACATTTACCCGCATTAATTCTACCTCAAATATGATACTATAAAGCACATATATTATTCCATATATTTTTTTAGTAAATATCAAACATAAATCTCTCCTGAATAAAACCCATAAANAGTCAGAATATTCCCCTGCGAATGCTAATGACCTACAATGAGTTATGCCGGATTGCCGCGCGGCTTGGTAATAACNAGGTAATAAAAATAATAGGAGGGCCCACAAAAAAATCACTCTTTTACCTAAAATCAAAGGGGCGAATCCCTGTGATTCGCCCCTAAAATTCGGTTCTGCGCGCCTGGTTTTACATCGCGCCATGACCCACAATTGCTTACTTAAGCAGAGTCATCTTCTTGGTAACCTCAGCCTCGTTGGTCTTCAAGGTGTAGAAATAAACACCGCTGGCAACTCCGTTGGCATCCCAGTTAACCTGATGCTTACCCGCATCCAGCTTACCGTTTACCAATGTCGAAACCTTAGCACCGGTGATATCATAGACCGAAAGATTGACCATTGATCCCTTAGCCAACTCAAAATCGATATTGGTTCTGGCGTTAAATGGATTTGGATAGTTCTGTGCCAGTGAAAAATCCTTGGGCTGAGAGATGTCATCGCCTACCGCAGATACTGGGAAAGCGAGATATAGCATCGGGTTGTCTGTGGCAGTACCCTCCGTTTGCGGTAGACCGCCGGCATCTCTATCGTTGACATAGAATAGATGTAAACTGTTGTTGTAGGTGTATTCCGATAGAGATGACCAATTATCGGAATCGCAATCGCCTGGATCGCAAAGAGGAGACTGGGAAGCGGTCATATTAACCCTGGGTAGCCAGGTGGCGCCGTTATCGTTGGATTGCTGCATATAAATATCGCCNTTGGCAAAGCCGCCGTTCGAACAGTCTGAAGTATCCCAGCTGGTGTAAGCCACAAATACCTGCTGAGAGCCAACTGTCGGGTTAACAGAAACCGAGAATTTGCAGTAAACGAAATTCCATCCGCCCATATCGCAGCCTTCTGACGGCCAAGTGGAATCGAAGCTGGCGAAGGAGCTAATTGAATTTGCTGTCGCATCCCAATGGTACATATGCGCGCGGCCGTAGTACATAGCGCCAAGGCCGTTTCCTAAGGAATTGACTGGGCCGCTTACGTACTGCGCGTTCCAAACTATATGTAAGTCGTCATTATAGTCATAAACCGCGCTAACTTCAGTGTAAGCGTAAAGGGAATCGTTATTACGATGATAATTTGTGATATTGGTCTTGGATGTCCACGGCCAGGTAGTGCCGTCTGTAGATTGAATGTAATAAATGTTGTTTCTACCTGATGTCGTGTCGTTAAGGTACGGGTGGCAGTAAACGATTGCCACCTTATCGGATACCTTACTTGAGACAACAATGGCAGATATAGTTCTGGTAGTATCCACTGGAGCTATGGCTGTCCATGTAGAGCCGCCATTGTTAGAGCGGGAATAACCGATAGGTTCGTAAGTGTAGGACATTCCTGTCGTCGTGGTAGTTGCTACCACATGAATTCTATTGTTACGGTCAACTGTGACATAGGGCCAAACCAGCTTGTTGGCGCTAATTCTGTTTGGCGGGTGGCCAGTGAAGAATGTGCCCTGGCACTGGAAAATATCTTTTGCTGCGTAAAGCGATTCGGCGCCTGTAGCGGCATTATGGTACGCGCAGACAGCGCGGTCATCGGTGCTTACGCTGATCGTTGTGTAACCAGAGCCTGCCCGATAAGCAACNTTCACGCCCTCTTGAGGCCAGGGGGACGGAAAGCTGGGGCCAAAACAGTTGTATCGAATATTCCTAGTNACTCCATATTGATCGCTCCACATCCAGTCAAAATGCATTCCGCCCTGGCTGTCGATTACAATCCTGCGGCCNGTGGAGCCGTTGGTNTGATAATCATATTGGGTATAACCCATCGTATCGCCAGGCGAACAAATTAGACTAGGGCTTGAGGGGTAATATGGCACCACTGCTGGCACAGGTTCTGCGCCAGAAATATATAGCGGCCTTGTCGGAATTGGCCGAGTCTTAACCAGATCAACCGCGAAAGCCGACCCGGCAAGCGCAATTAGCATAAGCACAATCGCTAAAATCAAAATCTTTCTTGTCATTTAATTTCTCCTTAACACTTGATGTTGAGTTTAATCACAATGAAAAAGTTTCGATATCACCTCCCTCGCTTCAAAATTCTCTTTCAATACTGATACCATAAAACGTTCTTATTACTTCTTTTAAAATCTGTCAAAAGCTCATCTGCCGGTCCTGCCTGGCTGGAAAAGTGCTCTTCGAATGCCTGTCTGAAATGTCCCACCACGGTCTCAATTGGCATTGTCNCGTTAGACTGTTCTAGCAGATAGGCTGTATTGGCATCCATAGCCAACCTCATCGATTCCCTATCCGCTGTCTTGAGATAGTTTGTTAATTCGATAATGGGCCTGATCAGCGGAATTGACCCCTCCTGTATGGTACAGCGCTCAAAAACCCTCTGAGCCGATGCTATCAGTTTCTTTTCAGCCACTGTAATCTCGCCTGCATCGGTCTGGGCAAAACATGGACCGGGCATAGTTCGCGGACGGTTACTCAGGTTTCGCCACTCGGCTGTTATTCCCATATTAGAAAGGCCCACTATGAGCACGTCCGTAATCCGGGCAAATATCTGCTTTGCCTGGAGAGCAGTTGTTCCGGCCGCATGAGGCATGGCCACACAATAGCAAAGATCATGACCATGCAAAAGCTCTCGGCCCCCCGTTGGCCTTTGCACAACGGGAATATGGTCACGCTGACAGGAAACCAGATCAATTCTTTTAGATGGGTTTTGATTGCAGCCAAAACTTATAGTTGGCTTATCCCATGTATAAAACCGAACCATAGGAAGATCCGGAGTGATAACTTCACCAAAATACCGATCAGCTTCCATATTCATCTGCCCGGCCCAGTCAAGGGTAACCGAAAATCTAAAATTGTATTCTTTTGTCAAAGTGCGCCTGATAAAAATACCGCAAAAGCAACCCCATTTGATTGCCTTAGCGTTTTATTAATCAATAATTCCTATCCCTAAAAACTCCTGCTTCTGCATTTACTAAACTCGAGTAAAACAAAAAAAACAAGCAGGCAGAAGCACTTGCACAAGGCAAGTAATCTCCAATTGCTGAAAGATTATGCGGATAAAGACGATATGTCAAGTGATTTATGAATTCACTTAAGAAGAATCATACGGTAAGTTTTTTCAACACCGTCGATGCGATAATAATAAATGCCTGATGTGGCAGCGTGGCCAAATTCGCTAGCATTCCATTCGATAATATTATCGCCGGGCTCAATTCGGATGGTTCTGCTTCC
>JGI20214J51650_10003174_pt1 | contig 10317 bp, 8 predicted proteins | sample WetSurMetagenome_FD_51650 | JGI IMG/M metagenome (IMG submission 51650)
AACCAGTTGTTGAAACTGCGGCGGAATTCCTTGTCTCCAAGGTAATCTCCGAACAATTCTTTGGTGACCGCCAGCTCTTTCACCCTCACCTTGACCGCCATGGACCGGCAGCATAGGAAAGACCATATGCCTTGAGCTCCCTCCGGGTATACGATGGTCACATCGAGGATGGAGTGAAGTTGTTCCCCCATGGAGTCGAGCACGATCGCGGTACCGCCGGCTTTGGGTTTGAGCAGGTTTTTGAAGGGCGAATGCTGCTTCTCCCGCTTTTTGCGGGTGAACCGCGTCCCCTCTATGAAATTCATCACGGATACCGGAACGGTTTTAAATTTCTCGCAGGCATTCCGGGCCGTCTCGAAGTCTTTCTGGACCGAGGAACTCCTTCGCATAAAAGGAAAATCCAATACCCACCAGACGATTCCAAGAACCGGCACCCAAATCAGTTCCTTCTTTAAAAAGAATTTCAAGAATGGGATCTTACGGTGGAAAACCTTTTGCAGAACCACAATGTCCACCCAGGTCTGATGGTTGGCAAGCACGAGGTACCAGGCATTGGGTTTGAGGGTGTCGACGCCTTCAACATCCCAATCGATCTTTTTGGTGAACTGCAAGCCCAAATTGTTGCACATAGTCCAATTCTGACCGAGGGCATTCAACATCTTGATGCAGAAGGTGCGCCACCTCTCGATGGGAACGACCAGTTTGCACAAGGCCACTAAGAGTAACAGGGACGACCAGAAGACGGTATTCACGGCCACTACCAACAGCGAGAACCAACCACGGACAGGATCCGGCACAGACTCTAATATGATCACCACGAGTTCCTTTCAACAGGAGAAATACGACTTCTGCCTCCATCGTCTGGGTGGCGATTTCACGCAGAGCGTATTTCAAAGCCTAAAATCTCCTTGGCGTCAAGGTCCAAAGCTGGAAAATCAAGCACCTTCCGCAATCCACAAGCGGCCACGGTTACGGTTTTTTCAAAGCCGCCTCAAAAGGATTATTGAACCCGCCTTTTTGGAGAGCAGGTTTCCCTTGATCATCGCGTTTCTTGATGAAGGTCGATTCCTTCGCTTTGGATGGTTCGGCCCCGTGCGCCGCAGAGGACTTCATGGAAAGGGAGATGCGGCTTCTTTCCAGATCCACTTCGAGGACCGTCACCGTGACCCGCTGGTGAACGCGTACAACCTGTCGGGGATCGCTCACGAAGCGGTCGGAAAGCTCGCTCACGTGTACCAAACCGTCCCGGTGCACGCCAATATCCACAAACGCGCCAAAAGCTGTCACATTGGTGACAATTCCAGGAAGCTTCAGGCCCGGCCTGAGGTCCGCCACTTTTTCGATTCCCGGAGCGAAGGAAAAAGCCTCGAAGGTCTCTCGTGGGTCGCGGCCCGGCTTCGCAAGCTCTGAAAGGATATCCTGAAGGGTCGGGAGCCCGGCTTCCTCGGTTAGGTAGCGCGTGGGATCAATGGCTTGGCGCAGTGCGGCCTTGTGCATCAGGTCGCCGACCGAGCAACCCAGGTCCCTGCTCATTCTTTCAACAATGGAATACGCTTCCGGATGCACGGCGCTCGCATCCAGAGGGTTTTTGCCATCCCTTATGCGCAGGAAACCCGCAGCCTGCTGGAACGCTTTGGGACCCAGGCGCGGGACCTTTTTGAACTCCTCCCGTGAGCCAAAGGGGCCGTGGTCATTCCGGTAGGTTACGATATTCTTCGCCAGTTGCAGCCCCAACCCCGAGACATAGGCCAGGAGGTGCGGACTCGCCATGTTGACTTCCACCCCTACGGCATTCACGCAGCTCATGACCGTGTCGTCCAGGCTTCTCTTTAGAGCACTCTGATCCACATCATGCTGATACTGGCCCACCCCGATGGCTTTGGGATCGATCTTCACCAGTTCCGCCAGAGGGTCCATCAAGCGCCTCCCGATCGAAACGGAGCCGCGAACGGTCAGGTCGTGCTCAGGGAATTCCTCTCGAGCCACGCTGGAAGCGGAATAGACCGACGCCCCGCTCTCGTCCACCATGATGACCTGAACGCCTTGCGGAATATTGAGATTGCGGACAAAAGACTCCGTTTCTCTCCCCCCAGTGCCATTGCCTATCGCAATAGCTTCAATGCTGAACGCGGCAGCAAGGTGTTCGATCCGTTCGCCGGCTTTGGCCGAGGACTGGGCACCCGAATGGGGATAGATCGTCTCACTGTGGGTGAGCTTTCCCTGCGGATCCAGACAGACCACTTTGCACCCGGTGCGGAATCCCGGATCGATGGCCATTACTCGCCTGGGCCCCAAAGGAGGAGCCATTAGAAGATGGCGGAGATTATCGACGAAGATCTGTATAGCCTCTCGGTCGGCCCGCTCCTTAGACCATTGCTTCGCCTCGGTTTCCAGGGAGGGTTGGAGAAGCCTCTTGTAGCTGTCTTGCACCGCAGGCTTGACCTCTCGGCTTGCCGCCGCATCTCCCTTTACAAATAGCGACTCAAGAATGCGAATGGCCTGCTCTTCGGGGGGAGCGATGTGGACGGTGAGAAAGCCCTCCTTTTCGCCTCGTCTTACGGCCAAAATCCGGTGCGACGGAGCTTTCCGGAGGGATTCCTCCCAGTCGTAGTAGTCGCGGTATTGGATACCCTCGTTTTCTTTCCCGGAAACCACCCGGGCACGAATGCTACCCTGACCATCGAAGAGCGCTCTCAGTCCAGCCCGCGCCTCGGTATTTTCGCTCACCCACTCGGCAATAATATCACGCGCGCCCGTCAGAGCATCTTCTGCGGAGGAGACCCCCTTTTCCAAATTTATCCAGCGGCTCGCTTCAGTAAACGGGTTCGTGTCCGGGGCCTGAGCAAGCAGCAGATGAGCCAGGGGTTCCAGCCCCTTTTCCCTCGCCATGGACGCCCTGGTGCGGCGCTTTGGTCGGAAGGGCAGATACAGATCCTCCAGGACCGCCATAGTTTCAGCGCCGTGGATCTGCGCCCTCAATTCGTCGGTGAGCTTCCCCTGGTCCACAAGGGATTTTAGGACCGTCGCTCGGCGCTTATCGAGAGCCTCGAGCTGCTCCAGGCGTTCGCGGATGGCGGTTATCGCAGTCTCATCCAGGGAGCCGGTGGTTTCCTTGCGGTACCGGGCGATAAAAGGGACCGTTGCCCCGTCTTCCAGGAGCTGGACCGTTGCCTGGACTTGGGGGGACGGAAGTTGAAGTTCGCTGGAGAGGAAGGCAAGGTGCTGTTCGTTCATTTGATTTCATTCATCCTCATTGAGTTTCCGGATCGAAAATCGACTCGGGAAGTCTTTCTCCGCCATGCGTTCGCGTCGCCAGAGCAGGCTGGAAAGCATGCTCCACAAGCTTGTCCATAAGCAAAGGACGGGCGTTCGGGGTTCCCGGCGACCGATTGTCAGCCAGGTTTCAAGTGTCCATTTGCTTTCGGTTCACCTCCGGTTTCCGAGAAATCCCATCCTTTCCCAAACTGCATAGAGTTCTCCTTCGTGCCGGATCCAAGCCAAGTACTTCTACCAAATAACCTCGATGATGGGGAGATGAAACATCATTCTGGTTTTCACCGGAATGACTGATGAAGATCATGGTCTCTTTATGAAGCGAACCGGCACTAAGCCGCCGAGTCAACAAGCAGGGTCCCGGGTGGTTGAGGAAACCGTGAGATTCAGGTTAAATTGAATTGCGTCACCAGGGCCTGGAATGATAAGTCATGGTGGCCTAAATGCTTACGGACATTTCCCCATCATGTTTGTTCCAAACCGGATGACAGGAGGGTACGCACATGGGGCCGAAGAATACGCGGGCGGAGCTCGAGAAGACCTATCGGGAGCGGGCGCTCAAGATCCTGCCGTGGATCTGCGCGCGTTGCGGGCGTGAGTTCACCGGCAAGAAGCTGCGTGAACTCACGGTCCATCACAAGGACCACAACCACCACAATAACCCGCCTGACGGCAGCAACTGGGAACTGCTCTGTCTGTACTGTCACGACAATGAACACTCCCGGTCGCTGGACGGGGAATGGTATGACGACGTGACGCCGGGTGGTGATCAGGAGCCGAGATCAACCTTCAAGCCCTTTGCAGGCCTTGAAACCTTGCTGAAAAAGAAAGAATAGCTGCCACCTTCCGTCTTCGACGGTCAATCCCGGCCAAGCAAAAAAATACAGCGCACAACACCCCCGGCATGACAATCTTGATGCACGTCGCTCAGGGGGCAGAGCCGAGGATTTCGATGGCATTTGACACCGTCTTGAGCGGCATCTGCTCAAAGGGTCTTTGACAGAAATCGATCTTGATCCGGTATCTCCCCTCGTGCAGATTCGGCGGCAGCGTCAAGGTGATGAAGTGTGATGTCCTTCTGTCCGGGATCACTGTGCAGTCGGCGCCGTCCGGTGATTTAATCGGAGTCGTTGCCATCGTTTTATTGTCGTCGCCGTCGGCGACCAGGGCTACGGATCGCTTGACCCCGAAGCCGAAGGTGCTTACTGAAGCGAACGAAAGCCGCACCGGATCACCCGCCCGGTAACGGTCATAATCGGTGGAAATATAAATACGCTGGTTATGGTCGCTTTCTCCCGTCCTGACCTTCGAGGTCGCCGCCTCCCAGAACCTAGGCCTTGCCGCATCGAGGTGGATACTCGTCCCGCCGTAGTGTCCGACGCCGCAGCAGTCCTTGCTTTTGACGAGTTCCCACAGTTTCTTGCCGCTAACCCCGTCGATGCTGAAATCGAGCGCCATGCCATCCATGTGGATGCTCGTTTTCGCGACATTGCCGCCCCCGTTTCTGAGAGTCGTATTGTACTCGGGGCTGCGATAGCCTGATTCCATTTTGATCAGCTTTCCCGGAGCAACCAGGTCGGAAAAATAGTCGAGCATGAAAAGCAGCCGCGGCGAGATGTGTTCGCCTCTCTCCTTTGTCGGAAACTCGAAGACCTCATCGATTTTAGCAAACCCCTCATCGTTCAGGGAGCCATCGGGGTTGACGAGAGTAGCCGAGGTCTGCTGTCCGGTATGCATATTCTTGATCTGAATCCGCCCGTCACCCATCAAGTAAAATCGACCGGGCCCCGCACCGGCCGAAACGTCGATCGGGAGTGAAAAAAGCGCAAGACCGATCAGGACGCTTCGCATCCAACCCGACGCTGTTATCCGGAAAACGGTGATAAGCCCTGAGTGCCAAGTCCTGAGTATTCGGGTCAAAGGGCCTCCTGGTTATTTAATGCGTTGCAGCTTTCACCCAAACCTGGAAAGGGCTTTTTTCAGCCTTAGCCCACAGAAGCGCCGAGAGATTCCTTCTTCAGAGAACCCCTCGCAGCGAACCATCGATAACACACCTCATGGGAGGCGTCAACCAAAGCAGGTTATGACGGCAGTCTCGCCAGGTCCGATTCCGACAACTGAGACCAGTGCTTCGAAAAGTTGCGGGTTGCGGGGTTCGTCCCGGCCCTTTTCATGGTTCGGAGTATCCCCTGGGGACGGGAAGAACTGCTCTGACTCGTAAACAATAGGTATGAGAATGTGATGAGAATATTGTCATGCCAGCAGGACGGCTTCACCGTCAAGATTTTGGGCTAAAGAGCCCCCGTTTGGCATGTTGCCGTGATCAATACTTTACACCATTCTCAAAATTCTCAAAGGCATTTGAAAAACTCCCTCATTCTCCACTCCGCGGTTTGTTCGGTTATGCTTCCGAACACCCGGTAATCATGGGTTCCGTCGGCGTCGAGATGACAGCCCGATTATCGGGGAAAATATGGCACAATAATTGCTCATTCTTAGCAACAATAAACTCTGATGCCTCGATGCCGTCGAGGCGCGGAAAGGATTGTGACCATGCACTCCCGTCCCAGAAAGATGACCATTTCCCTGATCATTACCGCACTGACACTTCTCTTCGCGGCAGATCGTCCCGGATTCGCAGCCGATCCAACCGCCCCCCACGGAGGCCCCGTCACCTTATCGCTCAACACTATTCCGAGGCAGAGCATCGGCGATCGAAAGCCAGGTTTGGAAAGCCCTTTGTTGGATATTGGTGCGGCCGGGTCCCGAGACGACCATGGTGACGGGTTGGATGCGGATACTGCTGCAAACTTGCGGCTTCTCCAAACTGAACCATGTTCAACAGACGTCGTCTTAGCCACCTATTTCAAATCGCGATACTGCATGAGCGGCACCCTGGTCGTGGCTGCATCGAGCAGCCTGGGCAGCGCAGCCAATCTGGAGTTGGTTGGCCATGGTCCCATGATATGGGACAGCATAGCCCGGATGTGGGTCGTCAGGGTTCGGAACCTCGAGACAAATCCTGGCATGGTAACGGTGGAAGGCGCCGGATGTTCTGCGCAGGAAGAGGTAATCGCCGTCCCCTACGGTTGCGACGCGAGAATAGGACCTGACTTGGGAATGGCACAGTAATAACGGCGAGAGGTCTGCACGAGGGAGCTCAATAAAAGATCTCGGTGTATACGAGTGATCCCGGAAAGAGCTCATCAACCAGAAGGGTGACGTCCCGCACCATCTCCGAACGACCACAGAGATAGAAATCGTAAAGTCCCGGTTCCAAACGACTCTTCAGGCATTCCGTGACTCTGCCCTCAAAGACATTCTCCGGCAAGCCGATTTTCGACGATAATCGCGACAGACACGGCACATATTGGTTCGCAATGCCACGAAAGAGGGATTCGTAATAGAGTTCTGCCGGCGTTCTCGCTCCGTGGAGCATTGCCGATACCATCACTCCCGACCGCGCCATGGAAACAAAAGGGGCAACACCGATTCCTGTGGCAATGAAGACAGCCGGCCGCATCGACTTGCGAAGGGTGAAATAGCCATGCGGCCCAGCGAAGTGGAAAGTGGTCCCGACCTCCGCAGAGGCAAGCAAAGGGGACATCCTTCCCCCTTCAACCATGCGTACGCAGAGCGCAATCACGGGGTCGCCCGGGGTGGAGATCAAGGAATAGTCCCGCTCTATTCCCCGGTGATGCAACCGTATGCGCTGGCCGGGCAAAAATTCAAAAAACCGGGGCCTCGTCAACTCCAGCTCGAAAACGGTGGGCGAAAGCCAGCGCCGGTTCCTGAGTTCTGTAGAGCATTCCCGGTCCCTGGTCTCGGTTTTTGCCATCGATGAGTCCATCATGGCTTCCACAAGATGTCCGGTACCCCGACAAGCCGGTTGCAGTAGCGAGCCAGCACGAATAGAAAATCGGAAAGTCGATTCAGATAGGCCGAAATTTGCAGTAGCTGCTGTGAGGATTTGCCGTCATCGGTTGGATCAAGCAGGTTGACGACCTTTCTTTCGGCCCGGCGGCACACGGTTCTGACGACATGAGCCAAAGCCGCCGTCCGGTGCCCACCCGGGAGAATAAACCCTTTGAGTACCGGCAACTCCCTCTCCATCACTTCTATGGCCGACTCCAATGCCATTATGGGCTCTGAGCCAATCTCTTCCAGAAGGTCCAAGGAAGAACCCGGTGCCGTCGCCAGCCAGGCCCCCATCTGAAAGAGATGGGACTGAATCCGTCGAACTTCTTCAAGCAACAGCGGCTGATCTTCCGACAAAAGCACCTCCAGCGCCCCGAGAAATGAGTTTAATTCGTCCAGATCCCCGACGGCATCGATTCGAATGTGGCTCTTGGGAACGCGTTCGCCGCTGAAAAGACCGGTCATCCCTTTGTCCCCGGCACCCGTATAGATTTTCATCGCGATTTCTCCCTCAGCAGGAACTCTCCCCCTCCAGAAATCCTCAATACTAGTGAATTAAGGGTTTTCCGGCGGATCGAAGCCTGATTCCAATCCAAAAGGGCTTTCGATTACTCGGGACAAAAGCTCCACCGCAACTCCCCATGGGAAGAGAGTTGGACCTGAAGATGCCCTCGCCAGTTTTCATCATCCTGTTCCGGAAAATCCTCTCGAAAATGAGCGCCTCGGCTCTCACGCCTCTGCTGGGCCCCTTCGACGATAAGCGCCGCCACTCCGGTGGCCGAGTGCAGCTCCATGACGCCGGCCAGTTCGCTCCCGCCCTCCCGGGGAGGTAAGTCCTCCCGCGCATTCGACATTTCTTTCACCGCAGCGGCGGCCCTTGCCAGGCCTTCCCGGTTTCTGATGATACTCCCATCCCGCCACATTACTTCTCGCAATTCTCGAAGGAAATCGACACCGGACCCTTGAGCCCTCTCCCATGCCCATGCGCGTTCTCGCAACAGCCCCAAGAGTAATCGCTGATCCCCACCGCCGCTCTTCTTAGCCCAATCTGCGGCCGCATCGCCCGCCCTGGCCCCAAAAACCAGCGTCTCGCTCAGGGCGTTTCCTCCCATGCGGTTGGCCCCGTGGAGCCCTCCAGCGACTTCCCCGGCCGCAAACAACCCGGGTACGGTGGTGGCACCCCGACGATCAATCAGAACTCCCCCCATAACGTGGTGAGCCACGGGAGCGACGCGCACGGGTCGATGCTTTGCCCCGTATCGCTCGCCGAGAAGGGAACTCAGGGCCGCAGAAAACGGGTCGATGCGCCACTCTTCATCGGAGAGGCCTTCCAGATGCAGCAGAACTTCGCGACCGTTTCGAAAAATCTCCTTGAAAAGGGCTTGCGAGAGTTTATCCCGAGCCCTTTCGGCAGCCGGGCGCTCATCTATTCCATATTTGTCAAGGACCTCCTCCCCAAGACTGTTTACGAGCCGACCGCAATCAGCCAATCGAGGCGGGACAACCAGAGGTGGCAGTCCGGGGTCAGCCAGGGCCACGGGATAGAACTGCACAAATTCCATATCCTGAAGGGTGGCTCCAGCCTCCAGAGCCAAGCGGTAGCCGTCTCCCAGGATCCGTTTCGGGTTGTCATGGCGAAGAAAGAGGGCGGCGGCCCCACCCGTCGCCAGGATGACACTTTTCGCGGTCACGGCAAACCACTTGCGCGATGCTTCCTCGTAGGCGTCGACCCCAACCGCTCCATCCTTCACGACTAAATCAGCGACCAGCAAGTTTCCCATGAAACGGGTCCCCAATTCGTTGTTTCTCCTGAGGAGGCAGCGGACCAGTTCCTCGCCCAGGACCGGAGGACGTCCTTTGGAGTAGAGGTATCCATGCTGAAATTCAGCATGGATACCCCACTGCATGAGCTCATCTAAGCGCCGAGGGGCTTCGTCAACAAGAATCTCAACCAGTTCGCGCTGGTTTGTACCCCGACCCGCCATGAGGGTGCGCTGCAAATGGCTGTCCGTCGCTGCCCCGTCAGGGGTTCCGGCCATCACCCCACCACTGAACCAGGTGCAGGTTGACTTGCCGGGCGAGCCCTTAGATACAACCAGGACCCCGACGCCTTTCTCTCGTGCCGCGATGGCCGCTCTCAGGCCGGCAGCGCCGCTGCCCAGCACCAGCACATCGCAGGAAAGATGATCCATGCCTGCCCTCGCAAAGAGATTGTCAGAAATTAATTTACCGTTCCCCGGCAGAAGACTATTCTATCCAGGTCAGGGTCGCAATAGCCAAGTCACACGAAGGTGACTTCGAGACAGAGAGGGCAATGGGTCTTGCTTGATGCAGCTGAGGATCCTGTACACCATCGTGCCCTGTTCAAAACGGCCTATCGCGCACCATCTTGCAGAGCAAGAAAAACATGGATAAGGAGGGAAAGATGAAGACCATACCGCTGAATGAGAGGATTATCTTCGCCCTCGACGTGGCATCCGTAGAACTCGCAGAAGCTTGGGTCGAGCGATTGGAGTCCCACATACGATTCTACAAGGTCGGATTACAGTTGTTTCTAGCCGGATGGTTTCACGTCGTCGACTGGATCATTAAGCGCAACCACAAGGTGATGCTGGACCTCAAGTTCTTTGACGTTCCGGAAACGGTGAAACTGGCGGTAAGGCAGCTCCGGGACAGGGGTGTCACCTTCGCCACCGTTCATGGCAACGACCCGATTCTCAGAGCAGCGGCCGAGGCCAAGGGTGAGATCAAGATTCTGGCGGTCACGGTGTTGACCAGTTTCGGTCAGGAAGATATGCAGGAAACGCTGGGGTCCCCGATGAATATTGAGGATTTGGTCTACCGCAGAGCTCGGCGAGCCCTGGACTTGGGATGCGATGGAGTGGTGTCGTCCGGTCTGGAGGCAAAACGTTTGCGAAATGAACTGGGCAATCGTTTTCTGGTGGTGACCCCCGGGATAAGGCCCGGAGTCAACCGGGAAATCAATCAAGACGATCAGAAGCGCATCGTTACCGCCGGCGAAGCCATGGCAAACGGCGCCGACCACATCGTGGTGGGAAGNCCGATCAGCACGGCCACAGACCCCATTGCCATAGTGGAATTGATGCAAAGAGATATCGCATCCCA
>JGI20214J51650_10003175_pt1 | contig 10317 bp, 25 predicted proteins | sample WetSurMetagenome_FD_51650 | JGI IMG/M metagenome (IMG submission 51650)
TGGAAAAGCGAGTCTGTTGATGAGTCTCGAATTAATTGGAATAAAACAGCCTATCAATACTCTCACGGTAAATTTCCTTCAGCAGTAAAAGACTCCGGTCTATGGATGTTTAAAATTAATGGAGAACAAGTACAATATCAAGGTAAATGGGCGCAAGCAAAGAAATCAGTCGAGAATGAAGCTAAATTAAGATTAGCTAAAGGCGTTTATGGAAAAAATGGCAGAGTTGATATTGAGGTAATGCCATAAATGAACAACATAGAAATTCTATTGGAAAAGTATTTAAGTGAAGGTGTTGGCCAGTTATATAAGGACTTCAAAAGTTGGTCTAATGAAGCCACTCGACTTGGCCACAAAGTAATGAAAGTTACTCACCCGTCGGGCGGTGATGAAGATTATCATGTTGCTAAAGATCGCTATGGTAATAGGGTAGGTCTTTTTGATAGCAAAAACGGCAAAGGTAAACTTTAAAGGGCGGAAAACAAATAATGAAAGACAAAATAGATCTTTATCTGGATGAAAAAGAATTTCTAGGCGATTTANATTCAGGTGCATTTACAGCAAAAGCAGAAAAAGCNGGTATGAGTGTGCAAGAATTTGCTCATCATGTTATGGCAAATAAAGACAAATATGATGGCAAGACTAGAAAACAAGCAAATTTTGCTTTAACGGCGCCCAAATGGAAACATAAAGGACGAAAGAAAACAAATGAGGCTAGGAAATATGGCGAAATTGAGCTTGCAGTTGAACTTGCTGGTATAAGAGAGAAAATAATAAGGAATGAAAAAAATCTCGTAAAAAGACAAGAACTTTTAGATAAAATTGATTTATATCTAGAAGAAGGGAAAGCACCTAAGAAAATAAAAGGCAGGTGTCCTAATTGTGATACAGATTTTTCTATCAGCCCCAGAACAACACAATGCCCCAGTTGTAACCAAGACATTAGAAAAGCTAAAACTAAAAAAACAAATGAAGCTTGGAAACATGATGCTACCACACTTACACAAGAACTTGCTAGTTTAAGAGAGAAATTAAGGAATGAAAAAGATCCTGAGAAAAGACAAAAACTTCAACAGCGAATTAATGATGTTTATAATAAATCTGTAGCTACNAAGAAAAATGAAGCAAAAACTCTTTTAAGAAGAAACAAGAGGATATAAATAATGGAACAAAGATTAAAACTTATAACAGAGGCTTCTTATGATGTCTCTTTGGTAGAAAGCGAAAAAGATAAAAGCCTTTACGTCGCGGGGATCTTTTCAACAGCTGAGGCCGAAAATGCTAATGGACGAAAATATAAATTTGAGACATTAGACAGAGAAGTGAAAAGAATACAAGAAAGTTACCTATCTAAGAATTTACCTTTTTGGGGAGAATTAGGCCACCCGAGTACTCCTGAACCCAATTTAGATCGCATTGCCATAAGAACTACTGCTTTGGAATGGAAAGGCAATAACTTATTCGGAAAGGCCAAAGTTCTAGAAACACGCATGGGAAAAGAAGCTCAGGTGCTTTTGAAAGAAGGTCCTATTGGTATTTCTTCACGCGGTTTAGGCCAAGTTGATGAAAATAAGTATGTTAAAGATGAATCTTACCGCNTATTGGCATACGATTTAGTTAGCAATCCAAGTAATCATCCATCTTTTGTAAAAGGCATTTATGAGGGACAAGACTTTGTTATTTACGACACTTCTTTTGTTGCAAATGCCGGGAAATCACAATTAGATGAAGAAGAATTACAAAAACAATTGAAAGAAGCTCGAGAAAAATATTTTAAAGTTTTAGTTGATTTCTTGGGTTCATTAAAAGGGTAAAAANTTTATGAAACTATCAAAATACTTAAATGAACAAGTAGATGAAACCAATTTAAAGACATCTGTTCAAAAAGCATTAGGAATACTTGAGGAAATTATCAAAGATTGTGAAATAGCGCATAAAAATGGCGCTGATATTGGAGTAATAGTTACTTATTCTCGAGCAGATAAAATTAAAATAGAATTAAATAACATTCTTAAAGGATTAAGATAAATGAAATTTAAAGATTATATTGCTGAAGCGGCCTCTTTTAATTCTGGGGCATTATCACAAACACAAAAACCNGGGATGTTTGCTGCAACACTAGGAAATGACCTCTATAATCTTTACAATAAGATTTCATCTAGATCAGAAATGGCTCCAGATAATTTAAAGCCTACATTTAATGGTATTTTAAATCATATTAAATTAGCGTATAATTTAATAAGAAATCAATATCCACATTTCTTCAAGAAAATTGATTAATAGAAAATGAAACAAAATGGCACTTTTTTATAAATATATTAAAGCAAATAACATGGAGGTAAAATCCATATGGAAATTAAAGAACTATTAAAAATTTTGGGAGCTGAGTCTCTTACTGAAGCACAGCAAACAGAGTTTACCACAAAGTTAGAAGATCTTGTTTCTTTTCGTGTAAATGAGCAAGTAAATGAAGCTCTTGAAGCAGAAAAAGAAAAATTGGTTGAAGAAATGGAAGAAAAATATGAAGAATATAAATCAGACATTACTTCTAAATTTTCTAATTTCGTAGATGAAATTCTTGAAGAAGAGATGATTATCCCGGAAAACATCATGGAATATGCACGCTATGGTGAACTTTATAAAGATCTTATTGATCAAATTAAAGTACGTGTAGGTATTGATGAAGGCATTCTTGATGAAGAAGCTCGTGATCTTTTGAAAGAAGCCAAAGAAGAAATCATTCGTTTACAAGATGAACTTAATACAGAAATTGAATTAAGACTTGAATCAGAACAAGATGCTCAAACCTTGGCCTTAGAAACTTATAGACAAAAGGTGTCTGAAAGTGTTCCTTCTGCACAAAGAAAGAACGTATTAGTACTTCTTGAAGGTACAAGAACAAAAGAAGAAATCGACCGCAAATATGAATTCATTATGGAACATAATCTTTTTGAAGGTATTGAAGAAAAACCTGAAGATCCTGAAGGAAAAGGAAAACATACTATCAATGAAGATGCTCCAGTAACTGAAGACCCTGACAATGGCTCACCATTTGATATGTGGTTGAGCGTATTAAGAAACAAATAAGATTTATTGGCAAATTAACGCGTAGTTAATGGAGGAAACATGGACGCAAAAGAACTAGTAAAAAAATGGCAAGCAATTCTTGATGAAGGTCATACCATTGGTAGTGACAAAATCAAGACTTCAACAGCCATAATGTTAGAAAACGAGGAAAAGTATCTCAGAGAATCTGGATCTAACCTTGAATTCTCTCTTGGCCGCAGCGGGTCATATTCGACAAATGGTGATTTCTATCAAATCGCTATTCCAATGGTAAGACGTACATTCCCTGAATTAGTAGCTCACGAATTGGTTGGTGTACAACCAATGACAGGCCCTGTAGGATTAGCGTTTGCTATTCGTTTTCGTGCTGGTCAAACTTATGATGGCACAGCACACGGTAATGAAGTTGGATATAACACTGTTGATTCAACCTATTCTACTTCAGCTACAGTATCAGCGGCTGAAGCTCTCGGATCAAAAGCGGGTTCTGGTGTAGGTAACGATGTCGGTCTTGGTATTGGCGACGGCACACACATCAAAGAACTTAACATGACACTTGAAAAGGCGCAAGTAGAGGCATCAACTCGTAAATTGCGTGCAAGATGGTCATTAGAAGTAGCCCAAGATCTTAAAGCCATGCATGGTCTTGATCTTGAAGGCGAAATGATGGATATTTTGAGTTATGAAATTACTCAAGAAATCGATCGTGAACTTATTGGAACAATTGTTACAGCGGCCACCGGAACCACAGCGACATCTGCTGGTTGGAANTATCTAACAGCTGATGGCCAGTGGGAAGGTGAAAAGTATCGTTGCCTATATAATCTTTTGATTAGAAAAGCAAACGAAATCGCCATTACCACAAGACGTGGAGCTGGTAACTGGGTTGTATGTCACCCAACAGTAAGTGCTATCTTTGAAGCTACATCAGCTTTTACTATCGCACCTGTTGCTGCTGACATTAATACTGCTCTTACTGGAGTAGCTAAAATTGGAAGCTTGGAAGGAAGATTAACTGTTTATAGAGACACTTTCGCAACAACTCCTAACTTCTTAGTAGGCTTTAAAGGAGCTAGTGAATTTGACACTGGTGTTATTTATCTGCCTTATGTGTCATTGCTTGCTTCAAAAGCAACCTTCGAAAATTCATTTAATCCTACTGTAGGTTTGATGTCAAGATATGCTATTCATAGTCATATCTTTGGAGCTCAATTGTACTACCGTTATGTTAAAGTGATTAATTTTAGCTAATTTAACTAAATAACTTAACTTAATAAATCTCAAGCCTAGTAANTTACTAGGCTTGAGAAGTTTTAGTGGTGCCCACGGTGAGATTCGAACTCACAGATGCAAAGATTTAGAGTCTTCAGCTTTTACCAACTAAGCTACGCGAGCGGCAGAGATTTAAATATTTCGGTAGTAGTTATTGTTGCAATTGCCGTGACTTCATTATTTAAATCTGGTTCCTTAAAAACAACAAACGGAATATTAAAAGCTTCTAGTTTACATTTCCATCTTTTTAACTTTTCTTCNTTAGGCACACCAAGATAAACTAGGGTTCCGTTTTCCCATTTATGATCCGGCNTTTTAAGCAAGTATTCAGCTACGGCATGGCCTGCTTGAACTGCTTGTTGAGCCGGTACCAAATCTTCACGAATAAGAACATATAGTTTATTCATTGGCCACTTTTTTGGGGTGAAGTGTTAACCATTCGGCATTAGCTTCGTCTACTTTAATTTGAAGTTCATCTTTAAGCTTATTGATTTTATCCCAAGCATGCCAAATATTATCAATATGCTTTGTTTCTTCATTAGGATTTTCAATTTGTTCGTATATTCTTCCGCGAACTAAACAATAAGCTATATGCTCGTATCGATAGTCTTTTTTCTTTTTCCAGATATCCCAATCATTTTTACATGATTCGGCCGGTGGCTTACCTTTCCGCCAACGTTTTAATTCTTTAAGTTCTTGAGCTAACTTCTTTAATTCTTCTTTCTTGATTGTCATTGGATGCATAATATCTTTCTCCTTTTGATTTGTTTTTTATTGAGTTTGATTTTACAAATCAAAAGGTGGACTACGCGCATTAACNTAAGGTGGAACCTATGTAAATATCATATTTATCTCCATTAATATTATTTATTTTTTCTTAATAAAATATATTGCTATCGTTATAGCAATAATTAAAAATGCTCCTGCAATACCTAAAGACATAATCTGTTGAGCCAAAGGATCGGTTTGGTGAATAGAAGGATCAAAAAATTTGTCTTTAGGTAAATCAATGATATTTATTATATAGAATAATTTATTTAAGATTTCCATTTCTTTATTTCATTTTTACCGCTTTCAAAAGTTTCATTGCCGCCCAATATTCAGGATTAAGAAAAGCCATTCCTTCATCAGTACAAAGAGTGTAAAGAGCTATAAATAAAATGAAAATTGAGATGGCCATAACCGCACCATATGTTGCAAAATATAGCACATAAGTATTTCGGTCAACGCCATCAAGCGGATTATAATAATCATAAACAGCCTTAAAGAATTTCTTCCCAAAAAACCAAGAAAAGATTGAACTCAATAAAGTACATAAAAATACTTCAAAAGATGTAATATATGCTTGTTTGATAAAATAGGGCCACAATTGGGTTACAGTCATACCAATCTTATCTGCAAAAGCTTGAAGCACATTAACAGCCTGAGACACAATTTCTTTTTCCATTTTTAATCTCCTTTAATTAGTCCTCAAAACTTGATAGTTCACCACAATTACAAAAAACATTAAGGCCAATTTCTTTTAAATATCCGCCATAATCTGTTGTAGTTGTTAATAAAATAGATTGAATTCCATTTACTTCTTGGTTGTTAATTAATTGAATGCTTTTACATTTAGGACAATACATAATAATTCCAAAAATTTTGGCCTCTTCATTATCTCGTGTGTCTTTTAACATTTTATTGCCTTAATATTGTTCAATATTAGGAAATATCCCAGGGTCATTCTTGTTTTTGTAAAAATTTTTCCATCGTTTATCAGACCATCCACTTAAACCACTTCCAACATCGCCACATTGACAATAATATTCATACACTCCACATTTAAGACAATGTTTTTCAGTTGCAAAACATCCTAATGTAAAGCAAGCTATATCAGAATTATATCTAGGACTCCATTTATGATCACATTTTATAACCTTTTTCCAAAATTTAGAAAGCTTTTGATTATTCATAATCTTTCCTCTACATAATGGGCAATTTCCTCCTGTCTATAACTTGGCGGAGGAGCTGCCACTGCGGAGTTTGCATTTAGAAACTTCACAACCAGCAATAGCGCAAGCATCACACATCCACTCAGTATAATATTTATTATTAATCTTTCTTCCATTAAAAATATCAGCCGGTGAGAAATTATCAAAAAGTTTCAAGAATGACTCTTCTTGAATAACTTCATCACATGTCAGCCAGTAAACATCTCTTTCAATGGGGCACTTAGTTGGAATAATAAAAAAGGCTTTCATTTTTACCTCTCAGATTTATGTTTTTATTCTCAAACTTATAAGAATTTTAATCAATTTTACCGGGAATCAAATCAATATCAAACTTCTTGACCTTAGCCACCACCAATTTTTCATAATCTTTATCATAGATGATTACTTCAAAGAACCCGTCCAGATCGACGTTTGACACTGAAACACTTTCTCCGTTTACGTTGAATGTACTCATCTTGAAGACCTCGTTTTAGTTTAATTATATCAAATTTAAAAAATTTTGTAAACGTAGAATATAATGATAGTCCTATNGAGTCCTATTGGGTATTTTTATAATCAAATTCTTTATCAAATTTTTCTTTAAGTTCTAATACATCAGTTATTCCGATTAAAAATCCATATACTGTTGAAATTTTTGAGAAATATGTAATCATTTTTTGTTTTTGAACATTTGGCAACTCAGCCATAAAATCTTCAATGCCATTAAGAGATTCATTAAGTAATTTAATTGGCTTAACAAAAGTTTTACTATTAATATTTAATTCCATTATTCTTTTCCTTTTGGCCAAACATAAGGTAAGTTGGTGAGTTCTATCCAACCATATTTAGAATAAAATGAATAATCTTTTCGTAATAAATTAGATCGATGTGATTCATGAAATTTATCTTTTCCAAACCACCAAGGATATTCTAAATATTCTTCGTCATCTAAAACAGTATGATAATATTCCATTGTGTTTTTAAATGGTTCTCCCTTCTTATTTTTTCTAGAGATCCATTCATCAATACAGCAATTGATATAAAATTTTAATGCCTCTTCATATCCTTTCCACATTTTGACTGCTGGATGATTTTTCCATCCCTCTTTTCGTCCTTCTAATACGTCTAATATTTGTTTAGCTTCAACTCTTTGTTTACCTAGTCGTTTATTATCTAAGCATTTAACACTTACTTTAAAATCTGGAAACGGTAAAAAGGTTTGCATTCTATCTCCAATAATAAATTAACAAAAGAAAAATAAAATGGCAAAGCTGGTCTTCCCAAACGGTTTTAATAACTTGATACCGGCTTTTAAGTTCATCAATAATAAAATGTGATATTAAAAGCACTCCAAAGGCCCAAAGTGGCAGTATGCAAATAATTCCAGAACAGCAAAGTAAAATGAATGTTGATGTATATGTAGCTGCATGATAAAAACATATTTCATGTGATTTGCCTTTTTCTATTGACATCCATGAACTTTGAAAGGCAAAATCGCCAATAAAATGTGCGGCCAGCAATAATAGAAACATATTAGATCCTCTAAGATTATTTTAACTTAAATTCATATTTTGTAAACTATTGGGAACGCCTACAATGAAAATAAGATACTAAATCAAAAAACTCATTTTTCGTTACAGAATCCGGATAAATTGCTGTGATATATTGTTTTTGAGCCGGAGCATCAGTCCCGGTAGTTTTAAAATAAGCATAAAATTTTTTAGGAAATTGGAAAGTTAATAATGCTCCATTTCTACTACCCATGGCCTCAGAACCATGAAAGCTATAAATTAATTTAAGTCTATTTTTTATTTTTTTAGCAATAATGATACTAGCTTCTCCCCTTTTTAAACTATCATACTGCTCACATTTATCATAATTATACTTTGAAACATAAAGGAGAACTTCTTCAGAGCCAGGAGTTTCAACAAGATAAAAGTTAGCAAACCAACCAGGATCAAGAATATTGCTCATAGTTAAGCTCCTTTTAAATTAATAATTTCAATATTTTATTTTTTTCCAGTTTGTACTATTTGCCATTTTTGTAATCTCTTCTTTTGTTACTTTATGTGGATTTATAACACCAACTGTTGGACCCCATTTAGTACCATTGTATAGAGAAATAAAAGTTAAAAGCGCTCTTTGAAGAGAGCCAAAACCTTTGAAACTAATCTCAGCAAGAATATATTTATCAAAATCATTGTCTATTAAAAATCTGTCTCCGCATTTATAAGTAATTTCAGGTGTTAGTTGACCATCAAAAAGTGTGCTCATAATTTCCTTGACTTCTGGATGTTCTTCCATAACTTTTTTTACTTTAGATTCAAGTACTTTTAATTCTTTCATTTTAAAGTTCCTTTAACTTATTTAATCTAATAGGACCTTTCTTCCAATGATCTGATTCATCTAATTCTTTCATGAAATCTGGCCACACAATCTTTGCCCGCATATAGTCCTTTTTAGTATATTTTTTTATAACAATTCCTTCAGCTCTTGGGCCATATGAAGATACTTTTGGTATTAATTTTATAATATCTAATTTATTTGCAAATCCAGAATTAATAAACGGTACTTCTGAAAATCCAGTTTTTACACAAAATTCATTTCTTGAAAAATAATCCCAGTATCTTTGTTTTTTAATGTCCCAAATTTCAAAAACTAAGAACCAATCAGGAAGCTGGTCATAAAAGATATTGTGTTGAGCGTACATAAATTCCCCATAGATAATTGTATCTATAGGTATTTGCATAATCTTATCATAATTATCACTCGCCCAACTTTTAAATCTATTAAATTGTTCATGTTCAGATGTATCTACTAAACTTCCTCTTTTTTGAAGACGATAATGGTCTTTTATTCTAATTATTCCTGTGTTAGCACCATCAACCTTTTCTTCAATTACTATTCTACCTGCAAAAAGGTGTTTCTCATCCTCTTTAGAGATAGCCAATTTATGTGGCACCTCAAATCCTGGAAGATTTAATCTAAAAGTTTTTTCATATTTTCGAAACATTAAAAATTCCTGAAACTATCATTTCTCATATTTTTCAAACGTTTAAATGTACACGTAAACCAACGCATAAATAATTCTATGATAATAAAAAGAAGAATAAGCCCAACAATAGGTGGACCAATTATCCACCACCAGGATATAGTATAACCAATAATTTTTAAAATCCCTGCTATCGCAGCAATCAATAATCCTATAATAAATGGATTCATTTTCTTTCCTCTTTAATTATCTTAGTAGTGATAGTGCCCTTTTATAACCCAGAATAAGGCCATCAAGTCGCATAGCTTCTGGATGATTAGCTTTTATTCCTATATTTAATTTATAAGAAGATTCTTTGAAATTGCCTGTGAAATGATGCCTATAGGCATCTTCGGTTTCCTTTATCATTTTAATTAATTTTAAAGCTGCTTTATTTTTTGTCATACTGGCTTCCTCGTAATTTCTAAATTTCGAAACATTACTTTTCCTTAAATTTTATAATTTCTTTATGTTTTTTAGCTCCAGAACAATGAACTTTAGTGCCACCGATTCTAGCCGCTGAAGCTTTTATAATGGCTTTGCTTGGCGGGCCTTGCCACCTTGGTGTAGAAAATTCTTTAGGATAAAGGTATCTGGCGCACCATAGGCAGTCATACCAAATCCATTTTCTACCAATTTTTACAGTGCCCCAATCTCCGCCAATTTCTTTATACCAGTTAGATTGTCTATTGCCCATTATAAATCTTCCTCAATATAATAAGTCATTTCTTTAGTCTTATGATCTTCGCCTTCAAATAATTCTTCGGCCCCGCCTTCTAAAAGAAGTGGGGCCGCTTGATAAGTAATTTGTAGCCAAAGAGCAATCTCTTTTAGAATCGTAGCTAATTTAGGATCTTGGCCATATCCAGTAATTTTTAATGCTACTGTTTTCATATTACACCAAAACCATCTGCATCCATTATTATATTCCANGCGTATTTAAGAAGCTGTGCAAAATTGCCTTTTATTTGCAAA
>JGI20214J51650_10003178_pt1 | contig 10310 bp, 11 predicted proteins | sample WetSurMetagenome_FD_51650 | JGI IMG/M metagenome (IMG submission 51650)
TGCTGGCCGCAAGACGAGCGAGAGCTCAAGGGTTTGACAACGTCCAGGATATCGTGCCTTCCTATCTGAGGCCGCCGGACATCCGTCTAAATCCTTATAACATTTCGAAAAGCTGAAATTAAGTTGCCCTCGGAGAAAAACTGGAATCCGCATTCCGTTTGTGGTTCGATACCTCACCACGAACGGAAAAGGAAACTAGCCGCGTCCCTCTAATCCGTTCGTCCTGAGGTATCGAAGGGCGAACGGGGTTTCTGGCAAGAAGCCTCAAATGCATTGACATTGACAATTCTGGGGGGAAAGATCATAATCCTTGACGTGAGCACGGGATCTTCCACAGCGCAAGAGAGGAGAATCCACAACCGGATTGGTATTGCGAGAGAGGGGTTTCCTTTTGCCGGGATCGGCTTGGCGATGACCCTTCTTTTCTTGTTCTTGGGTCTTGTTTCTCTTGCCATCGTTGCCGGGGGCCTCACCCTCTTCGCGCTCTATTTTTTCAGGGACCCTGATCGGAAGGCGGAAGTTCAAGAAAAGGCCGTGCTCGCGCCGGCGGATGGAAGGGTCCTGGGGGTCTGGAACCTGGAGGGCGGGGAAAATCCCATGGGGACAAGGGCCGTGAAGGTAAGCGTGTTCATGTCCCTTTTTAATGTCCACGTCAACCGCATTCCGGCGATGGGTCGGATAACGAAGATCTCGTACCGGCCCGGCGCTTTTTTCGCCGCAAACCTCGACAAAGCTTCAGTCAAAAATGAGCAAAACGCCGTTTTCCTGGAGACCCACGACGGAAGAGAGATCGTTTTCGTTCAGATCGCAGGGCTGATCGCACGCCGCATTGCCTGCTGGGTCCGGGAGGGGGAAGAGGTGCAGGCAGGTCAGAGGTTCGGCCTGATCCGGTTCGGTTCAAGAGTGGATGTCTATCTTCCGGAAGGAAGCCGTGTGGTCGTTCAGCCGGGCCACAACGTCAAGGCGGGAAAAACAACCCTGGGGTATCTGCCATGAGAGGAAGAAGAAAAAGACGTTTTAGGGACAAGCAAAGAAAGAGCATTTACATTCTGCCTAACCTGTTCACGGCGGCAAGCCTGTTTTGCGGATTCTATGCTATCATCAGCGCCATGGGGGAGAGGTTCGAGGCGTCGGCTATCGCGATTTTTCTCTCAGGCCTTCTGGACGGGCTGGACGGGAGAGTCGCCCGCCTGACCCGTTCGACGAGCCAGTTCGGAGTGGAGTTCGACTCCCTTGCCGATCTGGTCGCTTTCGGGGTTGCGCCGGCTGTCCTCGCCTTTCAGTGGGCCCTGGCGCCCTTCGGCCGGCTGGGATGGCTCGCCGCCTTCATGTTCGTGGTGTGCGGCGCCCTGCGGCTTGCACGCTTCAATGTTCAGAAAAGCGTGGAGGATCCCAGCTACTTCAAGGGGCTTCCTATTCCTGCCGCAGCCTGCTTCATCGCCTCCATGGTGCTTTTCGTGAGCTTCTGGGAAGGAGAGCTGGAAACCAGGTCCCATCCCATCCTGGTGATGATCTACGTATTATCCTTTTTCATGGTCAGCACCATTCCCTACTACAGCTTCAAGAAGCTGGATCTCAAGCACTACAAACCGTTCAACGTGCTGGTGTCCATCATCCTTGTGGCTCTGGTGATTGCCTACAAACCCATGGTGATGCTTTTTCTCATCATGCTTCTCTATATCTTGTCAGGCCCGACGATCACGTTTTACCGGCTCTATCGAAGAAGCCCTCTTGGAAGGAAAGCGGTCGACTCTTCAGGGCCACCGGAAACGAAGCAGCTCAATGAAAAAGAAGGCCCGGAGCCTGCCGAGACCCATTGATCTCCTAACCCGACGCTTGGTGTGTCATCAGAGTTTTGCTTTAGCACTGATCCGCAGATTGCAGAGGTGATAGATTCTGAATGAGAATTACCGGTGGTCGGTTGAGAGGTCGGCGTCTCGCGTCCTTCAAAGGGCTGGAAATACGACCCACCTCTGATCGGGTTCGGGAGGCGATCTTTGATATTCTCGGGCATTATCTGACAGGAGAAAAGGTGTTGGATCTTTTCGCAGGCACAGGGAGCCTGGGAATCGAAGCCCTCAGCCGTGGAGCGGCCTGGACGATCTTCATCGACCACTCCCCAAAGGCCGTGGAATTGATCGTCAGGAATCTGAAGCTCTGCGGGCTCGANGCACAGGGGGTTGCNCTGCGGAAAGACCTGTTGAAGGGGTTTCCCCGCACGCATCGCCTGNTCGAGGAAAAGATGGACCTGGTGTTTGTGGACCCCCCCTATCGAAAAGGCCTGATCCTGCCTGTTCTCGAAGAACTCTCCCTCCTGAGAATTCTTGGGTCGCCAGCGAACCTGGTGGCCCAGTCAGAACTAAAAGAGGTTCTGCCTCCCCGTGTGAGAGATCTTCAGCTGGTCAAGTCAAGAGTCTACGGAGAAACTCGAATAACCCTATACCGACACGAGGGACAGAAATGAGCTCAAAAGTGGTGATCTACCCAGGAACGTTCGATCCCATCACCAACGGTCACATCAGCATCATCAGCAGAGCACTGAAGATCTTCGACCGTCTGGTGATCGCCATTTTGAACAACCCCCAGAAGCTCCCCCTTTTTTCCATGGAAGAGAGAATCCAAATGATCAGGGAGGTGCTGAAAGAACAGCGGCACGTGGACGTGGACTCTTTCAACGGGTTGTTGGTGGACTATGTCATCCAGAAGAAAACGAACGTGGTGATCCGGGGATTGCGGGCCTTGTCGGACTTCGAGTACGAATTTCAGATGGCGTTGATGAATCGAAAGTTGAACCGAGAGGTTCAATCGATTTTTCTGATGACCGATTACAAGTGGTTTTACACGAGTTCAACGATCATCAAGGAAGCGGCGAGCCTTGGAGGAGACGTGAGCGGGTTGGTCCCTCCGATCGTCTGCAAGAAATTGAAACAGAAATTCGGATACTAAAAAAATCTTGACAGTCCCTTGGCCAATCGGCCATATAAGGATCTTTCGTAACCGTTCAGCTTTTTGAAATTGTCATAGGAAAAGGCCGTGGGGGTCTCCCCAAAAACAGAAAACGAAGAAACCAAGAGACCTCCATGGACTCAGCCGTCCATTTCAAAAAGCTAAACGGTTACAAACTTTCCAAGATCCGGGGACGCGGAGTTCCTTTTGACGAGGGGAGGAGATCGAAGAATGTCTCTGACCAAAGACAAGATCATCAGTGATATTTACAACAACGTGGGACTGAGCAAGGGGCAATCCCGCTCTGTCGTGGAAAAGCTTTTCGAAATCTGCAAAGAGACCCTCGAACGAGGGGAGGACCTTCTTGTGAGCGGGTTCGGCAAATTCGTGGTGAAACAGAAGGCGTCCCGGCGCGGCCGGAATCCGCAGACGGCCGCAGACATTCAGCTCCGAGAAAGACGGGTCGTGATTTTCAGGACCTCCGGAGTGCTCCGCAAGAGAATCAACGAGGAGCCTCCATCCGCACCTTAAAGGCGCCCACAAAACCCATCGCTTCCAACTTCTTCTCCATGGCATCGGCCTGGTCAAGGGTTTCCGATTTTGAAACCTGCACCCGGTGGAAGGTCTTGCCTCTTGCATCTTCATACATGGTGACCCGAACCTCATCCAGGCTGCCTCTCAGGCTTTCCGCAAGTTTGAGCGCGTTTTGCTGGTTCTCAAACGCCCCCACCTGAACGGTGAACTCCCCGCGACGAAAATCCTGAACTTCGATGAGGGGCGTGAACCCGTCCTGACCCTTCACGTTTCCCACCTCTCGAGCGAGGGCCTCGACTTTCACTTCCACAACTCCGGGGCCGATCATCTCCAGATCCCTGGCCGCGCCGTAGGAGAGATCGATGACCCTCCCTTTCACAAAAGGTCCGCGGTCGTTGACCGGCAAAATGATGGTCTTCTGGTTGGTGAGGTTCGTGACCTTCACCACCGTGTCCAGGGGCAGCAGCTTGTGGGCGGCCGTCCTTCCGTACATGTTGTAGATCTCTCCGCTGGAGGTGGGGCGGCCGTGAAAGTCCTTGCCGTACCACGAGGCTTTACCGTATTCCACAAATCCGTAAGCGTCGGGCAGAGGATAGTAGCGGACCCCGTTCACCACATACGGTTTGAGGCCCTTGGTCCTCTCCGTTTCGGGAAGGGTAAGAACCTTGGAGGCCGGCGGAACAGGCTGGGAAGGCGGGGCATGACGGGCACAGGCCCCGAAGACAAGGACCGATACAAAACATAGCAAGAGACAGCGGCTCAGCTTTTTGAAATGGGCACAGAAAAAGGCCATGGGGGTCTCCCTCAAAACAGAAAACGAAGAGTGATCGGGAAAAACTTCGCAGATAAGACGCAGCGAAGGCGGGCGGCGAGGTTTCACCGGCACCCCCATAGAGGATCTTAGGTGGCCAGTGCCCCAGTAGCCCTCCGCCCGCCTCACCCATGGCCTAAAGCTGGACACTGAACTGTGGCTTCTTCGTTGTTCTGTTTTGAGGGAGACCCCCATGGCCTCGACCATCCATTTCAAAAAGCTAAACCGCTATCGCAGGGGAATCGCTTCATCGGCTCAGAGCAATGGACAGGGCAGTGGTCAATCGAATGACGTTTTCATCCGAATGCCTGAGTCGGGCGGCCAGCAGCTCGTTGAGGTTGAGCAGGACTTTAACTCCCAGCGGCGGCTTGGTTTCGATGAGTCTCATGAAATCGTCTCTACGAATTTCCAGAAGCACGCAGTCGGTCTTGGCCAAAACGGATGCCGAACGCTTTTCCTTGGCAATGAGAGCCATCTCGCCGAGGATGACGTGATCCTGGGCCCTCAGCGCGGACAGGATCTTTTCGGCTTTTCGTATGTCCTCGCCGCCGAATTTCATGGTGAGGGTCTTGGAGACTTCCACTTCTCCTTCGAGAAGCATGTACATGGTGCTGCCCTCGTCGCCCTCCTGCATGATCAGGTCTTTTTTATGGACTCTTTTCTCCATCGTGATGTTCAAGACCTCTGAAATCTCTTCATCTTCGAGGTTCTTGAAAATAGATGCCTTTCGGACCGTGTCTCGGATATCACCCATAGACTCTAGGAAACTCCTCCCACCAGTCGTTCGACAAATCCCGCTTCCACCGGTTTTTCCTTCGCAATGGCAATAACCCAGTCGTTTGAATTGAGCAGGTAATCGTCCGGAGGATTCACGAGTACCGATACATCTTTCTTTTCGCCAAAGAAGTCTTTTCCGGATTCCTCGAATTTCTTCTTGATGAAATCATCAATGAAGTTGGAATCGCCTGAAAGGAGATCCTCGAGTTTAATGTTTTCCTTTTCTCTCACCACGCCGACCAGCAAGGCCTGGAACTTGTCNCTGAAATAGGGCAACAGTTCTCCGAAGGTTTTTTCCGCGAAACGGGAAGGCACGGGAACGCGCCAGAGCTTGTTGGGGTCCTGGTTGTTGAGGAGGGCTTTCATGGAATCCGCCAGTCCGGGGGAGACGGCACCGGTGGCCAGCAGCGCTCCCGTGGATTCGCCCCGGACGATGATCTCGTCCACATTGGCTCTCAGCAGGTGCTCTCTGTTCTCCCCATGAATGAGTTCGGCGCAAGTCCGAACCTTGGACGCCATGGACTTGATGGCCATGGTGCCGAAGATGGTGCGTTCATCCGCTTTGTCCATGGTTCTTCCTCCGGAGAGGTCGGCAAGCACGATTGCTGCCCGTGCCCGGGGAAGATTCGCCCTGGCCAAGACTTCTTCTTTGACAAAGTTCCCTCGCACAAAGGCGATGTCACAATCCTTGTACTGGTACTGAATGGACTGGATATCTTCCTTATCGAGTTCGTTGACAAGAACGATCTTGGGCTTGGTTCCTTTGAGCTGAAGCAGAATCCCGTCAACGACCTTCTCCCCGTTCTCGTTCCATCCGCAAATGATGAGGTGATCTCTGTCTTTGATCGTTTCCAACCCTTCTCCCTCCCTGATCTTTTTTTCCACCAGCATGGATGCCACGGAAGCGGTCAGGAGCGACAGCAAAGCCGGGCCGCTCAGGATGATGAACAGGGCGAGCAACTTCGCCACGGCGGAGCTGGGAACAACATCTCCGTACCCCACAGTGGCGATTGTGACCACCGCCCAGTAGACAGCATCCAGGATGCCGGCGGCTCCCTTTGTCGCGTAATAGCGATCGGCGATGAAGATGCTCGTCGCTCCCAGCAGGATGATCGCACAGGTGGCGCCGAGAAGTTTTAGAATTCTCTCCTTTCTGAGGACGAGAAAGAAGTCCTTGGCCTGAATAAAAGCTCTCCTCACAAAAGAGAACTGCTCGGAAGATCTCAAAGGTTATGCTCCTGAGACTAACTTGATAGCATATTAACATAGAATTTGTTTGATTGCATCTAATTTATGCATGCTAAACGGTTGCTTCGTGTTTTGCAGTGAGTTTGCCTCTCCTGCTCTTGCCTATTTTTTTGTTGACATGGCCAAGGGGTTTTTTTAAAGTGCGCCGAGTAACTATATTGTAACTATATTGTAATCACTTCTTCCGGCGGTTAATGACGCGAATTGACCGATCTCAGTACAAAAAAAAGAGGGGAGACGCCTATGAAATTGAAAGATAAAGTGGCTTTAGTGACGGGCAGCAGTCGAGGGGTAGGAAAGTCTATTGCCCTGGCTTTTGCCAAGGAAGGCGCCAAGGTGATGATCAACTACACCTCCAACGAGAAGGCCGCCAACGAGGTGCTGGAGACCATTCAGAAGATGGGAGGACAAGCCAAGGTATTCAAAGCCGATGTGGCCAAGAAGGCCGAGGCGCAAGCGCTGGTGCAGGCGACGGTGGATGCCTTCGGAGGGCTCGATATCCTGGTGAACAACGCCGGCTTCACGCGGCCGGCGATGATGCTCAAGATGACGGAAGAGCAGTGGAATGCCGTGGTCGACATCCANCTGAAAGGCGCCTTCCTTTGCACTCAGGCCGCAGCGCCGCATATGATCGCAAAGAACGGCGGGAAAATCATCAACGTGACTTCCGTGGCCGGTATGGTGGGGACCGTGGGACAGATCAATTACAGCGCGGCCAAAGGCGGGGTCATCAGCATGACCAAGTCCATGGCCAGAGAACTGGCCCGAAACAACATTTGCGCCAACGTCATCTCCTTGGGCATTGTCCCCACCGACATGAGCGAGAAGATCACGACGGATGAAAAGCTCAAAGAGATTTACATGAACAGGATCCTGCTCAAACGGTTCGGCGAAACGGATGAGCTGACGCCTGCTTTTGTGTTTCTGGCCTCGGACGACGCTAACTACATCACGGGCCAGCTCCTCGCGGTCGACGGCGGTTATGGGATGATTTGAGAAAGGTCAAGAGACGCTGAACGTACAGGTAAACGGTTCCGGGTCAAAACCGATTCAATCAAACGAGTAACCTTAGAATCACAAAGGAGGACAACATGGGAGGAGTAGTGAACATGATATGGACATGGCAAATGGTTCAACCCGCGTCCTTCAACAAGGAGACGAAAGAAACCACACCGGGCAAGCTCGAGAAGAAGCAGATTCCAGTACCCCAGCTTCAGCCCGGAGAGGTCCTTGTCGAAGTCGCCGGTTGCGGGGTCTGCCACACGGACCTCGGTTACTTTTATGACGGGGTTCCCACGGTATCCAAACCGCCGCTCACCCTGGGGCACGAGATTTCAGGAATCGTGGTGGCCGGGGACCAGGCCTGGATCGGGAAAGAGGTCATTGTCCCCGCCGTCATGCCCTGTCGCAAGTGCATTCTATGCAAGACAGGACGAGGCAATCGCTGTCTGGATCAGAAGATGCCCGGCAACAGCCTCGCATCTTACGGCGGATTTTCGAGCCACATCCCTGTCCCAGCCGTCGACCTCTGCGAAGTGAAGAACAGGGGGAACATCCCTCTTTCTCACTTGGCCGTGGTGGCGGACGCGGCGACCACCCCCTATCAGGCTGCCAAGAGAGCGGATCTCCAGCCCGGGGACAACGTGGTGGTGATTGGAATCACCGGCGGCGTCGGTCAGTACATGGGGCAGATGGCCAAAGCCCTTGGCGCCAAGACCGTGGTCGGCATCGCCCGTAACCAGGAGAAGCTGAACCGGGCGCTCAAATTCGGGGCAGACGTGGTGATCAACTCTACGGACAAGGATGCCGGTGCGATTTCAAAGGAATTCCGAGGCATCTGCAAAGAGAGGGGCCTCCCGGCCACAGGGTGGAAGCTCTTTGAAGTGTCGGGCTCCAAACCGGGCCAGGAAATTGCCCTTGGGTTGCTGAGTTTCACAGGCAAACTGATTGTCGTGGGGTTTACCATGGCGAAGACGGAGTATTCCATCGGCCGTTTGATGGCTTTTGATGCGGAGATCATCGGGACCTGGGGATGTCTGCCCGAATACTATCCCATTGTTCTGGATATGGTGCTGAGCAAAAAGATCAACATCGAGGAGTTTGTGGAAGTCCGGCCTATGAGCAGCATTGCGGAGACCTTTGCCGGGGCTCACAAGTCACCACCGATGAAGCGAATCGTGCTCACTCCGGATTTCTAGGGAAGAGACGATCTCGTCAAAACGGGATGAGAACAAACAGTTTATTCTACCAAAGGAGGAAAAGATTATGGCGTTGAAAGGTTTGGAATGGTTGCCAAGAGAAGATGGAATAAAAGATCATGCGTTGCACACCAGCGTGCACTGGGGAGCACAGGCTCCTTGCACGGTCTACGAGAAGAGGCCCCTGAAAGACCCCAACACGGGCAAAGACGTGGACGGGCTTTTTGTGGCCTGGATTCGCCTCAATAACCCGGCTCAGTACAACTCCTACACCACGGAGATGGTCAAGGGCGTGATCGCCGGGTTTGAAAACTCTTCTCTGGACCGCAGCGTGGTGTCCGTTGTGTTCACCGGCACCGGTCCTTTTGCGTTCTGCACAGGGGGCAACACGAAAGAGTACAGCGAATACTACAGCATGAGACCGGATGAATACGGCCAGTACATGGAACTCTTCAACCACATGGTGGATTCCATCCTGGCTTGCAAGAAGCCGGTCATCTGCAGGGTCAACGGCATGAGAGTGGCCGGCGGCCAGGAAATCGGCATGGCCTGCGACCTCGCCATTGCCTCGGACCTGGCCATCTTCGGTCAGGCTGGACCGAGACACGGATCGGCTCCGGTGGGCGGGGCCTCGGACTTCCTGCCCTGGTACCTGAGCGCCGAGGATGCCATGTGGAACTGCGTGTCCTGCGAGATGTGGTCCGCGTACAAGATGAAGGCCAAGAACCTCATCAGCAAAGCCGTCCCGGTTCTGAAGGTGGATGGGAAATGGGTTCGGAACCCCACGGTCATCACCGATCAGTATGTAAGGGATGGAGAAATCGTGTACGGCGAGTCCAAGACCGGCGAAGAACTCAAAGAGGGGCGGGCCATGCTGAAACAGTATCAGGAGAAGGCCGACTTCGAGCTCCTGGACAAAGAGGTGGACAAGATCAACTGGACCTTTGCCAATCTGTTCCCCGGGTGCTTGATCGAATCCATTGACAGCGTGCGCCAGAAGAAGAAATTCTTCTGGGACACCATGAAGAATGCCCACCGGCACTGGCTGGCCGCCAACATGGGCGGTGAGGCCTTCCTGGGCTTTGGCGCGTTCAATTCCAAGAAGATCACAGGCCAGGATACCATCAACTTCATCAAGCTCCGCCAAAACATCGTTGCCTGCAGGGCTTGGGATATGGAGATGTTTGCGGAAGTTCTTGGGAAACCGCAAAAGTAGTTTTGATTCTTTGGAATCGTCACTGGCAGGCAGGGCCGTCAAGGCAGGCCCGCCTGCCATTTTAATTCGTGCTGAACAGGCACACTCTAACGAAAGGAGGCAGTTCTCTTATGGCCTACCAACATATTCTGACAGAGTTCAAACAGGGGCTTGGAACCATCACGCTCAATCGCCCCCCGGTCAATGTCCTGAACATTGCGATGATGGAAGAGATCAATGACGCGCTCAAGGGCTGGCAGGGCAAGAAAGACCTCAAGGTGGTTCTGTTTAACGCCAAAGGAAAATGCTTTTCAGCAGGCGTGGATGTGGGGGAGCACATGGGGGATCTGGCCCCGAAAATGATCGCGGCCTTTCATCGCATCTTCAGGCTCATGGATGCCCTCGGGATCCCCACCGTGTCTTCGGTTTTCAGCTCCTGTCTGGGAGGGGGTTGTGAAGTGGCGGTCTTCAGTGACCTGGTCATTGCCGGAGAAGGAGCCAAGTTCGGCCAGCCGGAGATTCAGGTGGGAGTGTTCCCTCCCATTGCCGCTCACATCATGCCGCGGATTATGGGCCGAAAGGCGGCCATGGACCTCATCCT
>JGI20214J51650_10003179_pt1 | contig 10308 bp, 9 predicted proteins | sample WetSurMetagenome_FD_51650 | JGI IMG/M metagenome (IMG submission 51650)
GGTCCTATTCCTGTTTCAATGATTTTTTTTCTGTTATCAAACTGGTCACCCATAAAAGGGAATGCCGCCTGTGGAATTCCTGCCCTGGCAATAGCAGCCATNGTTCCTGTTCCTCCGTGGTAAATGACAGCGGNAAGCCTGGGAAATAATAATTCAAATGGCATTTCATCAACGAATAAAATATCGCGGGTAACAATTACTGGCAATTCAGCCCATCCTTTTGAAATGATTAATCGCTGGCTTGTACTATCACGTACCTGCTCAAACATACCGGTGTACTTTTCAGGATTCACAATAGGGTTACTGCCAAACCCTATATACACAGGAGGTTTTCCTGAATTAAGAAAATCTTCAACATTACCAGGTAAACCGCTTTTTGACGGTAATAACATAAAACCGGTTTGGGTAAAGGTAAAAGCTACCCCATCCCGGGCTGCATTTAATTCTTTATCGCAGGCAACAATGACATTGTCACCCAGCCAATGTTCCCATATGTCCTTAATTGGTGATAATCCGTACTTAGCCCTGTTTTTATTCATAAAACTTTTTAACATCAGGTTCATCACTGATCTTCCGAAGCCAAACAGCATCCGGTTTTTGAGCGGGTCATCCTTTGTGGTACCCAGCATAATAGGATAGAATGCCACATAGCGGTAAGGAACCTTTAATATATCTGCTGCAGTATGAACTCCCACTACAATTCCTGCCGCCAGAACCAGGTCAACGCCTTTGATCATATCAGGTAAAAGATTCATCTGATCGCCGAAAAGTTTCTTCCCCTGGGCAGGTGTAATTGTAACTGCAATTCCGCCTTTCTGTCCTTCAGGACTTTCCTTTACTAATTTCTTAATGCCGGGTCCAAATGCCACGAACTGGCAATTATTTTGCCTGGCAAGTTCTTCGTTTTCGGGTGGAGCACAAATAATGACCTCATGTCCGTTTTTAATAAGACCGGTTCCCAGGGCAACCATCGGCTGGACATCGCCTCTTGTACCCAGTATAACACATGCAATTTTCATGGAGCAGGATTTTATTATGACTATTTATCGATTGATGCTGAAACCAGTTCACTTTTTAGCATCATTCCTTATAACATTGATTGTCCGTTCTTGTGTGGAATCTGACTTTATACTCGTTACATCTCCATTACAATTTGTAAAATAGACAGTATTTCCATAATCGAAGAAACGATATACTTTACAGCCATCATATTCGAATAAAAAATTAACCTGATATGTCTTATTATTTTCGGGAGTCACCCTTGATATAGGAATCTGGTGTGTGCAGGAAAGAAATCCGCAACTGACAATCAGGATAAATAAAGATTTGATTAATGATTTCATGCTTAAATTCATTATATGGTTTGTAAGTGAAGGTAATCTTTTTAACTATTGATGAATCACATTTTTAGTCAAAAAATTAAGTCAATTGGAAATAGAGGTCATCCGGATCATAATCCCACTAACCCCGGCGGCCAGGTGGTTTGATTCAGTTGCCGGAAGCCTGCCCCATCCAGGCGGGGAACTTATTTTCTTCATTGTCCGTGTCAGGTGGTCGTAGTATTTCATTTTTGCCGGTTATCCGGAATCGTTAATTAAAATGATTATCCTTTGTAAAAACTAAAATATATGGATTCTCACAGCAATAATTGTTTCTGGATATTTGAATTAGTTTAAAACCGCATCCGAGTATCTCAGAGATCTCTTTTTCAACAGGAGATGCGTTCCATCCATGCTCTGAAGTCAGTTGTTTACCCGATTCATAATCAATATTGGGATTAATAATATACATAAATCCATCATTTTTTAGCTTAAGCTTCAAATCTGCCATTATAGCTTTTGGATTTTTAAAATATTGATATGTCCACAGCATCAATATTTTATCGAATGTATTATCAGGAAGATTCGTTTCATTATCTTCGCCTTGCACAGTAATGAATCTGGTTGTGAACGGTTTGTTATTTACACCCTGATAAAAAGATACCACCTTGTCAATAGCTTTTTTATTGCAGACCACTGTATCTATGTCTTGTATGTAAAAAGTTAAACTGTCATGAAAAACAGATAACATAGCTTCTATATACCCATTTCCGGCACCCACATCTGCTACTGTTTCCCCTGGTTTAAATTTAATAGTATCAATGCATCTGCCTCTCAGATGTTCTGATATCTCTTCTTTGTTGCTTATAAGAGGATATCCATCATATGGTTGCATTGAATCATCGCTGTTACTGTTGCTGTTGTTCCTGCAGTTTGATAAACAGCAACATATGACTAAATAAATTACGATATGAGTTTTCATAAGATGCTTTATTATTAAATGTCTTGTCAGTTTAAACAGATTATTAATTAATGTTCAAAGTGCGCANAAGGTAGCTTCCCTGGGCCACCTGGCGGCCAGGAGGTTTGATTTAGTTTCCATGAGTCTGCCCCATCCGGGCGGGGAACTTATTTACTTTATTCTCCATGTTTGCGTTTCGTTCTTTTAAATTTTTTCATTCAGTCGTTAAGGGTATTTGGAAGATATTCTTAAAACATTAAATACTGCTATTCTTTTTGTTGCCACGAATCCATAGCATGCAGATCTTTTCAGTGCCAGATTGAAGGTCATCATTTCCAAAGAAATATTTGAAACGGGCTTTATGCTTTCCACGTTTTGTAAGACGGTAGTAAGAAATATCCAGATAATTTAAAATGTTTTCTTTGACTCTGGATTCAGTAAGAACCTGAGGTTCACAGACTGTGAATTTTTCATTCAGGTTAAATTCGCCGACAAATAAGCCTTCTGGTTTAAGAATCCTGAGGCACTCTTTGCTCATAATTTCGAAAAAAGTAGTATGGTCCATTGCATTCAGAGTGAATAAAACGTCAACTGAATTGTCGGGGAGAGGTATTTCTGTTTCGGAACATGTTACATAATGCATATTATGCCCCGATAGGTCAAAACTGGATTCATACTTGTCAATTAAAACATCTATTCCNATTCTTTCTGATGCCTCTTTTGCCCATTCCAGAGATCCCTGGGGACCGCATCCAAAATCAGCAATCACTTTATNTTTAAATGAAACTGATGAGTCTTCACCACTCATTGGCAACAAAATATTGACATACCACTTGTTATCAAATCTATTACCCTGGTTCCTGTATATCTCTTTCCAAAAAGCAAGTTCAGTCTGATATTTATCAAGTGGTATGATTAATCTTATTATGTATCTGGTAGTCCTGAGTAAAAAATGAAGAACAGATTTAATTAATAATTTAAATTTAATACTCATAATTATTCTCTCTAAACTATTTGCAATATTATTAAAAGACTCCGGAAATTTTCTTATTTGATGTTAACTATTCATTACGATATAATTGTCTGGATAATTTCAGATATATTAATGAGATGATTTTACCACCATATACTTTGGGACCATTTGAGAATTTGTCCGGGCTGCCGGCTGTGCCAGCTAACCGACCGGGTTATCAATTGTTTTTTAACATCTTACGCTAATAACCGGGGTTTTGAATGAGCTTGCTATTATTTCCTATTTCATCCTGCATAATTGGGAAGAAATAGCATTTATTGTTCCATAACCTGTTGTCGCCCTGACAATCTCCCTGCACAAATACAGGTTTTGACCAGGTTGATCCATCTGCTTTAAGATACTTGTCTGATCTCGTACCTGTGTATCCCCCTGATGGAAGGAAAAACCTGGTAAAGTCTGTTTCGTCTGAAGTAGTCTCAGTCAGATAATAAACATGAATTCTATGGGTTTGGCGATACGCTTCCGGGCCAATTAACCACCGGCGGATGTCCCAGAATCGCTGGTCCTCAAATGCCATTTCCACACGTCGTTCATGACGGTATGCCTGCCTCAACGCATCGCCTGATAACGACGTTAAAAGATCAGGTTGTCCTGCCCTTTTCCTTATCATATTGATATACGTTCTGGCTTCAGCATCCTGCCCAAGTTCAATGCAGGCTTCTGCATAATTCAAAAGAACTTCGGCATAGCGGATATGCTTAAATGGAATATCCTGTTTGTTTATTGACGGGTCAACATTCGGGTCGATAAATTTCCGGAGAAAATAACCCATATAATCCCCACTATAATTACTCATTGGTCCATATGGATTATCCAATCCTCTTCTGATCAATGTTTCACCGGTAAGATTATAAATACCACCTGCCTGGATTCTGCCTGAAGGGTCCTGTCCGACTAAATCGTAGGGACGCATTCTCCATGGGGCACTTTCATAAAGTATGGTAGCATAAAACCTTGCTTCCCGGTTGATATAGGGTGATGCTTTATCAACAGGATTGTTCCAATCAAACGGTCTGCCATCCTTCATTTCATATTCATTCACAAGATCTCCTGTTGGTGTATTGTTGCCCCAATTATGATATCCATTAGGCCCGCAGTACAATCCGGGATTATATCCATTCCAGCCTTCATCTGTGGAAGAAGTAAAATATTGTAAAAGAATATCTTCTTCCGTTCCCTTTGACAGAAAGAAATCCACAATATTTTGAGCTATTGAATCTCCCGGAGCAGGGTTTTTCCTGTACAAATCGTATTTTGCCATATCGATCACTGATTTCGCTGCATCTTTTGCCAACTGCCAGCGAACCATCGGATCACCAGAGATATAACCCAGTAACTCAGGATTGGAAAACCCGTTGGAAACAATACCATTTTTCAAAGGATTATGAAGATCGCTGGCTGCATATAGCAACACTCTTGACCTGAGAGCCAGTGCAGCTCCTTTTGTTGCATGACCTGCCAGTTTTGCTTCGGTATATTCTGCCGGCAAATACATCGCCGCAGAGTCGAGTTGACCAACTATAAAATTTATACAACCTTCATAAGAATTGCGGGGAACATAAAAATTATCAGTTATATCATAGGCTTTTGTAATAATCGGAACGCCTCCATACATATCAATGAGACAGGCATATGCCCATCCACGCAGAAAATAGACTTCTCCCTTCAGGCGGGTTACCCGGTCATTTTCGTCGGTTTTAAGTGCATCGATCTTCGAAAAAAACAGGTTTGTCTTTCTTACATTTGAATACATTGGAGCCCAGAGGAAGTGAATTGTCTGTGGAGATAATACATAATCCCAACCTGCAAGATTATTTGCAGATATGTTACACTGGTTGAAATTATGAGTACCCCAATCGGGAGGGAAAAACGATTCATCTGACAGATCTGATAGTCTGATAATAGCGAAAGGCAGCCCCATAACATCATGGTATACAGAGTCTACGAAAGTCTGAATCTGCAGGATATCGTTCCACATTGAGGTATCGGGAGACTCGTTTTGGGGTGGTTTGTCTGAAAGTTTATTACACGAAAAAACAGTAATGGGTATAATAATGAGGAGTATCCATTTTGTTGTAAGTTTCCGCATAGCTTTAATTATCGGGAATGAGTATTCATTTCAGGTTATCAGCTTAAAGAAATAATTTTTAAAACATATAACAATTCTGTTCAAATAAGCATTCTCAATGAAGCATTTTATTTTTGCAAATCCCGGGAGCGTGTAAACGCAACTCGTTTAAGCTTAATACTATGATGCCACAATCATTCTTCAAACAAAAGTACGATAAATCTGGTTTCAGGATAAAATTATCAAGGGGAGATTCAAAAATTGTGGCACTTTTACTACCCCGACCGCCCAAGTTAAGTTTTCGTTGAATTTTATTTTGTCTCAAAATGGAATATATACATTTATAACTTGTTTCGATCCGGGAAAAAGCAATTGTATATTTTAAGACTGAATATTAGAATCTTATTTTCAATCCAATTCCATTTACTGAAGAACAGTTGAAAGGCGACTTAATGTTTACCAGTGATATTTGCAGATTCCTTTGAGCGCGTTCTTTTCGTATACTGCCGGCAATAAAAACAGGGACACCAATACAAATCAGAGGTACTCCTGCTATTATCAGACCAATCCCTATAGCACCCCCCATAGTAGAGTATGTGTCACCTGTTATGTGACCTGGCGTACTAGGGTATTTCCGAAACATTCCGTTTTCCGCCATTACAATACCGCCAATGGTCGCCACACCCCCCATCACTGTTAATATAGCTCCGGTGGTTTGCATTTTCTTAGCATTCACTAAAGCACGATTAGATTTTTCCTGATTTAATGAGATTTTCGATTGCGCATTAACTGATAATGTGAAGAAAACGAGCAATAATCCAATAATTGTTGTTTTCATATAATATTGTATTAATCATGATAGCATTAAATAAAAATTGCTGCAACAAAGGAAATAGTAACGTACAGAATTTTTTTTAGTATTTTCTTCATCATTGTTTTTAATATATTTCTTATGCAGGCTTAGGTATATCCTTTTATTTACATCTGAATTGAGAATGGTTAAATATAAAAACCAAAATACAATATTTTGTACAGATCTGAATATCTATCTATATTTTATATTGAGCTCTCCAATGATGTTCGCAAAAACCGGGACAGTATGTTCCACTTCGACGGGGAGATCATTTACTTAATTGTCCCTGATGGATGTTAGCAGCAAAATTATTCACTATTTTCATGGCAGAATATTTGCAGACTTTTGTTCATTAAGGTGGCGTCAGGGAATTAGTCAATAGTTTACTCACCATGGCAAGCCTGAACAAATCAAGTCTATCATGCCTGGAAGTATTATTATTCATTAAGAAATAAGGTACTTTACGATATTTCCTGGACATTCCCCGGTAGTTCAGATCGGACTGGAAAATACATACTAATAAATTGTCCAGAAAAATCCACACTTTGCGGTCAATTCCATTACGGATTATAACGAAACTTTTATCACGGAATTTCCCACTTATCCCATAATCAATGCCAGGGGATGGTTTCCATGAAACTTCCCATCTTATTTTTGATTTGGATTTTTGAATAACCTGTTGTTGTGGCAATATGTCAATAGACCAGGATTTTAGCAATTCGTCTTCACGGGGATTCATAATAATCATGAATAATCCAATGGAATCATTTCCCTCCATTATAATTCCACCGGAATTCTTATCCCAATTATACACATTTGTTTCATTAGTCTCTACTGACCAGGAACCATCATCATTTTGAACTCTTTCTCTGTCTTTTTGCAGATATCCTTCACAAAAAAGGCTTACAATCCAATCAGGAAGCATATCGTTACAGTTTATTGTCCCGGAAATCTTCCAGTTTACATCAGTTGAGGAACTAAATCCTATTCCTGTAATTGCTGTCATTAAACCATTACCAACATCCCGTAATATTGGATTTGTTTTATAATGGACCAGTTCTGCTTTTATATGTGAGATTTGAATCTCTTTGTCTCCATTATCAAAGAATTTATATATATTCCTGTTAATTTTAGGTTTAATAATTGGGATAGAATCTAGATCAGACATACTGATTTGTCCGGATATACGTGGTACAAAAAATATTCCAATCATAATCAGAGATACCTGATATAAAGCAGTTCTCATTGAATTTCTTTCTTAATAGAATCTGGAAAATTTCAATAGCTACATCGTAAAGTTATTAAAACAAAGAGCATAAGTCAAATTGATTTGTTCTTCACAGGTGACGTAATAATCTGACTTTCTGAAAATCTTGCTTTCTTCATAATAGGTTTATAATTAAAGATTATACTCTAATTTTAACCGGACCTACTTTGGGGAAGCCGGCAACACATCTTTTAAATACCTTTTTGCAATTGCAACATTTAAGCCGATACTAATGTGGTATTGATCAAAATGATAGTGCTCATTATTAAGATAGCTTGCGGTTGCACCCTGTAGCTGCACCTTTAAATATTTCCATCCTCCACGAATAGTCAGAGCAGGTTCAAAAAACAGGAAATTCTTAGTTTGAGCGGTTGTATTAAGCCTGTCAAATTCGTAGTAATTAGACAATCTGTCAATCTGATTGTCTGTTTTGGTAAATGATAATCTGTTAAACCTGGTTGAAAAGGCAAAGTCAAATCCGCTAAATGTCATTCCAACAGAAGGCTGAACGAATATTTTTATAAATGATAAATCAGCAGTACCAGCATTTGGATTGTTATACAAAGGATTACCAGGATCAAAAAATTCATTTCTGTATTGATGGTGCTGTTGGCTCCCGCCTATTCCTCCGTAAATTTCAAATACTCCTGATTTGCGTAAGGGCTTGTAATATCCGACTGCTAAATCAAGGTACGTTCCTTTGCCCCAGCTCTCCTCAGAATTTTCAATGCCTTTTGCCGACATAAAATTTGTCATAACTCCAAAATTCCGTGTTACTGAATAAGCTCCCTGAAATTCGAGGCAGCTGGTTTCAGTTCCTAATCCATATATTCCGGATAAGCGATACTCATTCTTTTCCCTGAACAATGGCACATTCTGAACATTTGGCACATAATAGTAATGGGAGCAACTACAAAATATAACTGCAAGAAAGGATGTTGTAGTTAGTTTTTTCATTGTTACCTGGCTTTATTGATTTGCAATCATTATTTATTAAGTTCCCAAAACTAATGGATTTATCTTTCTCTACTTTCAATATGTAAAATAAACAATGTTTGCAAAATCTCTTTTGCACGTTATTGTGTCTGTAAATTCTTTTCTCTTTTTGTTTCGTACCAGCTCCCAGCTTATTTTTGTCCTTTTGTTTGCAAAAACTTTTGTTTTAATATTTGAATGAACATATCCACCAATCCATTCTAACTCTAAATCTGATGGAAGTCCAAAGGATTTGTTTGTTTTTCCATAGTTTGTTATTTTATAGGGATATAGAAATCTGCCATAAACTCCATCCGATTTCCAGATCAGAGAGAGAGTATCGCAAACGGGTGTTTTACTTTTTCTGTTTATTATTATTGTAAGATCTACTAATTTGCTTAAAGAGAAGGAAAGATACTTTGCATTTTGTTCAAGTTCCAGGAGGCCAAGTTCTTTAATTGTGAATGCATAGTCTGAGTCCCCCACCAGGCAGAAATTATAGTAATGGGCATCCTTGATTTTTCTCAATGTATATGTGAAACACCCTGAACTGTCAGTCGAGAATTGACCAGCATCGATTTGTACCAACTCCTTATCACTTTTTACTAATCCCTGAACAATTATGTCTCTCCCGGGAATTTGCATTTTTGTGAATTCATCTATGACCTTTCCCTTTATTTCGAGAGTGCCTTCAGTATTCCAACATCCTGTTAAAAGTAATCCTGTTGCGAATGCTATGCAGAAATATGGCAAACTAATACTCTTCATCTTACAGATATCTTATTGATTTAGCAGAAAATTCCGGCCCGGGAATATTGGCTAACAATCAAATAAATGTAAAGAAATATTACAATTTTCCCTATGACTTTTATTCTTCATTTTAACCGTTATCCTGTGGACTTAACTGAAAATCCCGGGGGAAGAAACCCCTATATCGATCTCGTGGTTTAGTTAGTTGTTGAGAGCCTGCCCCTCTTCAGCGGGGAGCTTATTTGTCTTATTTTCCTTGTTAGCACAAGTATATTGTTTATCAGGGCGAAAATCATTTACTTATTTTTTTCTATTATCTTAAATAGATTTGAATAGTCGCAATATACCTGCCAGTGTTTTATCTTATTATTTTCTACAATTGCTTTCCAGGAGGCAGGAATTCTCCAGAAATTACTATTTAATTTATTGGTTAAGTTTTTGTAAGTAGCACTTGCGTAACCAAATAGTCCAAATACAGATTCATTTTCAGTTATGTCCAAAATATCAATCTTATAATCAGGGAATAATTCATAATATCCCGCCCAACCTTCTTTCATCCCTTTTTTACCAACGGATTTATGATCTGCAGCGTCTATGAAGATGTGATCTTCTGACATCAGGTTAACTATTTCAATAACATCGTGATCATTGATTGCTTTGACAAATCGGATTACGATAGTTTTGTTTGATTCATTTCCCATCCGTGTTGGTGTTTCGGTGATTATCGTCTTCCCTATACCCTCAAAATCACATGAATCAAATTAATTAATCCCTGAGGCAACGAACGGATATTCCCTGGGACTTCAGGCTTTTGTCTGAATGAGTAATGGTTGAATCGTTTGAAATGCTCCAGCTCCAGACACTCCCTGTAGAATCCTCTGACGAAGACCACCACTGAGCCCAGACTCCTATACCGCAGCTGAACTCCCAGGTGCCATCAAAAGCGCCATCCGGATTTGCTGAAAAACCACTTTCGTTGGTACCTTGATCCTCCGGAGACCATCCATCTTTTGACTTTATTTTAGTAACGGCAGATCTTCCACCACCTAAAAAGTCAATTAATTGACTCCATTCTTTATCAC
>JGI20214J51650_10003180_pt1 | contig 10307 bp, 9 predicted proteins | sample WetSurMetagenome_FD_51650 | JGI IMG/M metagenome (IMG submission 51650)
AGCCGGCCGGCGGCCTCGAGATCGCCGTTCTTCTGCAGCCGCTCGGCCAGAGACACCTCTTCCTGCGCGCTGAGCATCGGCAACCGGTTCACGGCCGTGATGTAGGCGTCCAGGTTGCCGATCGACGGCACCACCGACCAGGGGTCGCGGACCGAAAGGGCAGATGTCGTTGCAGTGTTCATGGCAGTTTCTGATCGAGATCTGGAAACCAAGTTCCGTCATATTAGCACTCGAGCGCTGCGAGTGCTAAGTAGGAGATTCAAACAAGTGAGTGTGCATATACATCGTTCAAATCCCCCAACGGGTCTCGATCGACCCCAGCGATTCGTCCAGAGTCTCNAGAAAACGCGGNATGTCCACCGGCTTGGTCACGTAATGCGCCGCGCCCAGCGTCAGCGCCTCCTGAATGCGCGCGCCGGTCGCGTCGGCCGAGACCACGATCACCGGGATGTCGCCGATCTCGTCGTCGTTCTTCAGGTGACGCAGCAATTCCAGGCCGCTGATGTCGGGCAGCTGCATGTCCAGCAGCACCAGGTCCGGCCGCTGGCTGCGGATCGCCGACAGCCCGTCCAGCCCGATCGTCGAGACTGCCAGTTCGACCTGGGGTCGCTGTGCGAGGATGGCGCGCATGATCTCGACGTTGGTCTCGTTGTCCTCGATGTAGTGCACCCGGCGCTGCCGGTAGGCCGAACCGGCTGCGGGCTCGGAGCCCTCCGCGGCGCCGGGCTGCGTCGGCTCGGCGCGCGGCAGACGTAACGTGAACACCGAGCCCTGGCCGGCCACGCTCGCCGCGTCCAGAGTGCCGCCCATCAGCTCGGCGAGCCGGCGGCTGATGACCAGCCCGATGCCGGTGCCCTCGATCGCGCTGTTTTCNCGCCCGAGCCGGTTGTAGGGCTGGAACAGCGCGCCCAGCTGCTCGGCGGTCATGCCCAGGCCGGTGTCGCGCACCTCGATCTCGACCCGGCCGTCGGCGTCCAGGCGGCTCGTGATCACGACCGAGCCGCCAGCCCGGTTGTACTTGACGGCGTTCGACAGCAGGTTGGTGAGCACCTGCTTGACGCGGGTCTCGTCGCCGATCACCGCCAGCGCCGCTGCCGGCGTCGCGATGCGCAGTTCGATGCCGCGCTGACCGGCGGCATTGGCCACCATCGACAGCGCCGCCGACACCAGCGGCACCAGATCGAGCGGACGCAGCGCCAGCTGCACCGCGCCGGCCTCGACACGCGCAAGATCCAGCGTGTCGTTGATCATCTCCAGCAAATGCCAGCCCGCACGCTGGATCTGCTGCACCCAGTCGCGCTGGTGTGCGGCCAGCGCCGGCTCGCGGTCCAGCCCGAGCAGCTGGGCGAAGCCGATCATCGCGTTCAGCGGCGTGCGCAGTTCGTGGCTCATGCGCGAGACGAATTCGCTCTTGGCCCGGTTCGACGCCTCGGCACGGTCCAGCGCACGCTCGGAGGCCTCGAGGCGCAGGTGCTCCGTGATGTCCTCGGCCACGCCCGCCAGACGCACGGGCCGGCCGAGCGCGTCGCGCAGCACGGTCAGGTGGGCCTGGACCCAGAGCACCCGGCCGTCGCCGCGCAGCAGCCGCATCTGGCGCCGGCTGATCTCGATCCGGCCGCCGAGCAGGTCGGCCAGCTGGCGCCGGCTTTCGGCGCGCTCGTCGGAAGGCGAGATCTCCGAGAACGATGAGCCCAGCAAGTCGGCGGCCGCGCGACCGAGCATCTCGCACAGGCGAGGGTTGGTCTCGACGATGCGGCCGTCGATGTCGAGGAACATCACGCCGATAGGCACGTTGTCGAGGATGCTGCGCAGACGCGTCTCGCTGTCGCGCAGCGCGCTCTCGGCGTGACTGCGCTCGCGGACCTCGCGCTTGAGCTCGGCGGTGCGCTCGTCGACGGCCACCTCGATGCGCCGCGCCCGGCCGGTCACGGTGAGGAGCAGCGCACCGAGCAGCGCCGCTGCGGCCATCCCGGCCACAGAGAACAGCCACGCGTTGGCCTGCGGCTGGCCCGGCAACTGGTTCGGCGCCGCGAACACTCGCAACTCGAGCTTCTGGCCGGCGAAGTCCAGCGCGCGCCGGCGCTCGAACAGGTGGCCCGAAGCGTGCTCGCAGCCGGGCGGCCCCGCCAGGCGGGCGCGCTGCGGCATCGGCGCCGTGTCGACCAGGCACCAGCCCAGGCGCTGCGGGTTCTGGTCGGTCAACTCGGCGAGCAGGCGGCCGGTGCGAACGGTAGCGAACAGCACGCCTCGAAACGCGGCCTCGCGTTCAGCGGAGGTGGCTGGGTGGCCGTCGTAGACCGCCTGGTAGATCACGACCCCGGTCGCGCTCTGGGCCGACTGCGTCAGGCCGAAGCCGCGCGTCGCGGCCGGCTGGCCGCTGGCCCGACTCTGCAGAATTGCGTCGCGCGCGGCCGGGACCGACAGCGCGTCGACCCCCAGCGCTTTGGCATTGCCGGCCATTGGCTCGATCAGCCGGATCACCACCGCGTCGCCGCCGTCAGCCGGCGCCGCGCCACGCTCGAAGACCCGGTAGCCGGCCAGACCCTCGGCACGCGCCTCGGCTTCGAAGGTCGGAATCTGGCTGCGCGCGACGCGTGCGCTGAAGCCCAGTGCCTGCAACTCGAAGGGCTGTTCGAGCCACCAGCGCGTCGCCGCTTGCAGCGTCCTGCGGTCCAGCCCACCCGCGGCGAGGTAGGCACTGTGCAGCGCCTGCAGCGCGAGCAGCGGCTCGTTCAGCCGCGCCTCGACCCTGGCGCCGAGCTGCTGGGCATCGTGATCGAAGGCTTCTGCGAGACGTTCCTCGTCCCAGCGGCTGACGACCAGTGTCGCCGCAGCGAGCAGCAGCGTCGTCGCCAGNAGCGGCAGCGCCACCGAGCGCCGGCGCGGTACCCAGGCGGCGCGCGGCCGGCCGATCAGCGTCAGGGTCAACGGCGCACCGATGAGCACGCCCAGTGCGTCGCCGATCCACCAGGTGCCCCAGGTCGCCGCGACCTGGCCCGGCCCGATCGCGCCGGCTGCCAGCAGCGCGGCGCTGGCCAGGCTCGGGTTCACCAGGCAGGCGAGCAGCGCGCCGAGCAGGCCCGTGCGCAGGATGTCGCGCGGCCCGGCCAGCACCAGCGGCTGCGGCACGAAGCGCTCGACGAGCCAGGCGCCCAGCCCGGCCTGCAGCGCGGCGCCGAGCCCGATCACCCCGGGCAGCCAGAGCGTGGCCGCGGCGTCGACCTGGCCGCGCGACGCGTTGAGCACGAAGTTGACGAGAAAGGCGCCGAGCGCGACGCCGGCCCAGGCGCTGCGGCCGTAGACCAGCACCGCGGCGAGCGCGATGCCGGCCGACGGGTACAGCGGCGACGCGAAGCCCGGCGGCACCGCCAGCGCCAGGGCGAGCCAGCCGACCATCGCGTAGCCGAGCGCGGTGATGACGATCACGCGCCACGCGGCCTCGGGCGGGCCGGGCTCGGCGGCAGGGGCGCGGACGGCGCTCGGCTTCATGGCCCGACTCTAGCGCTCGCGCCGGAGCGCGACACAGCCTTACACGTTGAACAGAAAGAACGCGCGGCGGGTCGCGCTGATGCCGGGGCGTTGTGCGTCGACCGTCATTTCGTACCCGCTTTCATACCCATTGCCGTGATAGCAGCGGCCACTTCGTTTGGCTCCCCGGTGTCGAAGTCCAGATTGTCGCTGACCTGATCCCACTGTCTGCGCAGGTTGGACGGCGCGATGACGAGGGTGCGGCGCTTGCGCTCGGCCCAGCGTTGGGCGATCAGCAAGCCGGCTTCGATGGTCTTGCCTGGGGCAACTTCGTCGACCAGGATCGCGCCGCTTGGAGAGCGGATTGCTGGTGGCAAACAGCGCCGCGTCGATCTGATGGGGGTTCAGATCAACCTGCGCGTCCAACAGCGCACCTGCCAGCTGATCCATGGAATCGGTGGCCGCCCGGAGAGTGAGCTTGTGCGCGAAGTATGCGAGCTGGTGTGAGCTGTAGTGCACGCATCACCGGGTCAGGTCAAACGCCAGCCACAAGCGTTTGGGGCGAAACGACCCGTGCCTGCATGCCCGCGTCCTGGACCAGCAGTTTGTCGCCGGTGACCAGCAGCAGGTCGGACTTCGCGGCCAGCAGTTCCCCCAGCAGTTGATCGCCGGGGTCAGGCTCCGGCGAGGTCGCGACGGGGGTCAGCACGATTGCGTGCCGGGCGATGTCGGTCAGCAGTGTCTCGACCTCGGCAACCATCAAACCATGCAGCTTGCGCAGGTCAGGCCGCACGAGCACGGTGCGGTACTCGGCAAGCAAAGCCTCGGACACGACGAATGGGGAACGCCGCGGCCAGCATGCCGTCCAGGATGCGCGCAACAGGCGACGCGTCGTTCCCGGTCAGCAATCCGGCCACGACGACGTTCGTGTCGACGATGACTGCGCGGTGGCTCACGACTTGCGGCGAACGGCCCGAACGTGCTCTTGGGCCACGGCCACCGCCTGGTCTTCGGTGAGCTTGCCGTGCGCTCGCGCGCGGCGCACGAGGTCGCGCGCGTCCTCGCGCGATTTGATACCGTAGAAGTCTAGGCTCCCGTCGATCAATTGCCCGATGGTCTTGTCCCGCTGCGCAGATGCTTCTTTGAGCGCGCGGTGGCGGGCTTCAGACAGGGTGATGGTCAGTCGGCTCATGACAGCCTCGCATTGGTGCTTTGACACCAAGTTGCTAGTGCAGCAGCCGGTTCCTGGCAAAGACGGGTCATCATGAAGCCTACACGCGCAAGAAACTCAGAAACGACGCCGTTTGCCGTGGCATTCTGGGGTGCGGTGGAATGCCCGGATTCCACCGCTTTGCCTCAGACGTTGAACAGGAAGTTCATGACATCGCCGTCGCGCACGACGTATTCCTTGCCTTCGGCGCGCATCTTGCCGGCATCCTTCGCGCCTTGTTCGCCCTTGAACGCGATGAAGTCTTCGTAGGCAATGGTCTGGGCGCGGATGAAGCCGCGCTCGAAGTCGGTGTGAATCACGCCCGCGGCCTGCGGCGCGGTGTCGCCGACGTGGATCGTCCAGGCGCGGACTTCCTTGACGCCAGCGGTGAAGTAGGTCTGCAAGCCGAGCAGCTTGAATGCGGCGCGGATGAGCCGGTTCAGTCCCGGCTCGTCCTGCCCCATCTCGTGCAGGAAGAGAGCGCGGTCCTCGTCACCCATGTCGGCGAGCTCGGCCTCGGTCTTCGCGCAGATCGCGACCACCGGCGCGTTCTGCTTTGCGGCGTAGTCGCGCAGCCGGTCCAGGTACGCGTTGTGCTCGAAACCGGTCTCGGAGACGTTGCCCACGAACATCGCCGGCTTGGCCGTGATCAGGCACAGCGGCTTCAGGATCACGCGCTCTTCCTTCGTGAAGTCGATGCCGCGCACCGGCTGCGCCTGGTCGAGCGCGGCCTGGCATTTCTCGAGCACCTTTACCAGCGCTGCGGCTTCCTTGTCGTTGCCCGAGCGTGCCGCCTTCACGTAGCGGTGCAGGCTCTTCTCTACCGTGCCCAGGTCGGCCAGGCAGAGCTCGGTCTGGATGACCTCGATGTCGCTGATCGGGTCGATCTTGCCGGCGACGTGGATCACGTTGTCGTCGTCGAAGCAGCGCACCACGTTGACGATCGCGTCGGTCTCGCGGATGTGGCTCAGAAACTGGTTGCCCAGGCCTTCGCCCTTGCTCGCGCCGGCCACCAGCCCGGCGATGTCGACGAACTCGACGATCGCCGGCACCACGCGCTCGGGCTCGACGATCACCGCCAGCGCGTCGAGGCGCGGATCGGGCAGTTCGACGATGCCGACGTTGGGTTCGATCGTGCAGAACGGGTAGTTCTCGGCCGCGATGCCGGCCTTCGTGAGGGCGTTGAAGAGGGTGGACTTGCCGACATTGGGCAGGCCCACGATGCCGCACTTTAGGCTCATGGCAGGACGCTTTCGGGGTGGGAACGGGGGCCGCGCGGGCGAGAGAGGCGCGATTTTCCTACACTCGCGCCAATGAACGCTTCACAGCCCCGACTCGCGCCGCAGCTCAAGGATCTCGGCGGCGGTTTCCTCGTGCGCCGCCTGCTGCCGGCCGCGGCGCGCCAGGCGGTCGGGCCTTTCGTGTTCTTCGACCATTTCGGGCCGATCACCGCGCAGCCGTCCGACCGGCACGACGTGCGCGCGCACCCGCACATCGGCCTGGCGACCGTGACCTACTTGTTCGAGGGCGCGATGCTGCATCGCGACTCCACGGGCGCCGTCCAGCGCATCGAGCCCGGCGCGATCAACTGGATGACCGCCGGGCGCGGCATCGTCCACTCGGAGCGCACGCCCGACGACCTGCGCGCCGTCGTGCGGCGCAGCCACGGCCTGCAGCTCTGGGCGGCGCTGCCCGAGGCGGACGAGGAGATCGAGCCCTCGTTTGCGCACACGCCCGCGAGCGCGATCCCCGCGGCCGAGATCGGCGGCGCCCGCGTGCGCGTGCTGATCGGCAGCGCGTTCGGCATGGACTCGCCGGTGTTGACGCGCTCGCCGACGCTCTATCTGGACATCGCGCTGGCCGCCGGCGACGCCTTCCCGCTGCCGCTCGCCGCCGAGCGCGCGGTCTACGGCGTCGACGAGGGCTTCGAGCTCGACGGCACGCCGGTGCCGGCGCAGACGATGGTCGTCATCGGCGCCGGCGATGAGCCGATGATCTCGGCCAGCAGCGACGCGCGCGTGGTGCTGATCGGCGGCGATCCCCTCGGCCACCGTCACCTGTGGTGGAACTTCGTCTCGAGCCGGCGCGAGCGCCTCGCGCAGGCCGCCGACGACTGGGCCGCGCAGCGCTTCGAGCCGGTGCCGGGCGAGACCGAATTCATCCCGCTGCCCGAGCGCCGGCCGGGCTAGAACTTCAGCGTCGCGCGCGCCCGCTGTCCGGTGCGCAGCAGCCGGTCGATGCCTTCGACAAGCACCGCGTTCATCGCGAAGGTGATGCCGCCGTTCATGCGCGGATCGGCACGAAAGCCCGCCAGNGTGTCGCCGGGCTCGATGCCTTGCTCGCCCGTGGCCGGGTCGACGCTCGGGATCGTGCAGCGCACGCAGGGCTTGACGAGCTTGATCCGTACCGGGCCGTCGTCGGTGTCGATCGTGAGCTCGTCGAGGTGGTCCTCGTCGAAGGCCTGCAACCCGTCGAGCACCAGGTTCGGCCGGAAGCGCTCCATGCCCACCGGCGCGTGCCCGCGCGCGGCCAGGCGCGCGTTCAGCTCGGCCAGCGACGCGCTGCTCGCCACGAGGAGCGGGAAGCCGTCGGCGAAGGCGTTCTCGGCCTCGATCGTGCCCGTCCAGCGCCGGTCGGACAGGCGCTTTTGTTCCGGGTCGAAGCGCACCAGCCGCGCCGGGCGACCGAGAAAGTCGCTGAACCACTGCGCGGCGAGCGCGCCCATGTCGTAGGCGCGCACCTCGTCGTCCCAGACGCGCGCGCGGGCGGGACCCTCGACATGGTCGAGCGCGACGTGCAGCGCCAGCATCCCTGGGGCGCGCAGCACCATCTCCGCGTGCTTCAGCGTCGGCGCGATCAGCGCCAGGCGCGGCAGTTCACGCTGGGTCAGCATCTCGCCGGCGCTGTCGACCACCATCCAGGCGCGGTCGAACTCCAGGCCGGTCTCGATGACCAGCGCGTCGGGCGCCGCGACCCCGGCGCAGGACTTGATCGGGTGCACGAAGAGGGCCGAGAGGCTGCAGGCGAGTTCGCTCATGGTGGGCGCGTGAAGGGTCAAGGGCGACGCGCGCGATTGTGCCGCCCCCCGCTCCCTACAATCGGGCACCATGCCCAGCTTCGACATCCTCGTGCGCGGCGCAGGCGCCGTGGGCCTGTCGGCAGCGCTGGCGCTGGCCCGCCAGGGCCACCGCGTGGCCTTGCTCGGTGCGCCGGCGTCGAACGCCGCGCCCGACGTGCGCGCCTATGCGCTCAACGCCGCGTCGGTGGCGCTGCTCCAGTCGCTCAAGGTCTGGGATGCACTGCCCGAGGATGCGCGCACGCCGGTGCACGACATGCACATCGAGGGCGACATGCCCGGCGCCGCGCTCGATTTCTCGGCCTGGGCGCAAGGGGCGGACGCGCTGGCCTGGATCGTCGACGCCGCCGAACTCGAGGCCGGGCTGCGTGCGGCGGCGCGGTTCGCACCCCATCTGAGCGAGGTCGACCGCGACGTGCCCGCGCCGCTCGTCGTGCTCGCCGAAGGCAAGGCCTCGGCCACGCGCGAGCGCCTCGGCGTGCGCATGCCGCTGCAGCGCTACGGCCAGCGCGCCGTCGCCGCGCGGCTGGTTGCCGACGAGGGGCATGGCAACCTCGCGCGCCAGTGGTTCCGCAGCCCCGACGTGCTCGGGCTGCTGCCCTTCGACCGGCCGCGCGCCGGTCATGGCTACGGCCTGGTCTGGTCGCTGCCGGACGCGCGCGCCGACGCGCTCATGGCGCTCGCGCCGGCCGCCTTCGAGGCCGCGCTGGCCGACGCCACCGGCGGCGCTGCTGGCCCGCTCACCCTCGCCGGCGAGCGCGTCGCGTGGCCGCTCGCGCTGGCACGCGCCGAACGCGTCTGTGCGTCGGGCTGGGTGCTCGTCGGAGACGCCGCGCACCTGGTGCATCCGCTCGCTGGCCAGGGGCTGAACCTCGGTCTGGCCGACGTCGCGACGCTGGCACGCGTGCTCGCCGCGCGCGAGCCCTGGCGCGGCCTGGGCGACGAGCGGCTGCTGCGCCGCTACGCGCGCGAGCGCGACCTCGCCACGCGCGCGATGGGCGGCGTCACCGACGCCTTGCTCCACCTCTTCGCCAGCCCGCAGCCGCTGCTGCGCGAAGTCCGCAACCGCGGCCTGACGCTGCTCAACCACCTCCCGCCCGTCAAGCGCCTGCTCACTGCGCAAGCGATTGACGGCTGACCCGAAGCCCACCGGACATTCACGATGAAAACGACTCTGACCGCTCTCGCTGCCGCGCTGCTCGCCTGCACCTCCGCGTTCGCCCAGGAAGCGGTGATCCGCAAGAGCCTGGCCGAGCACATCCCGAACTTCCCGAAGATCGACGAGGTCCGGCCGACGCCGATCCCCGGCCTCTACGAGGTGCGCTTCGCCGGCAGCGAGATCATCTACACCGACGCCAAGGCGGACCACATCCTGCAGGGCTCGCTGATCGAGGTGAAGACGATGACCAACCTCACCGAGGCGCGCCTGGACCAGCTCTCGGCGGTGGATTTCTCGGCGCTGCAGCTGAAGGACGCGATCGCCGTCAAGCAAGGCAGCGGCGCGCGCAAGATGGCGGTCTTCGTCGATCCGAACTGCCCGTACTGCAAGCGCTTCGAGCGCGACATGGCGACCGTCAAGGACGTCACGATGTACACGTTCTTGATGCCCATCCTCGGCCCTGACTCGAACGTCAAGGCGCGCGACATCTGGTGCGCCAAGGATCCGGCCAAGACCTGGCGCGACTGGATGCTTGACGGCGTCGCGCCGCCCAAGACGGGCGGCAAGTGCGACGACGGCGCGCTCGAGCGCAACATCGCCTTCGGCCAGAAGTACCGCGTCACCGGCACGCCGACGATCTTCTTCGAGAACGGCACGCGCAAGCCGGGTGCGATTCCGGCCGCGGCGGTCGAGAAGCTGCTCGCCGCGTCCGCGAAGAAGTCCTGAGCCGCCGCCGCTTGCGGTCGGGCCCCGGCATCGCGATGAACGCAGCGCCGTCTCCTGCCGCCGTCGCGCTGCGCCTGGGCTATGCCGGTCTCGTGCCGTTCGTCGCCGGCGTCGGGCTTGTCTGGCTCGTGCGCCCCGACGTCCACCCCTACGTCGCGCTCGGGCTGTCGGCCTACGCGGCAGTGATCGTCTCGTTCCTCGGCGGACTCCATTGGGGCATCGCGATGCGCGAGAGCGCGCCGGAGCCGACGCTGTTCGTCTGGGGTGTGCTGCCGTCGCTCGTGGCCTGGTTCGCAGTGCTGATGCCGGCCGGCGCCGGGCTCGTGATCCACGGCGCGATGCTCGTTGCCGGCTACCTGGTCGACCGGCGCGTCTACCCGCGCCACGGGTTGTCGGGCTGGCTGACGCTGCGCTTCCGGCTCAGCGCGGTTGCCGCGCTGTGCTGCTTCCTCGGCGCCGCGGGCAGTTGAGCGGCTGAGAATGCGGCGACGCCGGCTCGCCGCGCTGGCCCTGGTGGCCGTAGTCGCGGCACTGCACCTGTGGNTGACCGACGACGTGCTCGAGGCNCGTCTGGGTGCCGGCGCGGCGAAGCTGCCGCCGCGCATCGACGTCGCCTTCGTGCACCTGCTGGCGCCGACCGCGCCGCCGCCGCCTGCGGCGCCGCGACG
>JGI20214J51650_10003181_pt1 | contig 10304 bp, 8 predicted proteins | sample WetSurMetagenome_FD_51650 | JGI IMG/M metagenome (IMG submission 51650)
GTTTTTAAAAATGTTCTTGTTAAACCGTTTAAACAGGTATTTCCCCAATGAGTGAGCAACGCATTGTTTTGATTAAAGAGAAACTCGCGCTTTTGCAACCCTTGCAACTTGAAATTACCGATGATGGCCACCACCATATCGGTCACGCGGGCGCGGAGAGTGGTGGGCATTTCAGTTTGCTCATTAAAAGCGACCAGTTTGTCGGTAAAAACCTCGTTCAACGCCATAGAATGGTGTATGATGCGCTTGGAAATTTAATGCAAACGCAAATTCATGCGTTGAGCATTCGAGCATTAGCTCCTAACGAATAACTTACTTTTTATTTCATTTCAACTTTAGAGAAACATACCATGCAACGTAAAACAATTTTATCTCAAGCAATCCTTTCTGCCTGTTTAGTTTTAGGTGCTTCTCAAGTATATGCTGCTGATGCAGCTCCCGCGCAAGAAAAACCCGCCGCCGCTCCTGTTACACCAGACAAAAACGAAATGGTTGCAAAAATTAATGACAAAACCATTACGCAAGCTGATTTGGCTGAATATGAAAAAATTCGTGGAAAACAAGCAGGTGGAAATGTTCATCCAGACAAACAAACTTTAGTAGATGAAATGGTTGATCGTGAATTATTATTTCAAGATGCGATCAAAAAAGGCTTAGACAAAACGCCTGATTTTGCTAAAGAAATGGATACTTTACGTTTTAATGTGTTAGCAAAAGCAGCCATGCAAGATTATTTGAAAAGTACCCCAGCAACAGATGAACAATTAAAAGCGCATTACGATAAAGTCATTGCAAAAGTTAATTTCCCAATGGAATATAAAGCACGCCATATTTTAGTGGAAAAAGAAGAAGATGCAAAAGCTATTATTGCAGATTTAAACCAGGGCAAAGTCTTTGCTGATATTGCTAAAGAAAAATCAAAAGACCCGGGTTCTGCAAAAGAAGGTGGAGATTTAGGTTGGTTCAGAGCAGAACAAATGGTGAAAGAATTCTCTGAAGCCGCTGCAAAATTAGAGAAAGGAAAATACACCGTTGAACCTGTGAAAAGTCAATTTGGTTTTCATATCATCATGTTAGAAGATTCTCGTAAAATGCAACCACCCGCATTTGATGCAGTGAAAGAAAAAGTCAAAGGTAGTTATCAAAATGAACAAATGATGAACTACGCTACTGATTTAAAGAAAAACGCGAAAATCGACATTAAATTACCAGCAGAACCCGTTAAAGAACCAGCTAAAGACGCTGCGCCTGCTGATGCTCCTAAACCCACAGAGCAAAAACCCGCAGAGCAACCTAAGAAATAATTTAGTAAGCTCTCGTTCCCACGCTCGAGCGTGGGAACGAGGAAGTTCCTTTAAACCTGCTAGGTTTTCAAAACCTAGCAGGTTTTTTGTAATCATTTTTATAGATAAAAATAGTGAGTAAAAACAATGGGTTCTGCTTTAGAATTAGCTTGCGAATTAATTAAACGTCCGTCAATTACGCCCGAAGATGCGGGCTGTCAAAAACTTTTAGCGGAACGTTTAGAAAAACTCGGTTTTAAAATTGAGCATTTACGATTTGGTGATGTCGATAATTTATGGGCACGACGCGGTGAGGAAAAACCTTTATTAGTTTTTGCGGGGCATACCGATGTTGTTCCCGCTGGATCATTAGAAAATTGGCAATTTCCACCCTTTGAACCGACCATTTCAAATGGCTATTTGTACGGTCGAGGCTCGGCAGATATGAAAGGCGGCATTGCTGCATCGATCATTGCGGTAGAAAATTTTATTGCAAAAAATCCTCATCATTCGGGATCAATCGGTTTTTTAATTACCAGTGATGAAGAAGGAAAAGCGATTAATGGAACGGTGAAAGTTGTTGAATATTTAAAAGAGAGAGGTGAACATTTAGATTATTGTTTGTTAGGAGAACCATCGAGCAAAACGAAAGTTGCGGATGAAATTAAAAATGGGCGACGGGGTTCTTTAACAGGTCGTTTAAAAATTAAAGGAATTCAAGGACATGTAGCCTATCCACATTTAGCAAAAAATCCAATTCATTTGTTTAGTGAAACCATGAAAAAACTGTGTGAGGAAGTTTGGGATCATGGTAATAAATTTTTTCCGCCGACCACCTTTCAAATTGTCGATATTCATGCGGGAAATGGGGTAACAAATGTCATTCCAGCGGATTTAAATGTAATGTTTAATTTTCGATATGGAACGGCATCGACGGCGGATTCATTAAAAGAACGGGTTGAGAAACTATTGAGCAATTTGGATTATGAATTGAGTTGGGAATCGGCGGGTTTTCCGTTTTTAACTTCTAAAGGAAAATTATTAGAAGTCGCCAAAGAATCCATTAAAGAAGTCTGTGGTTTTGAAACCATTTTATCGACGTCGGGAGGGACCTCAGATGGACGTTTTATTGCGCCTAATGGAACGGAAATATTAGAAATCGGAGTATCAAATGCGACTATTCATAAAGTCAATGAATGCGCTAATGTTGAAGATTTAGAGAAACTTGCATTGTTATTTGAGCGAATATTAGAGAAACTTCTCGTCGAAAAATAATTTTCTCATTTTGCAAAAACTCAAAAAAGAAGCATACGGTGTTTATGACTGCTAAAATTATGGCATAATTAAACGCAAATGGTTGGCAGAGTGTTTGCCTAACGTAGAAGATAATTACCCGTTTAAGCTTTAAGGAGAATGTTCCAATGCCCAGAATCTTGCTTGTTGAAGATAATGAAATGAACCGCGATATGTTATCGCGCCGCTTACAACGCAAGGGTTACGAAATTTTAATTGCTCATGATGGGGGCGAGGGCGTAGAAATGGCTCACGCCAACAAACCTGACTTGATTTTGATGGACATGAGTCTGCCAGTTAAAGATGGTTGGACTGCCACTAAAGAATTAAAATCTCATCCCGACACCAAAAATATTCCAGTGATTGCCCTAACTGCACACGCAATGGCGGGCGATCGTGAAAATGCCTTGCAGGCAGGGTGTGACGACTATGATACTAAACCTATCGAATTAGACCGCCTTCTCCAAAAAATCAAAGACTTACTTGCCTAAGTAAATTGTGAATATTTATTTAGTCGGCGGGGCGGTTCGTGATAAGTATTTGAATTTAGAAGTAAAAGAACGCGATTGGGTCGTCACGGGCGCAACTCCCGAAGAAATGTTAGCGCAGGGCTTTCGACAAGTGGGAAAAGATTTTCCAGTCTTTTTGCACCCCGACACCCACGAAGAATATGCCTTAGCGCGCACCGAACGTAAAATTTCTTTAGGATACAAAGGCTTCGACACTTTTTTTGACCCAAATGTATCTCTGAAAGAAGATTTAAAACGCCGTGATTTAACGATTAATGCTATGGCGCAAAACGCTAACGGTGAGTTAATCGATCCATTTCACGGATTAAATGATATACAAAACAAAATCTTACGTCATGTTTCGCCCGCATTTGTCGAAGACCCCGTGCGGATTTTACGGCTTGCCCGCTTTGCATCGCGTTTTGCAGGACTCGGATTCAAAATCGCCAATGAAACCAAAGACTTAATGCGACAAATAGTCGAAAAGGGAGAAGTCGATGCGCTTGTTCCCGACCGCGTGTGGAAAGAAGTCTCACGCACGCTCTTTGAACCCCAACCCCTTCAATTCTTTCAAGTTTTAAAAGATTGCTACGCCCTCCCACGTTTATTCCCTGAATTAGTTGATAATTTTAACAAGGCAATGTCTGCTCTTCATCAAGCCGTTGATTTTACTGATAAACCAATATTACGGTGGGCGGCGCTGTGCTCAGAAAGCTCTTTAGTTCAACTGCAAGCTCTTCATCAACGCTTGCCGTTACCAAGAGAATATTTTGAGTTAACTCAATTGGTTGCAAATTACTGCCCGTCTTTAAAAACAAAATTAACGGCGGAAGAAAGTTTGCAACTTTTAGAGAAAGTCGATGCGTTTCGGCGAATAGAACGTTTTGAAGATTTTTTGAGCATCTGTGAAATCTTAAAAATAAATATCTCAGATTTCAAACGCAACTATCAACTTGCACAAAGCGTGAAAGCTCAAGATTTAATTTCTCAAGGAATTCAAGGCGCTGCGATTAAACAAGCACTTTTTAATGCGCGGTTACAAAAAATAGTAATGAGTCAAGAGAGATGTTAAAATAAGGATTTAGAGATAAAGAAAACTAAAGGAAAAAAGAAATGAATTGTCCAAGCTGTGTTTCAGATTATGTCATTAAAAATGGATTTAGCAAAGATGGTTCGGGGTGTTCTCCACCTCAAGCAAAAATACAAATGTAGAGATTTTGTGGGAGACAGTTTGTAGGGAATCTAAAGAACCAAATAAATGAAGAGAAAAAAAGAGATGTGTTATTAGAGAAAATCTCTTTGAGAGGAATAAGAAGAAGCTTAGGAATTTCTTTTTCTTGGATTAAAGGATATGTGAAGAAGAAATATCGTGAAGTTCCTCAATAGATAGAAGTTCGAAAAAAGTTCCAAGGAAGTTAATAATAAAAGTAGATGAGTTATGGTGAGTGGAACAACACACAGCGCTTTGTTGGAAAAAAGCGAATTAAAAAAGAGATTTAGCTGGGATGTTGCTCCAGTAGTGTTACAATCATATTAAATTTCTTCGCTCTTTTCCTAAGAATTTTTCCAAATACCTCTTCTCCCCGTTTTGCATAACCATATTTTTTTATAAATTATTGTTTTTATAAAGCTTTTATCTAGATAGATTATCGGGGTTTCTTCAGGTAATTCTTCTAATAATTTCTTATATTCTTCAACTTTTTCTCGACCTTGCTCTTCTTCCCAATTAATTTTAGGGGTAGAGCAATGGCTTGGCAATAGGGCTCTTTTGGATTGATATGACCTTCTTCCAAATATCTATTTAACCATTTTTATTTTAATATCGTTTTGAATATTTTGCTCGTCTTTCCTTCCAATACAAACTCTATTAATTCTATTTTAGGTAGTGATCAATAAAAGATGATAAAAAACCTCGCTCGAGCGTGGGAGCGAGAGGAGATTAATCATTCGGATTTATTCATTACCCTATTTTATAACTCATTTCTTCTTTCCTCTTTATAGGTATATCAGGTCATCTTTTTTATACACTACTCTCGTTTTTATGATCTTTTTTAATATAACCCTTTCTATTTTATATTTTTTTTATTTTTTACGAGAACCCTCTGCTCGAGAGGGATTTAAAAGCGCTCTAATTTACTCACTACCTAAATTTCAATTGTCACTAAATTGTCATATTATTGTTAGATGATGTAAAAATATTTTTTATTAAGTTAAGGAGTTAAAAATGAAGAAATTTTTAGGTGTAATCAGTATGTTAGCTGCAAGTATGAATTTATCTATTCATGCGGCAGAAGTAGATGTCAAGTTACCCTCATATGAAAAAACTACGGGGGTGTCGGGTAATTTGTCGAGTGTGGGATCGGATACTTTGGCAAATTTAATGACGTTGTGGGCAGAGGAATTTAAACGTAATTACCCTAATGTAAATATTCAAATTCAAGCAGCGGGTTCTTCTACTGCACCTCCAGCCTTAACCGAAGGAACTGGTAACATGGGACCAATGAGCCGTAAAATGAAAGATGGCGAGTTGGAAGCATTTGAAAAGAAATACGGTTACAAACCTACTGAAATCAAAGTTGCTATCGATGCATTAGCCGTTTATGTTCACAAAGATAACCCAATTACAGGCTTAACAATTGAACAACTCGATGCTATCTTTTCTTCAACCCGTAAATGCGGTGGAAAAGATGATGTTGTGAAATGGGGACAATTAGGTTTAACGGGTGATTGGGCTGAGAAAACTGTTCAATTATACGGTCGTAATTCAGTTTCTGGTACTTATGGCTATTTTAAAGAACATGCTTTGTGTAAAGGTGACTTTAAAAACAACGTTAATGAGCAACCTGGGTCTGCTTCTGTTGTTCAATCTGTAACCGCTTCTGAAAATGGCATTGGTTATTCTGGATTAGGTTATCGAACCTCTGGTGTAAAAGCCGTTCCTTTAGCCAAAAAAGCGGGCGAAGAATTTGTTGATGCAAATGAAGAGAATGCTTTGAAAGGTAAGTTTCCTTTATCGCGTTTTCTTTTAATTTATGTGAACAAAGCCCCTGGAAAACCCTTACCACCGCTAGAATATGAGTTTGTTAAAATGGTTCTTTCAAAAGCGGGTCAACAAATCGTAGTTAAAGATGGTTATGTTCCTTTAAACGCGAGCTTAGTTGAAAGAGAACTCACTAAGCTAAAATAAGTTAAATTTTTAAACCTATAAGGATTTATCCTTGTAGGTTTTTTATTTTAATAAAGCATCCAAACGTTGTTGACGTTGAACTTTAGGTAATATTGCAAGCTTTCGTACCTCTTCGTAAAAATGCTCAAAATTTTGTTGTTGTTCTTCAAATAGCCTTTTGAACGCGGGTACATATTCTTCGTACATTGCAACGGATAATAATTTTGCATTATTCACTTCCTCAAACCATCGATCATATCCTTGATAATGATGCCATTCTTTTTCTTTAAGCATTTTATAATGTTCTTTTAATTCGTTTAAAAGTAAGTTCTTTTGTTCAAGCATATCGGATTCTGAAAGATTTTTGTGTTGATAAAGATCAGTTAATTTTCTTTTTGTATTTAAAACAAGTGAGATCATTTGTTGATTGCGTTGTTTTGAAACTAGATATGTTTGAAAATGTGCAGATTTTTTTTGGGTTTCTAACCACAGTTGCACGCCAATTTCTTCTACTGCGGATGCAAAAGATTCATTAAATGTTGAATCATCTTGTACATATAATAATTGATGGCTTAATTCGTGAAAAATTAAGGCGGCTAATTGCCAATCTTCTTTAGAAAGCATGGTATTTAATAAGGGATCAGCAAACCAACCTAAGGTTGAATAAGCACGAATCCCTATCACATATACATCAAACCCTTGATTTTTAAGCTCTTTTCCTTCCTCAAACGCGGGTTGTGGCGAGAAATAACCTCGATAACTCAAACAACCCACAATTGGAAAACACCATAATTTTGGCGTTAAAGCAAATCGTGGTGCAGCATACACATTCCAAACTACAAATTTTCTTTGTAAATCAACAAATTGCATATAACTATCGTTTTCTGGTAAGCGTAATTTTTCAATTGCAAATTGACGAATTTCTTTTGCTTGTTGGAGTTGGTGGCGTAAAAAAGGAGATGTTTCTGGCGCAGAAATGACTTCTTCTAAAGGTTTCATACGTTGAGTAATATCAGCATGTCCTTCAAGTATTTGATAATAATAACTTATTTGGGCACAACTATTTAAAAAAAACAAAGAAAAGATTGGCAAAATTTTAAACAACCGATTACAATATTCAAAACAACGGAGAGGTACCGAAGCGGTCATAACGGCGCCGACTCGAAATCGGATGGGGGTTTTATCGCCCCACGCGGGTTCGAATCCCGCCCTCTCCGCCATTTCTTTTTCCTTTCGCCATTTCATTTTAACCAACAAACCTCTGCAGAAACTAAATCTTCAAATGTTTCTCTGCGCCGAATTAAACGGTGTTCCTCTCCTTTTACAAATATTTCTGCAACCCGCAGTCGACTGTTATAGTTAGAACTCATCGCAAATCCATATGCTCCCGCCGAACAAATCGCTAATAAATCATTTTCTTGAATGGAAAGCGGGCGATCTTTTCCTAAAAAATCTCCTGTTTCACAAATCGGCCCAACAATATCGTAATTTTGAGCAGGCAAATCGTTTTGTTTCACGGGAATAATATTCTGCCAAGCACTGTATAAAGACGGACGAATCAAATCATTCATTGCCGCATCAACTATGGCAAAATGTTTATTTTCTGCACCGATTTTCAAATACTCAACTTTAGTCAATAAAATCCCCGCATTTGCAACAATTGCTTTCCCAGGTTCGATGAGCAACTTATAGGATTTATTGCCTAATTTTGCTTTAATTGCATTTACATATTCGTTAATTTGCGGAGGCGTTTCATCTCGATAGCGTACACCCAACCCTCCACCAACATCTAAATGATTGATTTTAATATCCTTTTGTTCTAATTGATCAATCAAATTTAAAACCCGATCTAACGCATCTAAAAACGGCGACAAAGAAGTTAATTGAGAACCGATATGACAATCCACACCCACGATTTGAATATTGGGTAATTTGCTCGCGGTTTGATATAAGGCAAGGGCTTTGTCGATTTCAATGCCGAATTTGTTTTGCTTCAAACCCGTTGAAATGTAAGGATGGGTTTGTGCATCAACATCGGGATTCACACGAATTGAAATCGGCACTTGTTTATTTAAAGATTGTGCAATCAATTGAATTTGTTGAAGTTCATTTGGAGACTCAACATTAAAACAACCAATCCCCACTTCTAAAGCACGTTGAATTTCTGCGCGAGATTTTCCAACCCCAGAAAACACGATATTTTGAGGTTTTCCTCCGGCTAATAAAACCCGTTCGAGTTCTCCGCCAGAAACCAAATCAAAACCTGATCCCAAATCTGCTAAAACTTTCAAAATGGAAAGGTTTGAATTTGCTTTCACTGCATAACAAACTAAATGGGGTAGATTTCCTAACGCTTGATCAAATGCTTGCCAATTTTTTTCAATATGGCTTTGTGAATAAACATAACAAGGCGTGCCATATTGTTGCGCAATTAATTGTAAATTAACGTTTTCTGCGTGCAAAACGCCCGATTGATAACTAAAGGCTTCCATAGCTGTTGCTTTCTATAATTTAAAAAAAATGTTATATCATAGTTGCTCTTTTTTCGCAAAGCCAACAATCACTTAACCCTACAAGGGAATTGTCCCCTTCACAAGAGGAAAACCGATGCCTATATCTTTAGAAATACAAGCAGAAATATATGAACGCGAATTACGCAGTCGAGTTAAATTGCTCGGAAAATTGCTTGGGCAGGTCATTCGAGAACAAGCAGGATCGCAAATCTATGAATTAGTTGAATTTTTGCGGGCAGGATTTGTCAATTTACATCGCCATAAAGATACTGAAACCCGCATTACTTTATTAGAAACTATCGAAAATTTAGACGCTAAAACACTCACGGACGTTATTCGAGCGTTTAATTTATATTTTAGCTTGTTTAATGTCGTTGAAGAACAATTCTTCTATCAATTACGCAAACGCGAGGGGTGGGCAGAATCTTTTGAAGATTGTTTTGAAAAACTTAAATCAAAAAACGTCGATGCCGAAACTCTACAAATCTTATTAAACAAAAGTGCATATACACCAGTTTTTACCGCGCATCCTACAGAGTCACGTCGGCGCGCTGTTCAAGAAATTCTACGTCATATCTTTGAAAAACTTGATAAAATTACCCAAGAGAATTTAAAAGAAGGCTTACCTTCTGAATTAGAAAAAATTCTTCTCCGTCATATCCGTTTGTTATGGTTCACCAATGAATTGCGCACTAATCGTTTGCGTCCTGAAGATGAAATCAATAATGGCATGCGTTTCTTTAAAGAAAGTTTATTTCAAGCCGTGCCGCGTTTGTATCGAGATGCTGAGACTGCTTTATCAAAAATCTATCCTAACACCAATTTAGAAATTCCCCATTTATTACATTTTGGATCGTGGATGGGCGGCGATCGGGATGGAAATCCGAATGTTACGTCAAAAATTACTGTTTTAGCTTTGCGTCAGCAACATCAAGCGATTACCGAGACCTATGTTGAACGTTTAGAAAAACTATCGCGATTGCTCACACATTCACAAGCATTTTGCGGTTTTAGCAACGCATTTCTAAAGAGTTTAGAAAATGATGCAAGCTCCTTTTCTGAAACTCAAAGAAATCAATTTGCATATCATCGAGGATCAGAGCCTTATCGATATAAATTACGTTATATGATTGAACGTTTAAAATTACGTCGAGAATCCATAGAAAATGTTTTACAAGATCAATCTTTTAATTTATCTCCTGCTGCCTATAAAAACTCTAAAGAATTCTATGCGGATTTGAAATTAATTTATGATTCTCTAATTGAGAACAATGATCCAGAATCTGCAAATGGACGCTTAAAAAACTTAATGCGTTTAGTTGGTACATTTGGTTTTCATTTAGCAAGATTAGATTTACGCCAAGAATCTTTGCGTCACACAAAGGCAGTTTCTAAATTATTTGAAATCCATAAAATATCAATTAATTACAATGAGTTATCTGAAAGCAATAAATTAAATTTGCTTTCACAAGTATTAGAGCAACCGCCGTTACAAATCAATATTGATCAGCTTGAGCCTAACGAAAAAGATGTAGTAGAA
>JGI20214J51650_10003182_pt1 | contig 10303 bp, 8 predicted proteins | sample WetSurMetagenome_FD_51650 | JGI IMG/M metagenome (IMG submission 51650)
ACGATGTGATCGGCGTCGGTCTGGGTTCCTATGAAGCCTGCAAGCCGTGGGCAGCTGGACAGCCGAGTGGTTTCAAAGCCGGCCTGTTCATCTCCGGNCTGGATGTCGGCAAGACTGCTGCGACTGTGTTGAACGACGCGGTGGTCAANGGCCAGACACCTCCGGCAGCTTCCTATGCTCCCACGACGATTGTCGATCCGAACAACTATAAAGACGTATTCGATCCCATCTCGTTGGCCAACTGTTCCAAGTAAATACTTCTTCTCTGTTGGAGGCCGGGCATCTGTCCCGGCCTCCAAAACATCCCACCCGGGGATACAATCCTATTTATGACTCTACCAACGAACGCTCCTCCTGAACCTGAAAATTCCCCTGCAGTGGATACACCGCCTGGCACCCTTCTGATCCGCAACGTCAGCAAGGCATTTCCCAATGTACAGGCATTGACCGATGTTTCGCTCGATATTCGTCCGGGCGAGATCCTCGCATTCATGGGCGAAAATGGCGCCGGAAAATCCACCCTGCTCAAAATCATCAATGGCGATTACCAGCCGGACTCAGGTACGCTGACGATGGATGGCCAGCAATTGAATTTTTCCAACCCGTTCGCTGCGCACCGCGCCGGAATTCGCGTCATCTACCAGGAACCAGAGATCATCCCTGGCGTGGATGTCGCCGAAAACATCTGGGTCGGTGAACTGCCCAGCCGATACGGGTTCATNAAACGTCANAGCCTGAACGAAGAAGTTCAGCGAAGCCTGGAAGAATACGGTTTTGCCGGCGTGCTGCCCACCAAGCTGCTGGGCGACCAGTTGTCTCCGGCCCAGCGTCAATTGGTGGAGATTATGCGGGCACTTAAATCCGGGGTGCGGGTGCTGGCCCTGGACGAACCGACCTCCTCCCTTTCAGACGAAGAGGTCGAGCGCCTGTTTTCCCTTGTCCGCCGGCTGCGGGATGAGGGCGTAGCCATTATTTATGTTTCTCACCGGATTAAAGAAATCCTGCGACTGTGCGACCGCGTTGCGATCCTGCGAGACGGACGTCTGATTGCGGTTCGGCAGTCTGCCGAGCTGACCGACACAGAGATCGTCCGTCTGATGGTTGGGCGCGAGTTAAAGGAAGTTTTTCAAAANCACAACTCAACAACGGACCGCGAAGTCCTGCGCGTGGAAAACCTTGGCAGCAACTGGCACAGTGATATCAATTTCCACATCAATGCCGGCGAGGTGGTGGGCTTTGCCGGGCTGGTAGGGGCCGGCCGGACGGAGCTGGGAAAAGTTGTCTTCGGAGAAATGCCCAAGACCAGTGGCCGCGTTCTGCTGGAAGGAACGGAAGTCAACATCCGCCAGCCTGTGGATGCCATTTCGAAAGGCATTGGTTTTGCCCCTGAGGACCGCAAGCGCGAAGGGTTGATCCTCATCCGCAGTGTGCTGGAAAATGTGTCCATCGCCATCCTGAAACGTCTGAGCAGGTTTCGCTTTGTCCGCCGAGGCATGGAAAAAACAGTGGTCGCCGGTTATGTGGAAGCTCTCAACGTGCGCACGCCTTCGCTCCAACAGGAGGTTGGCAAGCTTTCAGGTGGCAACCAGCAGAAGGTGGTGCTGGCGCGCTGGCTTGCGGCCAAACCCAAGGTCCTGATCCTNGACGAGCCAACCCGTGGCATCGATGTAGGCGCCAAGGCGGAAATTTATCGTCTCATTGACGATCTTGCCAGCCAGGGCCTGGGGATCATGTTTATCAGCTCCGAGCTGCCCGAAATCCTCGGGCTTTCGGACCGTATTTATGTCATGCAGAACGGCCGGATCACCGGAGAGCTCTCCGGGGCCACTGCCAGCGAGGAAGCTGTTCTCAAGCTGGCCATGGCGGAACATCTAACGCCGGCAAGCGATGGAAATTTGAAAATCTCCCAGGAGAGTAATCCTTTATGAGCACCAACGAACAAACCGCCCAACCCAAACCCAAACACGACTTCTTTCGCGAAGTGCTTGGGTTCATCGGCGCAGATAACCTGTCCCTGATTTTTGCGCTGATCGTCCTCGTCCTTTTGATCACCGTTGCAAGCGGCTGGTTTGGAATGTCCGGTGGTGCAAAATTCTTTACCTGGCAAAACCTGATGAACAGCCTTTCCCAGGCAATCGTCATTGTTGGATTGATAGCCATCGGAGAAACGGTGGTGATCGTTGCCGGGGCGCTCGACATTTCTGTAGGCTCGATTGCCTCCATTGGTTCTGTGGTGGCTGCCTCCGTATTGGTAGGCGCCGGAACGGTTGGCTCGCTTCACCTTCTGCCCAGCGGCAGCACCCTTGTCGCAGTCGCCGCAGGAATTATGGCAGGAATGATCGCAGGCTCAATCAATGGTTTTATCGTTACAAAATTACGCGTGAATCCAACCATTGCCACCCTGGGTACACTGGCCGCTTTTGCAGGCGTCGCCTTCCTGCTNGCCCCGGANGGGAAACCGATCGGCGTTCTCACCCAGCCCACTTTCACCTGGCTGGCGCAGGGCCGGTTCTGGACCAATGCCGCCATCGGACCGCTCGGTGGCTCCAAGTGGACGGGTATCCCGGTCCTGACGGTGATCCTGGTCGTGGTTGCCATCCTGGCACACATCCTGATGACCTACACCGATTATGGGCGTGCCATTTACGCGATCGGTGGTAATGCCACAGCAGCCCGCCTGGCCGGCATCAATCTCACCCGGGTTCGAGTCTGGATGTACATGATTTCCGGAGGTATTGCCGGTCTGGCCGGGGTATTGCTGACGGCCCGCACGACGTCCGGGAATCCCATCAACGGGACCGGCCTCGAGCTGCAAGCCATCACCGCGGTCTTCCTGGGCGGCGCGGCCACCTCAGGCGGCAAGGGAACCATTATGGGCACCTTCCTCGCAGTCATCCTGGTCGGCGTGCTCAACAACGGCATGAACCTGCTCGGCTTCAACACTTTCACACAGCGCGTGGCCCTGGGCATGCTGCTGATCGCCGCCGTGGCAATCTCACAGTGGCGCCAGGCGCAATCCGAGAAGGCCCGCAAGCGTGTCGAAAAATAATCGTCCCAGGCATCCAAACTTTATTCTTGCGGCACATCGAACGGAGATACCAGCATAGGATAGCAATATGAACAACCGAGAGCGTTTTACCAGAGCCATCCAATGGGAACCCACTGACCGGATCCTGACATACGATTACCTGGACAACACCAACATCCTTCGCACGTATGGCGGGTATGATGATTCCCGCAAGTACACCTTCGAAGAACTGGTGGAGCTCAATGCCCGCGCCTGGAAAAATATCGGTGTGGATGTCACCCGCTCCATTCACGATCCAGTCAATCACTGGATGGGTGGCAAGGTCACCAACTGGATCCGCTTCTTCGGCGTCGACCCGGATGCCTGGGGAGTGTCCCAGGGCGGCGAAACAGCCTGGATCTCAAAACGTCCCTTCAAAACTCTCGCCGAGCTTGAAAAGCACATGCCAAACAAGCCGGTATACGAAGAAGTCCGCGATTGGTACCAACCCTTCATTCGCTATGTCCAGCAGGTGCACGATCATTATGATGTGGCGTTCATCGGCGCGGTGGAAGGTCCGATCACAGATGCCTATTCCTTTATGGATATGGAATTATTTGCCATGGCCATCTATGATGCTCCCGAGCTGGTCGCACATATCATGGACTGCACCGGGCTCTTTTCAGCCCACATTGCCAGGGCATTTGCCGAGGTATCGAGCGTACCGCTCCTGTTCATGGGCGAGGATATTGCCGGTACCACCGGGCCGATCTTCAATCCCAAATTTGTCCGCCAGGAAGGCCTGCCGCGCTGGAAATGGATCAGCACGCCGATCAAGGAAAAAGGCATGAAGTTCCTGTATCACACGGATGGAAGATACGGGAAGTTCCTGCCCCTGATCTTCGATGAGCTGGGAGCAGATGGCCTGAACCCGATCGAGCGGAACGGCTGCAATGATATTTTTGAGATCCGGCGCGAATATCCTCACAAGCTGCTATTTGGAAATGTCTGCTGCATCCACACGCTGCCACACGGCACGCTGGGCGATGTGGAGGATGAGACCCTCGAGCTGATCGAAAAGATCGGACCGCAGGGCGGCATTTTGATCGGCTCCTCGAGCGAGGTCCATGATGCCGTGCCGGTCGAAAACGCGGCGAAAATGTACCAGACAGTCCACGAGTATGGGCAATATCCCATCGACGTGGACCGGATCGTCGCCCGCAGGCAGCAACTGCGCGAAAACCACGAATTAAAACTTCGTGCTGCGATGGCAATGTAGGATTGGTTAATTGCTGGGGAGTCTCCCCANCTCAAATTTGAATCTTTTTAAATAAAACCAAGGAGCAAAACATGGAACCCATCATCCAAGAAATTTACACTGCTGTCATGGATGGCAAGAACGCGATCGTACAGGAAAAAGTTCAGGCATCCTTGGCTGCCGGGATTCCCGCCACGACCATTTTGAATGACGGCATGATCGCCGCCATGACCGAGGTGGGTCGCCTGTTTGAAGAAGGTGAATATTTTGTGCCCGAAATGCTGATCTCCGCCCGCGCCATGCAGGCCGGCTTGGTCCTGCTCAAGCCTGCCCTTAAGGAAGTGGATTTCAAATCGAGAGGCAGGGTTGTGATCGGTACGGTCAAGGGCGATCTGCATGATATCGGAAAGAATCTGGTTGCCATGATGCTTGAAGGTGCAGGTTTTGACATCGTCGACCTGGGGACGGATGTGACACCCGAGAAATTTGCGGCGGCAATCCGTGAAAATGATGCCCAGATCGTTGCCATGTCGGCCTTGCTGACCACCACAATGCTCTCCATGGAAACCACGGTGAATTATCTGAAGGAAAACGGTGTGCGCGACCAGGTCAAAATTATCGTAGGCGGCGCGCCGGTGACGGAAGACTATGCCCGCCAGATCGGTGCAGATGGTTTTTCGCGGGATGCCAGCCGGGCAGTGGCGCTCGCAAAATCCCTGGTTTCACCCAGCTAAGCTATGAAGCATCGCGACCGCGTATTGACGGCTCTCCACCACGAGGAACCTGACCGCTGCCCGATGCAGGTTTCCTTCACGCCTGAGTTTGCAACCCGCCTGCGCAGGGAATTGAACCTGGGAGGCGACAAGATCCACAATCCACACGGCGGCGGCAATACCTATGAGCTGGAACGCGCCCTGGGAGAGGATTTGCTATTGACCTCTGTCGGCTGGGCAAATTCCTACTACCAGGATGCAAAGCAATATGTGGATGAATGGGGCATCGGCTGGAGATCGACGGAATACGATACCCCATTTGGAGCTGGATCCTACACTGAGATCGTAGGCCACCCACTCGCCGAGGATGATGCGATTGCGAGCTATAAGGCTCCCGACCCAAACCGGCCGGAGCTGTATGCTGAAGCAGATTGGGTATTGCGCACGTTCAAGGACGAGTATTTTATTGTCGGTGTAACGGTCACGACCATTTTTGAAACGGCCTGGGCGCTGCGCGGCTATGAGCGCATGTTATCGGATCTGGCGCTGAACCCTGAACTTGCTGAACAGATTCTCGACATCCCCTATCACTATCATTTGACCGCGGCAAAGGAGCTGACCCGGATGGGTGTGGATATGGTCTGGACCGGCGATGATGTCGGGGCGCAGAATGCCATGCTTATCTCCCCGAAAATGTGGCGGCACTTCTTCAAGCCACGCATGGCAAATTTCATTGCCGAGCTCAAGGCCATCAATCCACAGGTCAAGGTCGCCTACCATTCGGACGGGAATATCTATCCGATCATTCCCGACCTGATCGAGATCGGCCTGGACGTTCTCAATCCCATCCAGCCGGCGAGCATGGATCCGGCCAGGCTCAAAAGGGAGTATGGTGACAGGCTCTGCTTCTGGGGAACGATGGATGAACAGCACACCCTGCCCTTTGGCTCTGCCNTCGATGTCCGGAGCGAAGTCGTGCAGCGGCTTCAAACGATTGGAAAGAATGGTGGCCTGATCCTCGGTCCCACACATCATGTCCAGCTGGATACCCCGATGGATAATTTCTGGGCAATGGTGAACGGCATCACCCAGACTCCCTATAAGGTCCTTCAGCCTGGCAATCCATAAGCTGCCATAGGAATTATCTTATGATAAGCGCTGGCACATGGCACCCTGCCAGCGCTTATCATAAATACAACACGAGGATACGGCGCATGGCAAAGAAAAAGGCACCTGCAAAAGTAAGTGACTACAGCCTGATCGGAAGTGACTCGGTGCTGGCAGTTGAGAAAGGTCTGGCCGAAGCGGCCTGGTACGCGTCTCCGGTCNCCAGGGCCAGGATGCGTGAACTGCTGGAGCGGCGNGATCAGCCTGCCATACGCGATACTGTGTTGTGGTTTGTATTGTTGTTCTTTTTTGGGATAGGCGGCTGTCTACTCTGGGGCACCTGGTGGGCTGTTCTGTTTTTTGGAGTATACGGGGTATTGTATGCAACCGTATCCGACTCGCGCTGGCATGAGTCCAGCCACGGGACCGCCTTCAAGACGGACTGGATGAACAATGCGCTCTATGAAATTGCATCCTTTATGGTGCGGCGNGAGTCCGTCCCTTGGCGCTGGAGCCATACGCGCCATCACAGCGATACGATTATTGTGGGACGGGATCCAGAGATCGCCGTGGCGCGTCCGGCAGATTTGAAAGCCATCTCCCTGCTTTTTTTCAATCTGGCCGTGGCGGTCAAATATGTGCGGACTGTGTCTCTGCATTGCATCGGCCGGATTACACCCGAAGAGAGAACGTACATCCCAGAAACCGAATTTCCCAAGGTGTTTTCAAGAGCTCGTATCTATGTTCTGATCTACGCGGGTGTGATTGGCCTATCCATTTTTGCCCACAGCTTTCTTCCATTAATGTTGTTTGTGCTGCCCAACTTCTACGGAACCTGGCTGGCTGTGATCTATGGCCTGACCCAGCACGCTGGATTGGCTGAAAACGTTCTCGATCATCGTCTCAACTGCCGCACGGTTTACATGGATAGGCTGCACCGCTATTTGTATTGGAATATGGGTTATCACGTGGAGCATCACATGTTTCCGCTGGTGCCCTATCATGCCCTGCCGAAGCTCCACGAGTTGATCAANTCAGATTGCCCGGCGGCTTATCGCGGGTTGATCAATGCNTATCGGGAAATCATNCCTGCTTTGCTGCGCCAGGCNAAGGATCCTTATTATTATGTGCAGCGCCAGCTGCCCGCCCCCGCTGCACGCGCCGCTGAACCTGACACATCCCATGTGATCAAATCGGATGGGCGACCGGTCCAGGATGGGTGGATCGAAATCTGTGACAGCCCCCGGCTCCTGACGGAGGACGTGCTTCGCTTTGATCATGCAAATCAAACTTTTGCTGTCTACCGGGCAATCGATGGGATTTATTATGCAACCGAAGGAATCTGTACCCACGGCAATGCACATTTAGCGGATGGTTTTGTCAAAGGGAATCTCATCGAATGCGCCAAGCATAACGGTCGCTTCGACCTCCGGGATGGCTCACCGCAGCGTCTACCCGTGTGTGTTGGATTGAAGACCTATACCGTACGGGAGGATCACGGGAAGCTTTATCTGGACCTGACCTCCGCAGCCGGATACGGTGCGACTGCGCCTGTCACGACCTATACATTCCGTGTGATCAGCAACGACAACGTGGCAACCTTCATCAAGGAATTGGTTCTGGAGCCTGATCCTGAATCGCCGCCATTTCACTATCAACCGGGCGATTACTTACAGATCGATATTCCTGCTTACGAGACTTGTTCGCTACACGAAGTACAAGTTAAGCCGCCCTACGCAAAAGTCTGGGAAGTCGATAAAGTCTTTGCATACCAGGCAGGCAATCCAGCACCCTGCCGCCGGAATTACTCCCTGGCAAGTGAGCCCGCGCTGGATAGANTTTTGCGTTTCAATATACGCCTTGCCACCCCGCCGCGNGGNATCATGTGCAATTCCGGCACCGGCTCGTCTTATATTTTTGGCCTCAAGCCTGGCGATACAGTCACAGCCATTGGACCGTTCGGCGAGTTCCACGTCAGGCAGACGGGCCGCGAAATGGTATATCTGGGAGGCGGCGCGGGCATGGCTCCACTGCGCTCACACCTCTCGCACCTTTTGGAAATACAAAAGACAACGACGCCTATCAGTTTTTGGTACGGGGCGCGTTCCCTTCAAGAGCTGTTCTACCAGGATTATTTCACCGAGCTCGCAAGCCGACATGAGAATTTCACGTTCCATGTTGCCTTGTCCGAACCGCAGCCAGACGATCGTTGGAGCTCGCCTACCGGTTTTATCCACGAAGTACTGAAACACGAGTATCTTGATAAACATCCTGATCCCAGGCAGATCGATTATTTTCTTTGCGGACCCCCGGCCATGATCCAGGCATCCACAGTCATGCTTAAAAATCTGGGGGTCCCTGCCGCGCAGATCCTTTATGATGAGTTTTAATTGTGTTATGGGAATGCCTTAGGAGATGTGTATATGGAACTGATGAGCAATGGTTATCCACTGGTGACTTCGCCTGATCAGGTGGGTCATCTCACGCCCAGTTCAATCCAAGCTCCCATTGATCAACTGCGCGAACAACTAAAAGCAGAGGGATATATCTGGCTGCGCGGCTTTTTCCCACGCGGAGAAGTGACCGCGCTGCGAAAGCGCTTTTTCGAGCGTATGATACCAACGGGCATTGTAGCCGAAGGCCATGACTCGGAGGAGGGAATCTTTTCTGGCCGGCGCGATCCAACAGGTCGGACCACAAAGATATTGACCGAATTCGTACGCACTGCGGCCTATGAATCGTTCTGCTTTCAACCTCGCCTATGGCAGTTTTATGAAGAACTACTGGGAGGTGATGTCTACCTGCACAAGCGTAAGATCGTCCGGCAGACATATCCACACGATCCAAAAACCACCGATGCACACTATGATCTGATTTATCTTCGCGGCGGAACAGACACCGTGCTGAGCAGCTGGATCCCGCTGGGAGATATACCCCTGGAGATGGGCGGGCTAACCTATCTGGAAGGCAGCGATAAACTTGGACGTCAAATGGAAGCCGACTTTGCGACGCACAATGCAAATCTGTCACCCGAGGAACGTGTAAGCGCCTATAACAAGAATATGAGTGCGACCGGCGGTATCGGGAAAGATCTCAGTGCGCTGGTCAACCGGTATAACACACGCTGGCTGGTGGCAGATTATGAAGCCGGCGATATGGTAGTACATACCAGTTACATGATCCATGCCGCAACGCAAAACATGAGCAGCGAGAATCGTATGCGCTTGAGCACCGATATCCGTTATCAGCGTATCCGCGATGAAATCGATGCCCGCTGGCAAAACCACTGGACGGTAGACGATATGCTCTAAAACTTAACATCAATAGAGGATCCATGACTAAAAGCCTGACAACAATACTTAAATCAAAAACGAAATGTATCGAGATCAGCCGCAGCTTGCCCACCACAATCATCGGCGAGCGGATCAATCCTACCGGACGGAAAGCCGTACTCGAAGCATTACAAGCCGGGAATTTTGACCTGGTACGCAAAGATGCTCTGGACCAGGCGTCCGCTGGCGCGGCTGTGCTGGATATCAATGCCGGTGTACCTGGCGCTGATGAACCTGCCTTGATACAACAGATCATTCGAAATGTATCGGAAGTAGTGGATACGCCGCTGTGCATCGATACAGCCAACTCCCAGGCCCTGGCGGCCGCACTTTCCGTTTATGAAGGAAAGGCACTGATCAATTCTGTGAACGGGGAGGAAAAATCCCTGGATGCGGTTCTTCCGCTGGCAAAGGAACACGGCGCGGCAGTCATCGGGTTATGCCTGGACGGTTCCGGCATCCCGCCGACTGCGGAAGCGCGCTTTGCGGTCGCTGCCCGGATCATTGAACGCGCGGCAAAAGCAGGGATCGTATTGGAAGACGTTATTATCGATCCCCTGGCGATGGCAATGAGCGCCGATAGTAATGCTGGAAGGATTGCCCTGGATACGATCCAGCTTGTCGTGAATGAGTTTGGAGTCAATATCTCGATGGGCGCCAGCAATATTTCCTTCGGAATGCCGGATCGCAAATACATTAACGCCACTTACATCGCGATGGCGATCCATGCCGGGCTGACGTGTCCGATCACCAACCCTTTGCAGACGGAAGTGAGCACCGCAATCCTGGCCGCCGATCTCTCCATGGGCCGTGACGAGTATGGAATGGGCTGGATCAAAGCCTATCGCAAACGCGAAAAGGAAAAGAAGGCTCAGTGAGTTCAAAA
>JGI20214J51650_10003183_pt1 | contig 10301 bp, 10 predicted proteins | sample WetSurMetagenome_FD_51650 | JGI IMG/M metagenome (IMG submission 51650)
ACTGTGGCATAATAGTTCTTTCTTTGGCTTTCAGGTGCGACGAATCTAAATCTGTCTCCCCTCTGAATCGGGAAATTTTTATCAATTGGAATGACAAGTTTAGTTTCCGTTTGACCATCATAGGAAAGCCGAGATATTTCTACGCTATCAATATTCACGTAGGCTAGATTAAAACCATCAACGAGTTCTAGCGCATCACCAAGATCATCGCCTTCTACATAAAGAAAGGTTCCTGGATTATTAACAACTCCCCAAACTGAGAAAAAATTTCTGCTTAAATCGTTAGAAGGAAAGATTATTACATCATCATTTTTTAAGTAGGGATTGTAAGCAAAATCCCCGGTCAATCTGAATTTCTGTAAATCAACTTGCAGCACTTCGCCATTGGCTCGTTTTAATGTTATCCCCCTTAGAGCGTAGTTGTCTAGTTCTAACTTAAGTTTTTTATAAATCTCGGGATCTGATGTAATGCCCATTGTCAGATTCACAGCTTGTTCATACATCCTGGAAATAAATGCATCCACTCTGTCAGTTATAAATGCTGGGTAAGTTCCGTTGATTGGAAATGACCCCCCTATAGTTACGCTAATCGCTCCCATATTCATTAGGTCAGATTTTGCTGTTTGTTCCTGAGAAAACTGTGCGAATGTTGTCAGGTAGAATAGAATTGAGAAATAAAAAACGAATTTAATGTTCATTTTTGAGAACCTCATTACAATTTATTAAGATCGTGAAGAATATTGTAGTTTGTAATAATTTTGATATTCACCGGAGATTATTTCCTTCCACCATTTTTCATTTTGAACAAACCAATTAATTGTACTCTTAATAGCATCTTCAAATGAATGTTCAGGTTGCCAACCAAGCTCTTTTTTTATTTTAGAGGAATTGATCGCATATCTTCTATCGTGACCTAACCTGTCTTTAACATACTCAATTAATTCATCCGATTTGCCAACTTGATTTATTATAAGTTTAACTATTTCAATATTTGGTTTTTCAGTATTTGCACCGATGTTGTAAACTTCCCCTGACTTTCCTTTTTCTAAAACCAGTTCAACGGCCTTGTTATGATCAATTACATAAATCCAATCTCGAACGTTTAATCCGTCACCATATACCGGAAGTTTTTTATTATTTAATGAATTGAGAATCATTAATGGGATTAACTTCTCCGGGAATTGATAAGGACCATAATTATTTGAGCATCTTGTAATCACCACAGGTACATTATAAGTGTGATGAAATGCCAGAGCCATCAAATCAGCAGCGGCTTTGCTTGCTGCATAAGGACTATTTGGCTGCAGAGGAGTACTCTCCTCGAATTGTCCTTCTGGTCCGAGACTTCCGTAAACTTCATCCGTAGATATCTGCACAAATTTTTGAATGCCAAATCGTTTTGAATTTTCAAGAAGAACATTCGTCCCCAAAACATTTGTCCTGCAGAAAATCTCTGAACCTAAAATACTACGATCAACGTGTGATTCAGCAGCAAAGTTTATTAAGTGCGTAATTTCATATTTCTGAAAAATATAACTAACCAATTCATCGTTAACAATATCTCCTTTTATGAAAGTATATTTTGGATGGTTTTCAACACTTTTTAGATTTTGGAGATTCCCTGCGTAAGTCAACTTATCGAGATTAACGATGGAAGTATCATTCTGATTGCTTAGTATATAGTTAATAAAATTACTACCAATGAATCCTGCGCCGCCGGTAACAAGTATTTTTTTCATTATTAAAAAGAGAAGAATCCTATGAATATTCCTGATTGAATAAAAAATGAATTGCTGTTTAAATCGGAGGGAACGCCTGAAACTGGTTTATCATTATTTGCTGTCCAGTCATCTGCAAAAGAAAATTGATAACCAACTCCAAGTCTTAAAACAACAAAACGATAAACCGGGTAATCCAGATTTATTGTCGGAGTAAACATCCAGTAGTGATTTCGAAGCTTCCCATAATATGAATCAGAGGATATGTTTGGATCTGATAGTTCTTCCCACAAACCACCCCACGAAAAATCTCCCGAGTTTCGATAGAGTTCCAAATCCATACTACCGGCTCCGACTATCGCGCCTACGGAAACTCCAACATTTTTTGTAAAGGGAAGAGTATATTCAAGAGTAACTCCCCCACCACTCAAACTATAAACAACCTCCCGGTTAATGTTATTAACAGTTTGCGAAGATGAAAGACTACCACCAAAACCCATTCCTCCAACTCTAAAATTTTTAACAAAACCGATATATAAAAATCCCGCGATGCCAGAAGAATAGAATCCGCTTGTAGAAAGCTCAGGCATTCCAACCGGTTTTAACTGCGTATTAACAGGATCAACATTTGGAATATACCAAGCCGGGATATAACCTATTCCGCCACCGAAAGGTGCATCAAAAAACTGTCCCGATTGTCCATAAATTAAATTACAGGAGCAGATTAAAGCTGCAAATATTATAATTTTATACATATAAATCTGTTTGATAATTTATAAATTTACCAAAGGACTGAAGTAAATCCAAAGAATTGAGTACATAAAAAAATGAAGTCAAATCTATGATTAGGTTAGAAATAGAATAAGTCACTAATTCGGTATACCAAATGAAAAAAATATTAATTACGGGGGGAAGTGGACTTCTTGGACAATATATTAACGTTGCTACTACTGATAAATTCACGATACTGACGACTTACAATAGCAGTTACGGAAATTGCAAAAATTTTCCAAGTTCAAAACTTAATATTCTCAACGAAGATGAGGTAAAAAAAGTATTTGAGGAATTCAGACCGGACATTGTAATTCATACGGCAGCGATCACCAATCCCGTACCTAAAGAAAATCAAACTTCTAAAGATTATTTTGATACGAATGTAATCGGAACAAAAAACTTAGCCACTTATTGCCAGAATTATAATGCAAGAATAATTTATATTTCAACAGACTTAGTTTATGCTGGTTATAGAGGATCATTTCTTAAAGAAGATGCGAAACTAATTCCTGCATCACTTTATGCAGAGACAAAACTTGTTGGTGAAAATAAGGTTAAAGAGTTCTCAAAAAATTATTTGATATTGAGAACTGCTTTGTTATACGGTTTTGGATTGAACCATTCGAATTGTCATTTTCAGCTTATGTATAATCAACTAAACAAAAATCGCACTGTTAGACTTTTTACTGATCAATACAGAACTCCAATTTCTTTAACTGATGCTGCAAGAATAATTGTTGAACTAGCTTTAGCAAATCTGACAAATGAAACAATTAATATTGGAGGGACAGAAATAGTATCCAGATATGAAATGGGTGAAATTCTTTGTTCGCTTGCTGGATTTGATAAAAATCTTCTTCAAAAAATTACAATGGATGACATTCCAAACTTACCAAAGGTCGAAGATGTTTCGTTGAATACTGAAAAGTTGATTTCATTAGACTTGAAGCCAAGATCAATTGAAGAAAATATTGTCGAAATGATTCGTATAAATTAGAGTCATTCGTGGCTGATATTTTTATCACGAACCTGCCTGACGGCATGGCAGGTTCACGAATCAGATAAATCATTTATTCAACAATCATATTTCTATTTTGAATATAATTTTGTAAACTGTTGAACTGGTAGAAAAGCTTTTATCTGCTACGATTCTGACCTTCACAAAAAATTAGCAGTAAAAAAATTTCATAGATTATTTAAATTGAATGAAATATCTTAGTTGTACTAATATCAATCTTACTACTGTAGTTAAAAATTGTCTTCGGAAAATAAAAAGTTTATAATGGTTGCACCCTCGATGCGGCCGTCATTGTCTTCTTCGAGAGTACACAACCCCTCTTCTTACTTCACAAACAGAACAATCTTCCTATCTTTGATTGCAGTTGTACTAGGAATTTTAGGTGGGCTTATTGCTCAACTTCTGACAGCACTTATTGGATTAATAACTAACATCGCTTTCTACGGAAATTTTTCTTTCAGTTTCAGTTCACCAAAATATAACAACCTCGGATTATTTGTAATTCTTATTCCCGTAATCGGTGGTTTGATAGTAGGAATTATGGCAAGGTACGGCTCAAAAGCTATAAGAGGTCACGGAATTCCGGAAGCAATGGAACAGGTACTAACGAATAAAAGCAAAATACCCCCAAAGCTTACTCTACTGAAACCACTTTCAGCTGCTATTGCCATCGGAACAGGCGGACCATTCGGTGCTGAAGGACCTATCATTGCAACGGGTGGTGCTTTGGGCTCTCTTATCGGACAATTTTTTTTGATGACCTCTCAGGAAAGGAAAATACTTCTTGCCTGCGGGGCTGCTGCCGGAATGACTGCTACATTTGGCAGCCCTCTTTCTGCTATTCTATTAGCTATGGAATTACTTCTGTTTGAATTTAAACCTTCTTCATTTTTGCCGGTAACTATTTCAAGTCTTGCTGCAATTGGTACACATCTACTGTTTACAGAATTTAAACCTATGTTTTTCATTGAGAGTCTTAAAACACCAACGGGCGTTTCAATAATTTCTTATTTTGTATTAGGGCTTGTACTTGGAGCAGCTGCAATTGTAATAACAAAGTCTGTTTATCTGGTAGAGGATATATTCGAAAAATTACCCCTGCACTGGATGTGGTGGCCTGCACTGGGAAGTATAGCTGTTGGTTTGATAGGATACTTAGTTCCAGCTACACTTGGAGTAGGATATGATAACATTGACAGCATCATTAATGAAAAGATTACAGGAGTTGTCCTTGCGATTCTTTTCATTGCCAAATTTGTTTCGTGGACAATCTCACTCGGCAGCGGAACATCCGGCGGAACGCTTGCGCCACTGTTTACAATCGGAGGCGGACTAAGCGCTTCAATCGCATCGATTGCTTTATTTCTTTTTCCGAACCTGAATATCGATCCCAAGATGGCGGCACTTGCTGGAATGGCTGCAATATTCGCCGGTTCATCCAGAGCTATCTTTACATCTATTGTCTTTGCATTTGAGACAACTCTTCAGCCAGAGGCAGTATTACCACTGCTTGCGTGCTGCAGTGCTTCTTATATGGTTTCTATTTTATTTATGAAACAAACTATAATGACTGAAAAAATTGCTCGAAGAGGAGTAAAGGTACCTTCAGAATATATTGCAGATTATCTCGATCAGCTGCCAGTAAAACAATTTGCTACTCGTGAAGTAATTACCTTAAAAGAAAATGATTCACTTCAGAGTGTAAGAGAATGGCTTTCAGAAAATAATGACAGAATCAAACATCATACTTTCCCTGTGGTTGATAGTAAAAACATTACCAAGGGATTAATTACGCGTGAAGAAATAATGAATTTTGAGGAAGATGAATATACTCTGGTAAAAAAAATAATCATAAAACCGCTTACAGTGCTTCTTGAAGACAACAGCATCAGGGAAGCAGCAGATCTTATGGCTGAATCAGGTGTTTATGCAATTCCTCTTGTTAACAATCTTGATGAACTTAAGCTTGAGGGAATATTATCCAGAAATGATATTCTTAAAGCTCGCAAATACGCACTGACAGAAAGCAGAGATGCAGAAAAAATTTTAAAATTCTCTTACTTGAGATTAGGGAAATTTTTCAAATTTAAAAAGGATAAGGTTTAAGGTTCAAGAGGTCTTAAGACAATAATCCCCGAATCTTTTTTCAAAGCCATTAAATATTCAGCAAGCCGTTTTTCACTAGACTGCACTTTCGTATTGGGCACAGGAGCATGAAGTAGATGTATTTTCCCATCATCCATTTTAACAGCAATGCCAATGTGTCCAATATCCAGTCCTTCAACTGTTGTAGTAATTGCAATTATATCACCACTTTCAATCAACTTTTCTTTTGAACTAAATTCACCTTTAGGGATGTAATAATAAGTTCTTGAGCTTATTTCTTCTTCCTGCTTTTTAATGATAGAAATTAATTCGCGATTTTCTGCCAGCTGTTTATAACTATCAGGATGCGTTGACATAAAGTTTAAATTAAACTTGATTCGTACCCCTCCAAGTTTCATCGTTTCATCTGCAATTACCCCTTTTGAAATATTATCTGTTATCCAATCAGAAAAGTAGTGAAGCCTAGAAGGATAGCCATCTACAAGACCATCTCTATATCTGATAAATTGAAGTTCTTTCATATAATCTTCGAAAGATGTTTTCCCTTCTTTAATGCAACGCGCAAGAGCTAAAGAATTTTCGACAAGTGTTGTGCAGTCAAGTCCTGAAAGATTAATTACGAGTTGCTCATCACCATCTTCTTCCAATGAGTGGGCAAGATATTCTGTTCCAAGAAAACTTTCACCAATTTTAACGATTACATCATTGATTGGTTGATCTTTTAAATCTTCATTTACTGAAATCTGAAATTTTTGATTACAAATTTCAACGTCTTCTTTAGAATAAACCTGAGCAAATAAAAAAGAGTTACTTGTAATTACTGCAATGAGAATAAATAGGCTGGTCTTCAATTTATAATTATAAATTTATAATTGATTAAATAATGTCTTCATCAGCGGGAAGAGAAGCAAATTCTTCAATTTGTTTTGCGTGAGCCAAATTTTCAAAGCGAGCATACTCTTTTACAAAAGCGAGTTTTACCATTCCAGTGGGACCATTTCTTTGTTTCCCAACAATCACTTCAGCAACACCTTCCCATGATTCACCATTTTCATCTTTTTCCATTCCGTAATATTCAGGTCGATTGAGAAACATAACCACATCCGCATCCTGTTCAATTGAACCCGATTCTCTTAAGTCAGAAAGCTGTGGACGTTTATCTGTTCTGGATTCAACTGCTCTATTCAACTGAGCTAGTGCCATTACCGGAATGTTAAGTTCTTTTGCTAAAGATTTAAGTGATCGTGATATGTGAGATATTTCTCGTTCACGTGATTCGGCTTTTGCTGGTCCTGTCATGAGTTGAAGGTAATCAATAATAATTAGTCCGATACCTTTCTCAGCTTTTAATCGTCTTGTCTTTGCCCTGATTTCAAGAACTGTAGAAGCGGGTGTATCATCAACATAAATCGGTGCATCAGTTAATTTGTGAACTGTTTTACTCAACTTCGGGCCTTCAGAATGAGGAAGTTTTCCTGTTCTAACCAGATGCGCATTAATTCTTGCTTCAGCACAAATCATTCTTATGATAAGCTGCATGGTTGCCATTTCAAGACTGAAAATTCCAACAGGTATCTTATGATCTATTGCAGCATTACGAGCAATTGATAATGCCAAAGCTGTTTTACCAATTGAAGGACGTGCAGCAAGAATTATTAAATCTGATTTTTGTAAACCTCCAAGTATTTCATCGAGTTCATAAAATCCTGTCGGAACAGAAAATTTCTGGAGCTTATTTGAGTGAATTGTTTCGATATATTCCATTGCATCTCTTACTGCTCTATCCATTCCCTGGTAGGATTTTGTAAGATGACTTTCTGTTATTTCAAATATTCTTCTTTCAGCATCATCAAGAATATCGAATGCATCCGCTGAACCCTCATAAGCATTTTTTGCAATATCGTGAGCACTTGTGATCAAGCCTCTTAAAATCTGTTTCTCAAGAATTATTTTTGCGTGGTATTCAATATTAGCAGCTGAAGAAATATTCTGTGATAATTTACTTAAATAAACTGCTCCGCCTGCTTCCTCAAGGTTGCCTCGTTTTTTTAATTCTTCATACAGAGTAACAGTATCAATCGGTTCATCAGATTCAAACAACGAAATCATTGCCTCAAAAATTATTCTGTGTGCCTTTGCATAAAAACTATCTGGCGACAGCATCTCCAAAGCTTTTGGAACAGCATCCTTCTCAATCATCATTGCACCGAGAACTGATGCTTCAATTTCAGGCGCTGATGGTGGTTTTACATCACTAGAGTTTGAATTATCAAACCCGTTTCCGTTGTTGGTTGTCTTTTTAAGTTTTGCCATTCTGTGGAAAAAATACCCCGACTGAATAATCGGGGTAAAATTTTTTAGTTCTTATTAATTACAGTTGGAAATTCGTAAATGTAGAGGAAAGAATCAATTGATTAAAAAATTATTTATAAAAAAAATTCGCAGCTTACAATAACTCGTTATTTCCTAGATTTTAACTCCTCCATCATTTCAAGCTGAACTTGCTGAATTTGCACTAATCTTTCCCATTGATGAGTTAATAAATGATCAATTTTCTGATGAAGATTTCTTATTTCAAGTTCTGCTTTCAGATTTATCTGGTAATCGTGCTCGGATCTTGCTCTGTCTTTTGCTTCCTGACGGTTTTGACTCATCATTATTACCGGTGCCTGAATTGCAGCAAGACAGGATAATACAAGATTCAGTAAAATAAATGGATATGGATCAAACGGTTTATTTAATAAAACAACTGAATTAATAATTATCCAGGTTACTAAAATGATCGCGAATGTAATTATAAATCTCCAGCTTCCTCCATACGCTGCAATTTTATCAGCAATGCGTTCACCAGGTTTTAGTTTTGCTTCGTATTCTGCATCTACATTTCTAGTTATTATCTCATTGTCACTAAAACTTTGAAGAACCGAACGATCAAGTTCTGTCAGCTCACCTTTTTCTTCCTCGAGCAATTGCTCAATGTATTTATTCCGGAAAGTATTCAGGTCATCAAGACAAATATAACCTGCATCATTGAATTCGGGGTGAGTTTGTTTGATGAGTGATGTAAGTGCTGGTCTGATCACAGCCACAGGGATGACTTCATTTTTATTTTTCGTTTTACCGCAAACCTGGCATTGATATGTTTTGGACATATCTATTCTCCATAATTTTAATTAGTCGATAAAAATTATTGATCTTCTTTTTAATGTTACGAGATTTCATATGGTGATTTATATTTCTCATAATAATCCTTCCTTCTTTTTCTCCTCACTTTCTCTTCTCTGTTCAACAAGCTGCTGTTCCCAAGTATATTCCCTTAACAAATCTTCCACGGAAAACTTTATAATAAAACATTAGAAATAAAATGGAATTATTGGGAGAAGCATCCAACCAGGAAGTAAAATATAATCTCCAATTATTAAGTAAAGCACAGGGTAGGGTAGTACAATCATCAGAAAGAATAGTATTATCCAACCATATTTTCTTTCTTTAATTAGAACAAAAAGCATATAAGGAGTAAATAGTATTGCTGCACCAATAATAACATATAAATTGATTGGCCAGAATGATTGTACTATAAATGCAGTTGAAGTGGAAAGTTCAAAAAACAAAATTGCTCTGAATCTTTTTACCTCAACGATATCGTTAATAAATCTCGAATTAGTTTCTAATTGCTGAATATCAAGTTCCATCACATCAAAGCGTCTAATCTTTTATTTATTCGAAACGGTGTATTTAATAATCTTCACTTTCTCCATCGTGATCAATCCACCTGAATTGGCTTGTTCAAATATTTCATTCAGTGATGGAATAAACCTTTCAATCTTTTCTTCTGAATCCACGATCTCAACAACTAAAGGTAAATCTTCTGAAAGCCTTAGAAGTTTTGTTGTATGGATTCTACTTGACGCACCAAAACCAGAAATTCCCTTTGTTACCGTTGCACCAGCTAAACCCGCTTTTCGTGCTTCAAGAACAATCTTTTCGTAAACCGGTGTGTGACTGATTAAATCAGATTCACCAACAAATATCCGCAACAATTTTGCTTCACCTTCGATATGCATTTCATCCTCCGATGATAAGTTTAGATATGAATGCCGCCAGAAGAACAGCTAATAGAGTAACAAGTACGTTCAGGAGAACATTAGAGCCAGCAAACAGATATTCCGAATCCTGAATAAGCCTAACGGTCTCATAAGAAAATGTGGAAAATGTTGTAAGTCCACCACATAATCCAACTGTTAGAAATAATCTCATTTCTGATGAGATCATTTTAATTGAATCGAGGTAGAACAAAACAAGTCCAATTATAAAACTGCCGATGATGTTTACAGCAAGGGTTCCGTATGGAAATAACGATGAGGAATATTTTTGAACAAAATCAGAGATATAATATCTCAGCATTCCCCCAATCCCCGAACCAAAAGCAACGATTAAATAGAGTTTCATTCTGAAAATATTATATTTAAAAAAGTATTAGCTAATAAGTTCATCATACATTCTTTTAAACTTCTTCAAATCTTCCCAGGCATCTTTTTTCCAATGTGGGTTGCGTAACAAGGCTGCCGGGTGGTACGTAACTATTACTTTTGCACCTTCGTACTCAAAAACATTTTTTCTTAATTGACCAAGAGATTCTTTCTTCTTTAATAATCCTTTTGCTGCTGTTAATCCCAGACATAAGA
>JGI20214J51650_10003186_pt1 | contig 10294 bp, 6 predicted proteins | sample WetSurMetagenome_FD_51650 | JGI IMG/M metagenome (IMG submission 51650)
CTACCGGTATGGCGGGAATATATATTTCGATCCGCTCAAGTACAAGGGGTTCGGGAAACTCTTCGGGCTCGACATGTCGAAATGGCCGAAGTCAAAAAAGAGGTTTCATAAGGACACCTATCCCGGCATACAATGGAACCTCGGCGATTTTATCCTCTGGCACGGGTACAGGGAGGGAGACACTGTTTTCTGGGACACAAAGATAGGCAGGGGCAGGCCTTCCTGGAACGTCCAGGACCCGAGCATGGTGGTCGCTTATTTTGACGAGACGATGTCCATTTATTGCGGAGGCATAGACAACCTTTACAGGCATCACGATTATGCGATAGCCATACTGGAATCCGTAAGGCCGTACAGGATGGCGCGATACTGGCTGCATGGGCGCCATCTGCTGGTGGACGGGCTGAAGATGTCGAAGAGCAAGGGCAATATCGTGTATGTCGAAGATCTGCTGTCAAGGGGACACTCCGCTGCTGAGGCGCGCTTCTTCCTGATTTACGGCCACTACGGCAAGAGACAGAATTTCTCGTATGAGAAGATGGAGGCGACTGCCGTTAAGCTGCGCAATTTAAGGGGGGCAGTGACTGCAATTAAAAAGCGGGCAGGCAGGGCCGCGCCTGTTGAAGGCGCGACATCAGGGCTGATCGTGAAGGGCTTTTCAGATAATATGGACAATGATCTTCATGTCAATGGAGCCTTTGACGGTATTGAACGTATTGTTATGGGGATTGACGCGGCTGCGCTCAAGCCTGAAGAAGCGGCAGGCATTTTAAAAACCCTAAAAGAAATAGACAGTGTATTGAAGGTTGTATTCTGAGTCTATCCGGAGCTTTTGCCGCCCCACTTCTCCAGATGTTCCTGAATAAAGGCGATTATGGCGGCATGCTCCTCTACGCCCCTGACCTTGATCCTCATCGGCTCTCCGAAATGGAAATAGACCTTTTTTGACGGGTCTATCTTTCCGAAGTCCTTAAATATGCTGCCGTTGTTCCATGCGTCTGTTTTCAGCGCTATAGGAACGACCGGCACGTTCCCTTTTTTTGCGAGCTTCTCTCCGATGGTGTTGAATTCCCCGGGGTTGAACTTCCGTGTCCGCGTTTTTTGCGGAAAGACGATAACGGAGCGGCCTGACGCCAGTATCTTTTCGCCTTCTTCAAAGACGGTCTTCAGGTCTTCACGCGGATCGTCCCGGCTGACTACTATCGGGTCTCGCGATCGCATCAGATACCTGAACACAGGGTAATCCATCAGGCTTTTCTTCACTACAAACGTTGTGTCTTTGTACGGCTCAATTATGCAGGGCAGGACCATGGTTTCGAGCATACTCATATGATTGCCGATAAAAACGCAGGGGCCTTCGATGCGCCTGAAATTCTCGGTCCCTGTTATCTCGAACTCTACGCCCACTTTTTCGAGCCCTCTCATGGCGTTGAAGCTGCTCATGGTCCATCCCTCATCTCCGTATCGACCGCGTTTGGCCCGGTGACTGGCTTTGCATACGATCCGGGTGAGATTCGCATAGAATTCAGCGGATGTCAGCAAACGGCTGATAAGGGACAAACTTTGAGGTCTGGTTTTATATGTCCCGTTTTCAAAAGGGATGGGTTGTTCCAAAAAAATCACCTCTCCGGAATTCAGCATGGTCCGGACCGGATAAATACGGCCCTGATTTAGATTAATTATTGGTATTGTTCATTGTCAAATTTGAGGGTTTGTTTGCCTTGCAGCCATATCGCCGTCTGGTCCGGTTGCCGCCTGTATCCGCCCTGACGGATATACGGATAAGGGAGGCGATTCAATACATGCAGGGTTGATCGAACCGACCGGTTTTATGTAATATTAATCCATGTGGGACTATACGGATAAAGTAAAAGATTTGTTTCTGAACCCGAAGAACGTAGGCGTGATAGAGAACCCGGATGCGGTGGGCGAAGTGGGCAGCATTACCTGCGGTGACGCGCTCAAGCTCATGCTCAAGATAGACAAGGATACGGAAAGGATATCCGACGCCAAATTCCAGACATTCGGATGCGCTTCGGCCATAGCAAGCTCATCCGCGCTTACCGAACTCATCAAGGGCAAGACGCTCGACGAGGCCCGTAAAATAACCAATCAGGAGATTGCGGATTATCTCGGCGGCCTGCCCGACGAGAAGATGCATTGTTCCGTAATGGGGCAGGAGGCCCTCGAAGCGGCCATTGCTATTTACAAGGGCGAGCAGCCCCCGGTTGAGAAGAAAGAAAGGGTTGTGTGTAAATGCTTTGATGTGTCTGAAGAAAAGATCAGGCGCGTTGCCATAGAGAACCACCTGACCACGGTGGAGGAGATCACCAATTTCACCAAGGCGGGCGGCGGCTGCGGCGGCTGCATATCCGATATCGAGGCAATACTCAGGGATGTGTGGGCTCTCAAGGAAGTCCCGAAGCCTGTGGACCGGAAAAAGCTTACAAACCTGCAGAAGATTGCGCTTATTCAGGACGTGCTCGACAGGGAAATAAGACCCAAGCTCCAGGCCGACGGCGGAGACCTCGAACTCCTTGATATCGAGGGCAACAAGGTAGTCATAGCCCTGCGGGCAATGTGCGTGTCATGCCCTATGGGCGGCGTGACCGTGCAGGGCATCGAGGCCAAACTCAAGGAGCTTGTCAGCGGCGATATAGTTGTCGAGTCGCGCTCGTGAATATTATGAAACCTTTATATCTTGATAATAACGCCACGACTTGCGTTGCGCCTGAAGTCCTGGACGCCATGCTCCCGTTTTTTCAGGAGTTTTACGGCAATCCCTCCAGCATGCATACCTTTGGGGGACAGCTCCATCGGAGGGTGGAAGATGCGAGGGCGCAGGTCGCCGCAATAATCGGGGCAGACCCTGAAGAGATCATCTTTACAAGCTGCGGCAGTGAAAGCGACAATACGGCCCTTATGAGCGCGGTTGAGTCGTTCCCGGCAAAAAAGCATGTTATAACCACAAGGGTCGAACATCCTGCGGTGCTTAATTTCGCAAAACACCTTGCGCGAAAGGGATACAAGATCACATACATCCCGGTGGACAGTCTCGGCAGGCTCGACATGGACTTCTTCAAAAAGTCGCTTGACGACAATGTCGCCATAGTATCGGTCATGCATGCCAACAATGAAACCGGAGTTGTGTTCCCGATTGAGGAGATAGCCGCCATGCTCAGGCAAAGGGGCATACTCTTTCATACGGACGCAGTCCAGACGCTCGGCAAGGTCCCGATAAATGTCAAAGAACTGCCTGTGGATATGCTGTCCCTGTCCGGCCACAAGCTGCATGCGCCAAAGGGCATCGGCGCGCTGTATGTGAGGAAGGGCACGAGGTTTAATCCCTACCTTATCGGAGGGCACCAGGAGCGCGGCAGGCGCGCCGGCACTGAGAATGTGCCGTACATCATCGCGCTCGGCAAGGCTTGCGAGATTGCGCGGGAAAATATCGCGCAGGAAACGGCATATGTCTCAAAACTCCGTGACAGGCTCGAAAAAGAGCTTATGGCAAGATGTCCCGATACGCGTATAAACGGCGACACCGTATCCCGGCTTCCGAACACTACAAATATCAGTTTCGAGTATATTGAGGGAGAGGCGATACTGCTCAGGATAGACAGACATGGGATATGCGCCTCGTCGGGCTCTGCCTGCACATCAGGGGCGCTCGAACCGAGTCATGTCCTCAGGGCCATGGGTGTGCCTTTTACCGCCATTCACGGGTCCATACGTTTTTCCCTGAGCCGTTACAATACCGATGAAGAGATCGACAAGGTGATAGAGGTAATGCCTCCCATCATAAAGGAACTCAGGAGCCTCTCTCCGTTCAGCAGGGACAATTTCCCCAAGTGTTAGTCTTGCTATAGAGGTTACTAGGGCGAATCACGGCTGCAGCGTCCTTAAGCGACAGGTTTGTGCGCGCCCGGGCGCGCAGCCGGGAAACCTTTAACGGGTATAATTTAGCGGGTATATCAATATGGCTTGCCTTCCTTTTCAGATGAATACAATGGAAAGACTCATTGCGGAGTTTTCAGGAGATGTCCTTCAAAGACTGCATTCGGCGGAGGACCGGCGCATTTACAACCTTTCCCTCCCGCTTCTGGCCGCGCTTCTCGTTCATGCGGGCAAACATATTGTGGTTGTGGAGGACACCCCCGAGCGTGCGGAAATGCTCTGTCACGATGTCCGTTGCATCTCTTCCATCTGCAATAAGCCGGGGCCGCATTTCGATTATTTCCCGCCGTCTTCTTCCACGGAAAATATCGGCGCAAGGGCCGCAATAATACACAGGCTGTTTTCCGGCAGCGTGTCCTGCGTCATTACATCGGCCGACGCGCTGGTCACGGGATTCAGCGGTTGCGCGACTGGAGACCTGGCCCTTCGCCTTTACAAAGGGCAGGAGATTGAGCGGAGTTTTATTGAAGATAAACTTGTCCGTTTCGGCTACCGGAAGGTAAGCGTTGTAATGGAAAAGGGTGAGTATGCCGGGAGGGGCTGGCTTTTTGATATATTTCCGTCCACTGAAGAGTCGCCTGTCAGGGTTGAATTTTTCGGGGATGAGATAGACCTGATCAGGACCTTTGACATAGAAACGCAACGCTCTATAAACAAGGCCCCGGAGATCGTTATCTATCCTGCGGATGAGAGCCTGCCTGTTGGAGCCGGGGAACCGCCGGTCGAACTTTTGACTCTGTGGGACGGAGATCTATACTTCAATGCCGGCGCAGTCCCGGAAGAAGCGCAGGCCGGCCCGTCAGGCCAAAGGCCTGTGATCTTTTCCCATTTCGCGTTTGCCGGCGAAGGTATGGATTCAGGGGAACTCCCTGTGAGCGGGCTCGGTATCATGCCGGGCGAGATAAAAGCCGAAGGGGCCCTTGCAGATTCCATAAGGCGGCTGGACAAAAAAACCGTTGTCATACTCTCATCCGCGGCCCAGATTGAAAGGTTCAGGGACAAGGTCTCGGCAAGCGGGCTCGTAGCTCCCGTAATAGGGCTCATGGACGCAGGCGCGTATGAAGGGGCCCTGTGCGTAACCCAGGGCAGGCTTTCCTCCGGACTGCATCTCGGCAGTCTGCTGGTTCTTACAGGCAGGGAGATATTCGGAGAGAGTCCTGCCTACAGGTCCATCAGGAGATCGAAGGTGTCAAAACTGCTGCTGACCATGGATGACCTGAAACCGGGTGATTTCGTGGCGCACAAGGACCATGGCATAGGCAGGTTTGTCGGGCTGCACAAGGAACTTATAGAGGGGTCTGAAGAAGATATCATCACACTTGAATATGCCGGCGGCGACAGGCTTTACATACCTTTTCAGGGCATCGGAATGCTCAGAAAATACAGCGGCGGCGAGGGCAATATACCCGCGCTCGACCGTCTCGGCAGCAAGCGATGGCAGAACGCAAAGTCGAAGGTCAAAAAAAGCGTTAAGGACATGGCGGAGAAGCTGCTGAAGATCCATGCGGAGCGGCGGGTTTCGAGAGGGTATGTATTCAGCGCTGATACGCCGATGCATGCCGAATTCGACGGCTTTTTCGGGTATGAAGAGACCGAAGACCAGATAAAGGCAACTCAGGCGATCAGAAAGCACATGCAGTCCGACCGTCCCATGGACATGCTCCTGTGCGGGGATGTCGGCTACGGCAAGACCGAGGTCGCAGTCAAGGCGGTATTCAGGGCGGTTTATGACGGCAAACAGGTCGCCGTCCTTGTGCCGACGACGCTGCTTGCAGAGCAGCACTACCGGACGTTCAGGTCGAGGTTCTCCGCGTTTCCCGTAAAGATTGATTATCTCAGCCGCTTCAAGGCAGGCAGGGAGGCAAAAGAGACGATGAACGCCCTTTCAAGAGGAGAAGTGGACATAATCATCGGCACCCATATGCTGCTCGGCAAAGGTGTGCGGTTTCAGGACCTCGGCCTGATAATAATCGACGAGGAACATCGCTTCGGCGTGGCGCAAAAGGAGCGGCTCAAGGAGTTGCGGAAGGGGGTTGATGTTATTACGCTTACGGCCACGCCGATCCCGAGGACGCTTCATATGGCGCTTTCGGGGATACGGGAGATGGAGACCATAGAGACCCCTCCGGAAGAGAGGCTTGCGGTCAGGAGTGTGGTCTCAAGGCATAATGACCGGATTATAAAGGAGGCGATCTACAGGGAGCTGAAGCGGCAGGGGCAGATATTCTTTGTCCATAACCGGATACACGATATCGAAAAGACGGTCTCCTGGCTGAAGAAGATTGCTCCGGAGGCGCGTATCAGTTATGCGCATGGGCAGATGGATGAGCGCCTGCTCGAAAAGATAATGCTTGAGTTTCTTGATCATGAGACCGACCTGCTCGTCAGCACCGCCATAATAAGTTCGGGGCTCGATATACCTACCGCCAATACCATCATAATCGACCGCGCCGACACCTTCGGGCTGTCCGATCTTTATCAGTTGAGGGGAAGGGTGGGCAGGGGCAATGTCCAGGCATACGCATATTTCCTTATTCCCGGTGAGGAGGTCATGACCGGTGACGCGAAAAAGCGGCTGCAGGCCATACAGGAGATGAGTTATCTCGGCGCAGGCTTCAGGCTGGCCCTCAAAGACCTTGAGATCAGGGGCGCGGGCAACCTGCTCGGCGGCGAGCAATCCGGGCATATATACAGGGTGGGCTTCGATATGTACATGGAGATGCTCGAAAAGGCGGTGGCGGAACTGAGGGGCGATGAAGTGAGGGAGGATTATGAACCGCAGATAAGGCTTCCGATAGCCGCCTTTATCCCTGATGAATATGTGCCGGATATAGCGTTGCGTCTCAGCCTGTACAAGCGGTTGACCTCTATAGGGACCAATGAGGAGCTTGAGGAATTCAGGTCTGAAATGACTGACCGCTTCGGCAAGACTCCGGTCGAGACGGAGAACCTGCTGCATGTGGTCAGGATAAAGCTTTTCGCAAAGAGGCTTTTTATTGCGCGGGTCATGCATGCGGAAGGTTGTTACCGTTTTTCCCTTGTAAAGGCGGAAGAGTACGGATTGCCGGAGGGGTTTGCGGAACGGCTGCTCAAGGCGCTTTTTGCCTTGCAGAAGCAGGCGCGCAAGGGGAGGACTCTGAGGTTCCTTCAGGACGGGTTTGAATTATACGTCAAGGGGGTATCTCCGGAAAAGGCCCCGGTCATGATCGGGGAGACTTTGAGAGACCTCGACATTATGTTGCAGGAGTCCGCTCCATAGCTCAATATTTATCGAATGCCCGCAGCTTTCTTTGTTATAATAGATTTGACGACCAGAGGAACAAGGTTAATATAAGCAAAAAATGGGGGCAGTAATGAAAAACCACACTATAATCGCAGGCTATACCATATTGACGATATTTGTTGCGCTGGCAATAGGTTGTTCATCCTCCCAGGTTGCGTCGGAAGGAGACGCCAATTACCACAATACCATGGGCGCGGCCTTTCTGAGAGAGGGCAAGATACAACTTGCATATGTTGAATTCCAGAAGGCGATAAAAATAGAGCCCGACAACAAGGACGTCAATAATAATCTGGGGCTGACCTGCTTCCAGCTCGAGGATTATGAGAACGCAAAAAAATATCTGTTAAGGGCAGTGAATATTGCCCCTGATTTTCCGGACGCCCATAATAATCTCGGAGTCACTTATATGCAGATCGGGCAGTGGAGAGAGGCTGCCGAGTCTTTCCGCAGGGCGATTGCGAACCCTTTTTACCGGACCCCTGAACTCGCTTTTTACAGCCTTGGTATGGCCCAGTACCGGATGGGGCAGTATGAAAAGGCCCTGGACTCATTCAAGGATTCGGTGCGCCGCGACAGGAATTTCGCGGGCCCCTATTACGGTATGGCGCTTGTCTATAACAGGCTGGAGAGATATGGAGAGGCGTCCGAACTGCTGGAAAAGGCCATACAGACGGATGTTGATTTCAAGGGGGACAAGGTGAAGAAGGCGGCCAATCTGAGGGAACGTTCATATACTGCAAAGGGCGAGGAAGAGAAGGACATCAGGGATTTCCTCGATATCATGCAGTATTGATTTGCCCTGATTTCGATACGTCCATCCATGCCGGCAAGAAACCATATAAAAGAGGGGCTGCCCGAAGGCAGCCCCTCTTTTGTGGATCGTTGCTACGGCAAATGCCGTATTGGTTAATTAGAAGGTAAGCTGGATGCCGTGCCTTACTGCCCACGGATCGTCAACATGCGTTGTTGTGCTGCCATTGACCGGAACTCTCCAGTACTTGCCTGCGAACAGATAACCGGCCTCTACGAAATACTTGAGACCCTTGTCGATCTGATAGGTAAGTGTTGCGTCAAGTTCTGTTCCGATGTATCTGCTGGAAGGCGTATTTGTAGAAGAAGAAATCGGAGATGCGCTGTTCACGCCGTCTCCATAAGCCCTCTTGGCTGCTTCGAGCAATGTCAAAGAACCGCCTATGTTGAGGCCCTTCATTACATCGCCGCTCGCGCCGAGCTTTGCGAACAGGGTGTTCTGCAGGCCGCCGCAGGTGTTTCCGCCTGCGTTCTTTGTCATGTAGTCATACACGAATGTATAATGCACGACATTCGACTGCGCGGTCATGAATGTGGATATCTTCTTGTCTGCGCCATTGCTGTCACCGCTTCCATAACCGAGGTCGAGGGCTACTTTTACAGGAGCGAACTTGTAGCTGGCTCCTGCGGTAATTGCAAAGCCCCTGAAATCATAATTGTCGGCGCCCTGAAGTTTAAGCTGACCCAACTGGAAGTCTGCGGTTCCATAAAGCTTGAAGCCCTGAACATCACCCTTTACGTTAAGGCCGATGTTCCAGAGCTGGGCTTTTGTATGGGCGCCGGCTCCAAATACTGCAACGGTTGTCGGAGCTGAGCCGTTCTGTAAATCTACGAGGGACACATCGAGCCCGGCCTTGAGGGCCTTGCTGAATGCATAGGTGGCCATGAAGCTATAGGCGTCTGCGTCATCGGCTGCAGACTCAGTGTTTTCGTTCAACTTTACAGTTGCTATCGTCAGGTCAAGGCCCTTTATCGGGGAGATACCTGCAACGAAAGCGTCATCGTTGTTATATGTGTGGCTGTAAAATACGCCCGCGCCTATGGTGATCGGCTGATGTCCGAACTTGAAGTATGCGGGGATTCCGAAAAGGCCTGAACCGCTATGCTGTATCCATGCCTGCGTCAAACGGACATCGTTGGTTTTAGCTTCGCCATACTTGATTGAGCCTCTGCCGTCTTTTGTGCCGTCCGCGCTGGTACCCATAACACCGTTTGTGCCTGCGCTATCGCCTTCAGCAACATCGAACTGAATAAACCCTATGGTGTTAGGGGTTACCTTGGCTTCGACATTGAGCCTGTACCTGTAATCGTAAAACATTCTTTCGTTTTTGCCGTGGGTACCGCTATCACTGGTGGAGTTACTGTTGAAGTCACCGGTGTTGCTCTGAATAACGCCGCGGACCCTGAGGTCTCCGCCGATGGTTATCTGCGTACCGCCCTTAGCGATGGCTGCAGTGGTGTCGGCAGGGATTTCAGCCTGGATTGCGAATGAATTCGCCGCAAATCCAAGGGCCAAAAGGCATACTGCAAAAATTAATAATTTTTTCACTTCCTAACCTCCGATGGTTAGTTCAGTCTTCTCTGCCAAGGGCAGAGTAATAAGACCTATGAACTGTAAAATTAAATACTGAAAATACCCTTCCTCCCTTCACTTTTTTTACTCAACATATAATACCCCGAAACAGGGTCTTATAAGCGTTTCGACAGTTTATAATAAATCCGTCGTTTTGTCAAACAATAATAATGATAAAAATTGACATATTACATGCAATAAACATGCTAAGTATAACGCTATTGAATATAAAGCCATACTTATAGCGCTTACTATATATACTGTTGCTATTGCGCAACAATATGTGAAATTAAAACACAGTCAGGGCCGGTTGCATGCTTAGCCCGTAGCGGGCATTACTTCCTGCCTACACTATAATAAACGAACCCCATTTCCCGCATCTTTTCCGGCGCGTATATATTTCTAAGGTCGATAAAGACAGGTTTTTTCAGCAGCCCCCTGATACGCGACATATCGAGGTTTCTGAACTGGTTCCATTCGGTCAGGATGATCAGGGCGTCGGCGCCTGAACATGCGTCATATGCGTCGTCACAGAATGTGACCCCGGTAAGTTCCTTTTTTGCATTCTCCATGGCCGCGGGATCGTATGCCCTGATATTTGCGCCCTCTTTTTTCAGTTCGCCGATTATGTCCACTGAAGGGGCGTCTCTCATGTCATCCGTATTCGGCTT
>JGI20214J51650_10003187_pt1 | contig 10292 bp, 7 predicted proteins | sample WetSurMetagenome_FD_51650 | JGI IMG/M metagenome (IMG submission 51650)
CCGTTTACTTCTTTTGCCATGGCGATGGTACCTGTAGGACAAGTAACCATACATACTTCGCAACCTTTGCACCTTTCTGCATTAACTACTATGCTTCCCCTTATTTTTGCCATATATATAATTATTTATTCTTATTTAATGGATGATCTTCTTTAAATTTCTTAAGGCGTATTTCAAGCTCTCCAAATTGAGTACGCGGGACCATTGAAACGCATGCCCTTAGTCCATCGCACCTCTCACTGCCGGTTGTCAGAAGGGAAATGGCGCTTATTCCATATCGTAAAAGCTCGTTAATAAGTTTATCTGCCGACATTCCGGGATATCCGATTGTAAAGTAGAAACCGTCGGCAATAGGCTCATCAAGATCTTTGTCATATACAATAATGAAATCATTATCTACAAACATACTTTTCATCAGTCTTGCTTTTTCCCCGTATTCAGAGACATCATCCCTGTATTTGTATACTCCGTCATTAACTGCCTTTAGCAGGGCAGATAATCCATACTGTACTGAATGACTAACTCCGGCAGATAAACCGTATAATGCGCCAAAAATTGCTGAATGGCCGAATTTATCAGTAGAATAATACCTCCGGAGATCAGGGTATGACCTGTTAAAAAGTTTATCAGAGATGGCCATCATACCAATACGCTGTCCTGCATAACTAAAAATCTTTGAACTCGAAATAAGCATCACATATTGGTCAGTATAATGAGCAACAGTCGGCTGAAATGGCGCTTTCCCCGGTTTTGAATAGTCTTTCCTGAAATCCATTCCGAAATAAGCCAGATCCTCTATTACGATAACATCATATTTATTTGAAAGTTCACCAATAATTTCAAGCTCCTCCTCGGTGAGGCAGATCCATGAAGGATTATTAGGATTGGAAAAGAGCAAAGAGGATATTTTTCCTGATTCAAGATGCGATTCAAGTTTTGCCCTGAGCTTCTTTCCCCTGAAATTGTATATGTCGAATGCACTATAATCGTGTCCAAGCATTTTAACCTGCTGCTTCTGCACCGGAAATCCCGGATCAATAAACAGAGTACCCTCCTTTGTCCGGTCATTTCTGTTTGCAACAAGAAAACTTACCATACCCCCCATCATTGAACCGACTGTCGGGATGCATCCCTGAGGTGAAATATCCACATCAAGAAAAAGCTTAATAAACCTCGAGGTCTCTTCTTTAAGCGAAGGTAATCCGGTTATCTCAGGATAAATAGCCGCAACTCCGTTCTTAAGGGCTTCTATTTCGGCATTAATTCCGATGGTAGGTGCAGGAAGTCCGGGCACCCCCATTTCCATCCTGACGTAACTTATTCCGGTTTTCTCCTCCAGCTTGTTAACAAGCTGAACAATTTCACGAATGGATGATAAGCCGAGGGAGGTAATATCGCATGACTCAGCGGTTGATTTAATTATTTCGGAAGATATTGGTAGATTGGTCATGTTTTTAAAGAATAACTAAAATTTGCGCTTATCAAGTACCCGCTTAGATTTGCCTTCGCTTCTCTCAATCATTTTTGGTTCAACAAGAGTCACTTTAATACCTAGTCCAAGTGAATTCTCGAGGTTATTCTGCAATTTCTGCCGAAGTGATTCAAGCTGGCTTATCTTATCCTGGAAAAAAGCTTCATCCACCTCAACCTTAAGCTCCAGAGTATCAAGATTATTAATCCTGTCGACTATCAGAAGGTAATGAGGTTTTATTTCACTCATCTCAAGAAGAACACTTTCAACCTGCGACGGAAAAAGATTTACTCCCCGGATAATAAGCATATCGTCACTCCGTCCGAGGCATTTCTCCATTCTTACCATCGTTCTTCCGCAGCTGCATTTCTCATAGTGAAGCCTTGTGAGGTCGCGTGTGCGATACCTGATAAGTGGCAGTCCTTCTTTTGTAATGGTGGTAAAAACAAGCTCCCCGGTACTCCCGGCGGGTAATACCTCGAGTGTTTTCGGATCTAATATCTCAGGATAAAAATGATCTTCATTTATATGAAGTCCGTTCTGAACCGGACATTCACTGGCAACACCCGGACCAATAACTTCGCTTAGCCCGTAAATATCAATGGCTTTTATACTCAATTTATCCTCTATTTCCCTTCGCATGTTCTCAGTCCATGGTTCAGCACCAAACACCCCAACCCTTAGCTTCAGCTCTTCGCGTTTAATGCCACTCTCTTCAATAGCTTCTGCAAGAAACATTGCATATGATGGCGTGCAGGCAAGAACAGTACTCCCAAAATCATGCATCAGCTGGATCTGCCTTACTGTATTTCCTCCCGATATTGGAATTACGGAAGCTCCTATCTTTTCACCGCCGTAATGCAGCCCGAGCCCCCCTGTAAAAAGACCATAACCGTAAGCAACCTGTATGAAATCATTTCTGTTTGCTCCCGCAGCTGTGAGGGTGCGTGCCATAACCTCCGACCAGGTAGCTATATCGTTTCTGGTATAACCTACCACTGTCGGTTTGCCGGTAGTGCCTGATGAAGCATGAACCCTTACAATCTCGCTCATGGGTACTGCAAACAACCCAAAGGGATAATTGTCGCGAAGATCCGTTTTTGTCGTGAAAGGCAACTTTTTAATGTCATCTATTGTCTGAATGCTCTCAGGTCCGAGTCCGGCTTCCTGCATCTTATTTCTGTAATAGGGAACATTAAAATAAACTCTTTCAACTGTTTCCCTCAGCCTTTCGCTTTGAACGTGCCTGATACCATCCCGATCCATACATTCGAAATGGCGGTTCCAAATCTCCATATGTTAAATTTTATATAAATCGCTGGCCTTCAACAGTTCCAATTCATGACTTTTAAGAGCTTTAATGGCATCTTCCGAATTGCTGCATCTCAGAATAATTATCGATTTATCACCGACAGAAAATGCATAAGTATACTCCACACTTATATCAAGATCAGAAAGTATCCTTAACACTTTAGCATAATACTTTGCTTCACTTGGTGCCGAAACAGATATTACTTCAGTCAGATTAACAGTAAAGTTATGCTCCTTAAGCAACTCCCTGGCTCTTGCCGGATCAGAAACAATCAAACGCAAAATTCCGAATTCCGTAGTGTCAGCTACACTCAATGCAGTTATCCTGATATTCTCCTCTCCAAGAACTTCCAGTACTTCTGTAAGTCGTCCTGATTTGTTTTCAAGAAAAATTGATAACTGATGTATTATCATGACTTTAACTATTTTTTGATTAATTTGAGAATCCGAATATAAATATAAAATTTATTAGCGAGTTAAAACATTGTGAACATTACCTCTCGATTCTGATCCTTGCATCCACTACTGTTATCTCATCCAGGCTGCCAATAAGCGGATTCAGATCCATCTCTTTTATCTCAGTGGCATACCTCAATAAGCTCGACAAACGAACAATTATCTCGGCATACTTCGCTTCATTGATTCCCGGTTTTCCCCTTGTTCCTTTAATGATGCTATAGCTACGCAGACTCCTTATCATTGATTCAGCTTCATTGAAGGTAAGCGGAGCTAGTCCCGACGATACATCACCAAGAACCTCAACGAATATACCTCCAAGCCCACAGAGAATTATATGACCAAACCGTGGCTCATATTTTGCGCCAATAAAAAGTTCGGTACCCGATAGCATCTGCTGCATGAGTACAGCCTTCACTCCTTTTATCTGCATCATCCTCCTGAACTCGGCTTCAAGATGCTTTACAGATCTTATATTAAGTGTTACTCCGCCTACATCAGACTTATGAACCGGGCCGACTACCTTAAGTGCTAGTGGATAACCGGTCTTGTTAGCCACGGCAAGAAGCTCCTTCTTAGTAGTAACAACCTTTTCTTTAACTACTGGAATATGGGCAGCATTAAGAAGCTTTTGTATTATTGCAGGTTCCAGATAGCCGTCTTTTGAACTATCGATGATCTGCCTCACCAGTGGGACATCAATATTCTCGAGAAAGATCTTCTCCTCAGCCGGTGATGGGGTATTGAATATCTTTGTAAGTGCACGTCCAAGAACCACTTCGTCGGGGAAGTTAACATGACCCTTGTTCAGGAAATATTCCAGTTCCTGCGATGAGCTTGTTACGGAAGGCAGAATAGGATAAAGCGGCTTCTGACAATCCATAATTTTTCTATGAAGCAGATCATAGATCTCAGTCATATCGTTGAGTCCGTTGCTTCCGAAGATCACGCTCATTCCATCAACTAACGGAAGTTTTTTATCTACATATTCAATGACATTGTCCAGCTGATCGGTTGTTGCAGTTGCAATCATATCGATCGGATTGATCGCAGATGCACCCGTATTCATCATGGCAATTAAATTATCATGATGTATTCCGCTAATTCTGGGGATGTTCATACCTCCTGCAGACAATGCATCTGTAAGCATCACGGCGGGTCCGCCGGCATGGGTTATTATTGCTATATTCTTCCCTTTTAGCTTTTTATGAAAAAAGACAGAGGCAACAGTAGTCAGCTCTTCTCTGCCTGTGCATCTGACAATACCGGCTTTCCTGAATAAAGCTTCAACAGCTGAGTCGGATGATGCCATGGCTCCGGTATGTGATGAAGCAGCCCTGCTTCCTGCTTCGGTAGTACCGGCTTTAATTGCAGCAATCCTGCATCCCTTTCGAATAAGCGAGGATGCATGATGCAACAGCTTATCAGGATCCCTGATACTTTCAACATAGATTAGTTTGATAGAGGAACTGGTTTCAGGATCATATGACAGATCCCAGTATTCAAGGACCTCTTCCACCCCGGTCTGAGCACTGTTCCCGACTGAATAAACACTCGAAAAGTTCAGCCCTTTTGGCATTGCAGATTCAAAAATAAAAACTGCAGTAGCTCCTGATCCTGAAACGAAATCACATCCGTTCGCATTGAGTTTCGGTACCGGCAGTGTGAATACACCCTGATATGCCTGTGTAACAACACCTATACAGTTGGGTCCGATCAGGCATCCTCCGACACTGTCGATAATTTCAACAATCTCTTTCTCCAGTCTGAGCCCCTCTTCTCCTGCCTCGCTGAATCCAGCTGAAATAATAATAAATGCCCTTGTTTTCTTTTCCCTTACCAGCACACCGACAGTACTCAGACACATAGAAGCCGGAATTGCCAGTATGGCAAGATCAGTATCAGGAATATCACTTACATCCTTATATGATTTAATTCCCTGAATATTGTTATGCCGTGGATTAACAACATATAACTGTCCGGCATAATGGCCGTCAATTATATTCTTCAGGACCTTGCCTCCTGGTTTGAAAAGGTCATCTGATCCTCCGACAACAACGATGCTGTCGGGATTAATAAGTTTGTCATTTATCATACGCTACATTGGGGGTGAAGGAATGAATTACATAATTCAGTAACTGAAGAAATGGGAAATTACAAACCTGCAAACCGCTTTAGAAAGCCGACATTATGCGCAACTACGAAAAGATAGCTTTCTGATATATAAAGACTTACGATCAATTTCATGTTTATGTTTATGAAGGCAAGATACTAAAAATAAATAGCACAAAACAAGATTATTATCATGCGAGGGAGACTTGCCATCCCGACTAAAAATATACATTTGTAAAAGTCTTATTCTTATATTGAATTAATAATACATCTTATGAAAAGCATCAATCTCAGATATAGTACTTCATTGGTATTATTCTTTTGTATTTCTCTGATATCCAGAGCACAGTATTCCGATATTGACACAGATGGTCCGGGTTATGGTGAAAACTGTACAACAATTATGGTTGGAAGGCTCGCATCGACCGACGGATCTGTAATGACATCCCATACGTGCGATGGAAATTACAGGACCTGGCTTGAAATTTTCCCTCATCAGAAATATTTAAAAGGCACAACTCACCAGGTTTATGAGGGTTTGCTTCATACTGAGGAGGCATGGGACATGACGAAGATTAAAGTGAAGGGTGAAATTCCCGAAGCTGAAGAAACATTTGCTTTTTTAAATACAGCTTATCCATGCCTGAATGAAAAGCAACTGGCAATTGGAGAAACAACAATTTACGGTCGACAGGAACTAATCAATACCGAGGGCATGTTCTTTATTGAGGAGCTGGAGAAAATTGCACTTCAGAGATGCAAAACTGCCAGAGAAGGTATTGCACTTATTGGAAAACTTGCCGAGGAATATGGTTATGCTGATCTGGCAGAGTGCATTACTCTGGCTGACCCGAAAGAAGTATGGCAACTTGAAATAGCCGGTTCCGGAAAAGGAAAACCCTCTGCAATCTGGTGCGCAGAACGGATACCTGACGAAAACATAGGAATATGTGCAAATATTCCCAGGATATCAACAATAGACTTTAAGAACAAAGACTATTTCATGTACAGCACTGACCTTCAGGAAGTAGCTAAAAAACTCGGTTACTGGGACGGGAGCGAAACTTTTAAATTCTGGAAAGTTATCAATGGCAAAAAGCCATTCGCGATCAGGGAATTTTACGTACTGAGCAGTCTTGCGCCATCATTGAATCTCTCATTTGAAGCAGATGAACTGCCATTCTCGGTGAAACCTGAAAAGAAACAGTCACCAAGGGATATCATGAAATTTTTCAGGGAAACCTATGAGGGAACCCAATGGGATATGACTAAAAACCTTATTGTGAAGGTAAAAGAAAAAGACAAAGACGGTAATGAGGTTGAGAAACAGATTAAATCTCCTGTGATAAGCAACTGGATGAATAATGATCTTCGCAACCTTCTTAACGAAATCAAGCCGGGAGTTGTTGAACGACAGAGAACTATTGCCATTGCCGGCTGCTCCTATTCGCATGTCATTCAGTGCCGAAGCTGGCTTCCTGATGAGGTTGGCGCAATTGCCTGGTTCTCATTTGACAATCCTGGCGAGAGTCCGCGTATTCCCGTCTTCTCAGGAGTATTGGCACTTCCTGCTTCATTTAACGTCTGCGGCCAGCCACGCTACCGCACCGATGCTGCTATATGGTCATTCCGTGAAACAAACAGGCTTGCTACCGTAAACTGGTCAAGAGGTAGAACCCTTATTGAACCTGCCGTCCAGGAGTTTGAAGACAAGGCATTCGCTGAACTTCCGGCTATTGAAAAGAAGATTGCAGAACTGGTTAAAGACGGAAAAATCGATGAAGCAAAGAAATATGTCACATCATATACAAACAGTTTTGCAGGAGCCGCAATTGCCAGATGGCAGGAGATGAAGATATCACTGTGGGGGATGTTTGGGAGGGGATTCTGAAGAAGGAATGGTAGCATGGGGGAATAGGAGATCAGGAGACTTAGAGACGAAGAGAAAATAAAATAGGCATTCCTTAGTGATCCTTAGTGTTCCCGATAGCTGTCGGGACTTTGTATTCCTTTGTGGTTAAAGAAATAAAGAGATAAAATTTAGTACCTTTGGAGACTGATAATTAATGGGTATGGGGTTGACAATAAAAGAGATACTGGATAAAGAAGCATATACTAAAGAGAATATTATCACTCTTCTTGAATCAACAGGCGAGGAAAGAACTCTTCTTTTTAAGAGATCTGCTGAAGTAAAAGAAAAATATATAGGCAAAAAAGTCTGGTTCCGGGGATTAATAGAATTTTCAAATATCTGCAGCAAGGATTGTCTTTATTGCGGAATAAGGAAAGGCAATACAAACCAGACCAGGTATAATCTCTCAGACGATGAGATACTAGATGCGGCGAGGTTTGCCTTTGTTAACCGTTACGGATCTATAGCATTACAGTCGGGAGAACTTGAAAGCCCTGTGGTTACCGACAGAATTGAAAATCTTCTGTATAAGATCAAAGAGCTTTCTGACGGACAACTTGGCGTAACTCTTTCCGTAGGGGAACAGGAACAGGAGGTGTATAAAAAATGGTATGATGCAGGTGCCCATCGCTACCTTTTACGCGTTGAGGCAACAAACCCGGTACTTTACAGCAAGATTCATCCGAATGACACAAAGCATGATTTTAACCGCCGGCTGAATTGTCTTAAAACACTTCAGAATATAGGATACCAGACCGGCACGGGTGTTATGATCGGATTACCTTTTCAGACGCTTGATGACCTTGCAGGCGACCTCATCTTTATGAAGGAGTTTAACATAGACATGTGCGGTATGGGTCCATATATTGAACATGCCGATACGCCGCTGATTCAGCATTCCGGACAACTTATGCCCCTTAAAGAGAGGTTTGATCTGACGTTAAAAATGATTGCAATCATCAGGCTTATGATGAAGGATATCAATATTGTTGCNGCAACGGCACTCCAGGCTATTGATCCAATCGGAAGGGAAAAAGCGGTTATGATTGGNGCAAATATTCTGATGCCAAACATTACACCCGGNAAATACCGCGACAATTATAAACTNTATGACAATAAACCATGTACCGACGATTCAGCAGAAGATTGCCAGAGCTGTCTGGAAGCCCGTGTAACCCTTGCCGATGCNGAAGTGATTTATGGAGAATGGGGTGATTCGCGGCATTACAGTGAAAGAAGGTCAGTTTTAACTGGNAAAACCAATAAATAATATATTATAGTTTTTTTACTCNCTTTACTTTGATTTTATCAAAAATATAGTTAGGTTTGAATTAAGATATTAAGCAATGGGCATTATTAAATTAAATATCAGCATTTACTATTATTATTATTACAGCTTACAAACATAAGTAAGTCGTGTAATAAATAGGTGTTGAAAATACGCTTTAGAAAATATAGGGCTTACCGTAAAAAGGGTAAGCTTTTTTTTTGCATTAATCTTAAATAACCTATTATAACATGGAAAAAACACAGAAAAAAGGCACTGTAAAATTCTTTAATGGAAAGCAGATCCCGCTCGAAATGCATAAAGTACGCATTGTACAATCCCTGAAACTTGTTCCCGTTGAACGTCGTATGGAAGCAATTGAAGAAGCAGGCTATAACTCCTTCCTGCTTGGCACCAAAGATATCTTTCTTGACATGCTTACAGACAGCGGCACAAATGCTATGAGCGATGAACAGCTGTCAAAGATGTTCGTTGCTGATGACGCCTATGCAGGATCACAGAGTTTCGTAAAATTTCAGAAGAGCGTTTCAGCTGTATTCGGGAAAGACATGATATTGCCGGTTCACCAGGGTCGTGCAGCTGAGAATATTATCTCCCAGACCTTTGTAAAAAAAGGATCTGTAATTCCCATGAACTATCATTTTACAACCACTCTGGCACATATCCAGTTAAACGGTGGAAAAGTAGTTGAACTTTTCACTCCTGAGGCTATGAAGATAAAAAGCACTCATCCTTTTAAAGGAAATATTGATATAGTGCGTCTCGAGGAACTTGTCAATAAGGAAGGTCCGGAAAATGTACCCTTTATCAGAATGGAAGCATCGACCAACCTGATCGGCGGACAGCCTTTCTCAATGCAAAACCTAAAGGATGTGAGAAGAGTAGCTGACAAATACAAGTTGATAATTGTTCTTGACGCCAGTCTTATTGGCGAGAATGCATTCTTTGTCCAGAAGCGTGAAGAGGAATATAAAGATAAGTCCATTGAACTTATTCTCAATGAGATGTGTGATTTGTGTGATATTGTTTATTTTTCAGGAAGGAAAGTCAGCTCCTCACGAGGAGGTGCAATATGCACAAATAATAAAGATCTCTATAATAAGATGAAAGACCTTGTACCGCTGTATGAAGGATTCCTGACGTATGGTGGAATCTCCATCAGGGAAATTGAAGCAATGACTGTTGGATTATACGAGACTCTTGAGGAAGATGTTGTCGGACAATCGCCATCTTTCATCAGTTATGCGGCAACAGAGCTTGATAAACTGGGGATCCCTGTAATCCTTCCGGGCGGAGCTCTGGGCTGCCATGTTGATGCCAAACAATTCCTTTCACATGTGCCGCAGTCTGACTATCCTGCAGGGGCACTCGTTGCTGCATTCTATATCATTTCAGGCATCAGGGGAATGGAACGCGGAACTATGAGCAGCATACGTGATGAACAGGGAAATGATATTCTCGCTGATCTTGAACTCATGCGTCTTGCCTTCCCAAGAAGAGTTTTTACACTCTCACAGGTTGAGTACTTAATCGACAGGTTGAACTGGCTGTATCATAACAGGGAACTGGTTGGAGGGATCAAATTTTATGAAGAGCCTCCTGTACTCCGGTTCTTTACCGGCCGATGCAAACCGGTTAGCAACTGGCCTGAGAAATTGGTTGCAAAATTCAAGGCTGATTTTGGAGATAGCCTTTAATATTTAAGCTGCCTTTAATTAAATAATTCATAAGTTTACCAATCA
>JGI20214J51650_10003188_pt1 | contig 10292 bp, 11 predicted proteins | sample WetSurMetagenome_FD_51650 | JGI IMG/M metagenome (IMG submission 51650)
TTGAAGCATCGTAGGTCAGCTGGTTGATTGTTGAGCTGCCGGGCTGGGTGACCACGATGATCATCTTGGTCAAATCCATAGATGGTGCGCCGGGAGCAAGCCCGAGGTTGAACTGGATTCCCTTGATTGAGGTATCGGTTCCGCCACCGGAATTTGTCGCATAGACCTGTCCTATCATCTGGATGTTGGAGGTAGCCTGTTCAACACCTTTGTACACGGTCTCCTGGCTTTTCTGGGTCGTGAAGAACCCAGCGCCGAGTACCACGTATGAGAACACTGCCGCAACGACAACGAATGCGATAAGCACAATCGCTGCCTCGAGACCCGTGAACCCACTGTCATCGGATTTAATCTGTCTCATGATTTCTCCATTGATTCATACGGACACTGGCGTAACCAATGCCACAACTGATTAGGGGATTTAATCGTATATATAGATATCCCGATTGAACTGGGCATTTCCCCGAACATTTTCAGATTTTTACGTAAAAGGATGTTTATTTAAGGGCTTTTTGATCGTTCTTCCCGGTTTTATATTCGGGCGGACTGGGGGTCACGTGCACTTCATGGTGGACAGGATACTCCAGGCAGGTATCCGGAATTACCCGGGCTCATTGAAACCATTGCTGATTTAAGGCAGGCCTCCGCACCTGACAGCCCCGGTTAAACCCTGAGAGTATATCCCGGAAAGAACCTCCGTTCCCGATACGAGATTTTATCTGGTAAAAATGTTCAGGATCTTAAGAAGGGCTATGGATAAAAAGGACGTTATGTACGGGATTGCGGCCGTAGTTATCATTCTTGCAATGGCACTTGTGGTAAAACCCATGATGACCGGGCAGCCGATCAATATTGGTATGCCGGTCCCGGTTACGACTGCCATTATCCAGAACCTGACGGTTACTCCCATCACGCCTTTTCCGACAACGGTGGTTACAACCCGGACTCCTGCCCCTACCCCCGCACCTACGTGGAACAACACGGTACAAAATGTTGGTTTTGTCAATTCCTCAACGTACGGGGTTTCCCTGACTCAGGAGATGCCGAATGGCACCCGCTTTGACAACCTGCCGCTGAACACCAGCATGACCTCTTATGCGAAGATCAACGGGCAGTTCAGCGGGACAACACAGGTTATCAACATCCCCTTCCCGTACTGGGAGATGGTTTATACCGTGGAGCCGGTCTCGGAAACAAAACCATCTTCCGTCCAGGCAACGAGCACGAAAGGTTCCGGCGTTGCAGCCGGCAGCGGTATATCGGGCTCTTATTCCAGCGCGATACCGGTGTTTACCATCCAGGTTATGGACGCTGAAGATCCCAACCGCATTGTCCGGACCATCAGCCCGCCGGGCGGGATTGATATCAACTTATGGAAAGGTATAAAGGGATCGGTGAACCCGGCAGCCACGGTCAGGAAGGGAAAGGAGACAACGTCCTCTGATACGGTCTATACCGATCCCCGTCCCTGGACGGAAAAATTCTTCGAAGGGCAGCGGAGTTATTACTTCATCATCAATGCGCAGCTCCTTACCTCGTACAGCATCGATATCCGCGTCCCGACCCGGTATATTGGGACTGCCTGATACAGGCTTTTTCCACCCGGAGTGCAGTTTACACGGCTTGTTTTGAACTGCCTTCGGTATCCGTGACAATGCCAGAAAAGAGATGGGGGCAATATCTGTTTTTAAAAAAAATCAGTCGAACTTTTTCTTTCCCATGGATTCGATGTACATGTATTCCTTGCCCACTTCGATGGAACCTTTCTTCTCTTCCGGGATGGCAACTTCGAAGTTGGTGAAGTCCTTCATATCCATGAGCTGCGCCATGTTCCCGGCAATGGAGAGGACCTGGCCGCTCTTGCGTTCGACAACCGGGACGTACGTCTTGGCAGACACCGGAGATACGATCGATCGTTTCACACCGTCAAAGATCCCCACGGCATCGATACGCGCTTTTGCGGCCCCGTGCTTGCCGGGCTTTGATGTTGCGATGCCGACGACCCTGCACGGTTCTTCCTCGATAACGATATAGCGTCCTTCCTTGATCTTTCCGATTTCTGTCTGTTCCTTCATGTCAATCAATCCACAAATGTCATTATTTTATAACCGCGTTAGTAATTTATCTCTATTGCCTTACATAAATACAGCGTTGAGACAGATACCAGCACAGAACGAGGGGTATCGGAACAATGGATTTTTTCTCTGCATGTGACCAGATGGGAAACCTGGTAGAAGAAAGCATCCGCGATCTTGTCGGAACACCGGAAGGTGGCGAAACGGTCCATATGGGTGCCGATCTTACGCCGACAAAAAAGATCGACCAGGTTGCAGAAGACTGTGTACTGGGGTACCTCAAGGAACACCCGCTCTGCTCGCTCCTTATCAGTGAAGAGGCCGGGAAAGTTGCTTTTGACGGTGAGAAAGGAACCATTTTCCTGGACCCTGTTGACGGGACATTCAATGCGGTTGCCGCAATCCCCTTTTATGCCCTGTCCATTGCGTACGCGGAAGGCGGGTATACCCAGAAAGCGTACGTGCGGAACCTTGCAAGCGGCGAGACATTCACGGCAGAAAAAGGAAACTTTGCGCGGTGCAATAAGAAGCCCATCCGGGTTTCGCAGGTGACCAATCTCGATGAGTGCGCGATGAGCGTGTACGGGAGAAAATTCGATCCGACGCGGGTGATGCAGCTCGGCCAGAAGATCCGGCGCTGGAGGCTCCTGGGCGCCTCCGCACTCGAGCTCTGCTATATCGGCGCCGGCAGGATTGACGGTTTCATCGATCTCCGGGGAACGCTCCGTGTCACGGATGCCGCGGCTGGCATGCTGGTCTGTTCCGAAGCCGGCGGCAGGGTAACGGACCTGAACGGGCACGTGATCCGGTTCCCCAATGAGGTGACCGTCGGGCGCTGTCTCGTGGCCACCAACGATGTTCTGCACCACAAGGTTATCGAGTACCTGAGGTGATGACCATGAGAGTCCTGCTTGTTTCCCGTATCGACAACCGCGAAGCGCTCGAGTTCTGCGAAAAGATACGTACCCTGCTGACCGGTGAGGGATGCGAAGTAATCCTGGACAACGATACAGCATCAAAATCAGGCACTGCCGGCATCCCGCTTGCAGGTGCGGATGCTGATGTTGCAATTGTGGTCGGGGGGGACGGGACAATCCTCCGGACAATCCAGCAGATGAACCGGCCCGTTCCCATCCTCGGTATCAACTGGGGCGGGGTAGGCTTTCTTGCGGATCTTGAACCCTCCGAAGCTGTCGCGTTCATCAAAACGCTGCCTGCAGGTTTTTCCGTTGAGGAGCGGATGCGCATCGCGCTGTATAAAGACGGGGAATATCTTGGTACTGCCCTGAACGAAGCGATGATCGTAACAACCCGGCCGGCAAAGATGCTCCGTATTGCAATAGCTGTTGACGGTGTTGTGGCCGAACAGTTCCGGGCGGATGGCTTGCTGATCAGTACGCCGACCGGTTCGACTGCGTATGCCATGAGCGCCGGCGGCCCGATTGTTGACCCTCAGGTACAGGGATTCCTCCTTGTTCCCCTGGCACCCTATATGCTCTCCTCGCGCCCGCACCTGATCAGCAGCAACCGCCATCTCGAAGTGACGCTCGAGAGCAGCAAGACGGCAAATCTTGCCATCGACGGGCAGCAGACGTTTGAACTGGGAAGGTCCAGCGTCATAGAAATACGGCGTTCCGACAAGCCCGCCCTGTTCGTTGACGTGAAGCGGAACTTCTTTGAGAAAGTGGACAGGAAACTGCGGAAGCTGTGAGCAAGGAAAACGGATAGCAGAATCAATCCGATACGCGCAAACCGGGAAACCCCGTTACCCCGAAGACGGCGTGCTCCTGCGGCGGATCTCTTACCGGAAACGTCAGGAGATCGGTAATCTGCCCCGCTATATCCCGGATATCCAATGAGGCAGGGAGCACGGGCATATCGTTCTGGTATTTTACCACAAAAATTTTACCACAAAATATCTCCAGAGAACAGCCTTTCAGTATTTTTCATGGCATCATTTTTTTTAAATTCTAATTTTCAAAAAAGGAGCCGGGATATTTCTTATTATCTGGTTATAGTATTCAATCAAAAAACCGGCATCCCCGGTACATTTCCATGGCTCAACAAAATAGAAGACTTATCATTTCGCCCGTATAACAACCTGTAAGGTGGTTTTTTGCAGGTCTCCATGAAACTTGAGATGAAGGACTCACCGGGCCAGCTGGTCGCGGCCCTGAAACCAATATCCGAGGTGGGAGGCAACATCATCGCGGTCATCCACCAGCGCGATCCTGACCTCAGTGACGATACGCTTAATGTTCAGATCGTACTCGAATTGCCCAAAGGCCGGCTCGACAACCTCAAGGATCTCTTAAAAGAGCAGGGTGTCCATATCCAGCGGATCGGTGAGGAACGCCTGCTTTACCAGAGGACGGTCATCCTTATCGGTCACCTGATGCATACCGGGTTTTCCGATACGGTTGACCAGATCGACGCAACCGGTTTTGCCGAAGTGACCGAGGTTGCCATGAGCATGCCGGGCATAAACGAACGCTCCTCGTCCCGCATAACGATCAAGGCAGTCAGCCGGGAAGACATGGAGGCTGCCCTTGCCATCCTCCGCCGCGTCTCGCAGCAGAAATCCCTGCTCCTCATCGAGCCGCTGGAGGAGACCGCATGAAGGTTGCCCTGATCGGTCTCGGATCCGTTGGCCGCGGCGTTGCGGAGATGCTCTCAAAAAAGGATCTCGGGCTTGTCCTGACCGGCATCGCGGACTCGAAGAGTGCGTTCATGGACCCTGCGGGGATCGATATCGCCCGGATCCTTGCCACGAAAAAGAAGAACGGCTATTGCGGCGACCAGAACCTTACAGCTGAGGACGTGGTTAAAAAAGCCGATTACGATGCACTGATCGAGGTAACCCCCACCAACGCTCTCTCCGGTGAACCTGCCCTCGGTTACATGAAAACAGCCCTGAACCGCAAAAAACACGTGGTCACCTCCAACAAGGGGCCGATCGCGCTCGCCCAGAAGGAACTCCGGGCCATGGCCCGGAAGAAAGGCGTTTCGCTCCGGTACGAGGCAACCGTTGCCGGTGCCATCCCGGTGATGCATACGCTCGAGCACGGGCTTGCGGGTAACGAGATCCTTGCGCTGTACGGGGTGCTGAACGGGACCTGCAACTATATTCTCACCCGCATGGCGGCCGAAGGCCTCACCTACGAACAGGCGCTGATGGAAGCCCGGGAGATGGGCTACGCGGAAGCTGACCCCACCTACGATGTCCAGGGGATCGATGCCGCCATCAAACTGGTCATCCTTGCCAACACGATCTGGGACAACGGGGTAACCCTGAATGATGTGGACCGGACGGGCATCGACCTCCTGACACCCGACGCCCTGCGGCTTGCCGATGAAGAGGGTTGCACGATCCGTCTGATTGCAGAGGCCAACCCGAAAAAGCACCTGCTCCGCGTATCGCCCCGGATCCTTGACAAAAACCACCCGCTGGTCTTTGAAGGGACTCTCAATGCCCTTACGCTCGAGACCGATATGGCAAAGGAGATCACCCTGATCGGAAGGGGGGCGGGATCGATCGAGACGGCGAGTGCCATCATCGGCGATCTGCTCTATATCCGCGACCGTTATGTCAAGCGTGCTTGAACACCGGCGCACCTATCTGCGGCTGATGCGCCAGTTCACGCTCGACAAGGGTTATTTTACGGTCACGGAGATCCAGAAATCCACCGGTATTCCCCGGAGCACAGCGCAGGACTGGATCAACCGCCTGCTCCACGAGGGCTGCGTTCTCCTCCGGGAAGAGAAACGGGGGCGGAGCGCTGCCCGGTATGCGGCTATCAGTGCGATGCCATCGAGCACCTGCCGGCGGATCTTCACGACCGTTGATGGTGACCGTGTCGCGATTTACCACGATTGCATGAGCGGGGCCTGTGCCGCATTCTGCGGCCACCACCACCGTCTCGCAGGCGGGGTTCTGTCGGGAGTGGAACGCGACGGGACGCTGCTCCGTGAGGATGCGACGCTCGGCACAGAAGAGATCGCGGTGGGTCTTGCACCGCTCTCTGCTGTCGGGGTCTGCGGTGTGGTGCAGGATGGTGAGACGATCGTCCAGCACATCCGCTCCATCGGGGGGCCCGCCTATTCCCTTTCGGATATGATGGCCCGGGCGGAGGGCGTTCTCCGGGTCGAGTCCCGGCACAAGGGGAATATTGTCGAAGGGCAGGTACGGACCCGCGCACTTTTGCAGGTGACCATCGGGATCGATGATACAGACTCAAAAGAAGGCGGTGCCACGTTTGCTCTTGCGCTTGCCCTGCTTAACCATCTTGGACGCTCGCCCGGGATCATTCCCATCAGTCACCATATTGCAATGCTGAACCCGTCGGTGTTCTCAAAAACTGCGGGAAATTCGGCAAGCTTTATCGGGATCGGGGTTGAGCCCGGGTCTTTTTCCGGTCTCATGGAAAAAACCACGCGGTTTATTGCCGATGAATCGCTTTCCCGCGAATGGGGGATCGCCATCCGGTCCGGTCTCGACCTGCCGGAAGGCCTGCGGGAGTACGGGCAGATGGCGCGTTCCCAGATACTATCCCGCCCGGTTGCGGAAGCTACCGCGGAACGGTTCGGGGTCTCTCTTGCCGGCGGAAACGGGGTCATCGGTGCGCTTGCCGCGGTTGCACTTGCCGGCCTGCCGCACGAGGTGCTGCTGGACCCGGGACGGAAGATTGCCTGATTTTCTTAATTTATTCCTGCGACCAGCAGGACGCTGTCTTGGTCGTGGATTTTTTTCAATCGGCCGGAAACGTTGTTTTTTTCAGGACCTGATAAAATCCTCCGTCACCTGCCGGCAGAGGCTGTTGCTTCCTGCAAGGTACCGGGGCGTGTCACGGGCGATCTTTTCCTGATCGTGTTTTTTCAGTTCGCGGCTCCATGTGCGGATAAGATCCCCGGTCATCTCAAGATGGAACTGCAGCCCGAGGCAATTACTGAGGGAGAATCCCTGGTTCTTAACCTGCCCGCCCGTGCAGAGCAGTTTCCCGCCGTACGGGATTGCAAATGTATCGCCATGGAGCTGGAAGACATGGAATTTTTCCGGGAATCCTGCAAAGATTCCCGTGGTTCCCGGCACTTTTGCAAGCTCGTGCCAGCCGGTCTCGGTGATGTAATGGTACACCGGCGCTCCGAACGCGGAAGCGATGAGCTGGGCCCCGAGACAGATGCCCAGGACTTTCTGCCGGTTTTTTGCGGATTTCCTTATGAGATCTTTTTCCTGTTTCAGGTAGGGGAATTCCTGCTCATCATTCACGCTCATCGGCCCGCCCATGAAGACAAGGTGGGTAGCGTCCGTGCGGGGAACAACACCCGTTTCGTAGAGCCGGATGTATTCGAAGGGAATGTTCCGTTCGGAAAATACCTGTTCGAAATACCCGAGCGATTCGGTGGGCTCGTGCTGGAATACCGCGATCTTCATCTGATCTCTGTTTTTTCTGGCGGGTAAAAAATTATCCGCTTATCTCCTTAGTAATACATTCCGCCATAGACCCGCTCATCCATCACCATATACCGCATCCCGGCCGAGATGACGAAGACTTCACACCGGTCGCCGCTCCGGGTCCCCGGGGCAACAATCTCGTCACCGGGAATGGGCTTGCTGCCTTTACTCATGATATATTCCGTATATTCCGTGTCGGACGTATACACCCGCATCATGATGCGGTTGATGAAGAGCTCTCCCGGCCCGCCCTGGTACAGGAGGTGGATATCCGAAGTGGGACGATCCTTCGTCAGCACAAGATTGATCTTTCGCTCCGCCGGTAATGTCTGGACCGTTTCCGTGGTCGGGACGGGCGTTGCCGTTGTCAGAACCACCGGTACAGTCGTACGTACGGTTGTGGGATGTGGTGTCGGCGGGATAGTGGGAACGGGCGAGGGTGTTGCTACGAGTCCGTCGACAATATCTGATGTGCAGCCTGAAACAACGATGCATAGCAGGAGTGCCAGTGCGATGGTCAGGATTCCGGGAGCATGCATATGCAGGAGGCTTGATTTTATCGGTATTTCTGATTTGTGTTATCGCTCGTTCTTCCGTGCTTTCCGGAGCGGAAACCGGATATTCTTATTCCGGCGCAAACAGCAGGTTCCTCAGCTGCACGAACTCCTCAACCGAGTATTGTCCTGCAGCGGTCGGGTTCCCGGTATGGCAGTAGACAAACTCCGAGCCAAAAAGCGGGAGGATCGCCCGGGCATGCCGGAGATGCGATCCCATGACACCCGTGCAGATCGGTTTTCCCGCAGCGCACGTAAAGGAGATAAGGTCGATGAGGTCGTCCTCGCTCTGCGGGGTGACGATGATCTTCGGGATGTCCCCGTACGCCCTGAGGTCGCGCTCGATCTGGAAGAGTTCGGTGAGGGAGAGCATCCGTCCTTCATGACACGAGGCGATGACCTGTTTTCCTACGGCACGGAGCGCGGGGGCATGGACGGAAAAACGCTGTTCTATATCGATATAATCCACCAGTGGGACAAGAGGGGAGAGCCGGCCCATCCACTCCTCCGCGTTCCCCAGGTACCGGCCCCCCTCCGGAGCGGAGCGGAGGGTGGCGATGATCGGCAGGGTAACCTGGTCCCGGCAGTGCCGGGTATGCTCTGCAATGTCGCCTTCGAACAGGTCAAGGCGGAGCTCGATGATGTCAGCTCCCTGTTCCTGAGCCATGACCGCGTGGGCGGGATCGGTCAGTGCTGCAACAATCTTCATGTACCATGATTGTACGACTGCCTTTACAAAAAAGGTGCGCCGGGTCCGGGTCATAAAAAGCAGAACCGCGATACACGAACCGGGCAGGAAGATCCAGCCCGCAGCACGGGACGGGTATGGTACCTGTTTATGCATTGCCGGGTATACCTTTATATCACGGCAATGGAATCCTGGGACCGCACAACCATCCTTGAGAAGACCGGCTCGGCACTCGGGCGGGGAATCATCCTGATCCTGATCCTCCCGCTGATTCCGGTCCTTGTCTTCGGGTACCCCCTCATGCCAACCCTCGCCATGATCGGGAGCAGCCTCATCATCGAGTCAACCGCAGCACCGGTAGGGATTGCCCTTGGCCTCTCCCCGCTCTTTGTTTTTTATGTCCTTATCTGCACGGAGGCAGGGATTTTCCTCTGCCTTTACGATATCTTCGAAACCATCGGCCACAGTTCCCCCCGGGTTGCACAGTTCCTGGAGAAATCACGGCACTATGCCCACGGGTCGGCAAACGTGGAGAAGTATGGTATCCTTGCTCTCATTCCCTGCGAGATCCTGATCGGAGTCTATGCGAATGCCCCTCTGGCATGGGTGCTGGGGTGGCGGGAAGATCATGCGCTGGTTCTTACCATGATCGGTTACCTGCCCCAGCTGATCATCACGATCTGGATTTGCATCGGCCTGCTGCAGCTGAACATTCCCGGGCCGGTGCTCCCATGACTGTCTGTGACACTGCTTCCGGATCACCTTCCCCCGTACTCCCTGAACTGCTCGCACCGGCAGGTTCCCCGAAAGCACTCCGGGCTGCCATTGCGGCAGGGGCCGATGCGGTGTACCTGAGCGGGAAACGGTTTGGTGCCCGGAAATATGCGGCAAATTTTTCTGACGAAGAGATTGTCGCGGGGATCCGGCAGGCCCATTCCCGGGGGGTCCGCGTCTACGTCACGGTCAATACGCTCATCCACGACCGCGAACTCAAAGGTGTTTCAGACTACCTCCTCTGGCTTTATGCAGCCGGTGTTGACGCAGTTCTTGTCCAGGATAGCGGGGTTGCCGCGCTGGCCCGGGAGATCGTCCCGGACCTCTCCCTCCACGCATCAACCCAGATGACCGTCCACAATACCGATGGCGTTCTCCGGGCCGCGGAGCAGGGATTTTCCCGTATTGTTCTTCCCCGGGAACTCCCCCTTGATGAGATCCGGGCGATCGCGGAGCAGACCCGACAGACCGGTGTCGGCCTTGAGATCTTCGCCCATGGTGCGCTCTGCTACAGTTACTCGGGCCAGTGCCTCCTGTCATCGGCCATTGGCGGCCGGAGCGGGAACCGGGGCATGTGCGCCCAGCCCTGCCGGAAGCCCTACACGCTCGTGACGGGGGACCGGGACGAATACGGGAGACCGGAACGGATCCGGGAACTGCCTTTTTCCGGCCGCTATCTCCTGTCGCCAAAAGATCTCTGCACGTACCGGTACCTGCCGGAACTGGTACAGGCACCGGTCATATCGCTG
>JGI20214J51650_10003189_pt1 | contig 10289 bp, 13 predicted proteins | sample WetSurMetagenome_FD_51650 | JGI IMG/M metagenome (IMG submission 51650)
ATGCAAGAAAATCTATGAAATGCAAAAGGAAGCATTAAAGACTAAGTACATGGTTGTAAAAGAGGTTGAAGAATAATGTCATCACTTGTAACTAAAGTTAGGCTAAAGCAAATTGAACAACTCATTGAGAAAGGCAAACGTCTAGACGAGCGAGGCTTACTTGATACCCGCGAAATCAAAATTGAACAAGGCATAATCGAGAAGGCTGAAGGATCTGCAAGAGTCTTTTTGGGCAAAACCGAAGTTCTTGTCGGCGTCAAAGTTTCAACAGGCGAACCATTCCCAGACACACCAAACGAAGGGGTCTTAACCGTAAATGCAGAGCTCGTTCCAGTTGCTTCACCGAACTTTGAACCGGGACCACCAGATGAAAACAGCATTGAATTAGCCCGCGTTGTAGATAGAGGCATCAGGGAATCAAAATGCATCGATAACGAGAAGTTGTGCATTGAGCCTGGCAAGAAAGTGTTCGTGGTCTTCGTTGACATCTATGTGCTCAATCACGATGGAAACCTGATTGATGCATCCGCGTTAGCTGCCATGGCTGCATTAATTAACACTAAAATGCCAAACTACGAAATCAAAGACGGTGAACTAAAAATCAAACAAGGCTATACACCACTGCCAATAAAGGGTCACCCCATAACAGTCACCATCGGCAAAATCAGCAACCACCTGATAACTGACCCATGGGGAGAAGAAGAACAAGTCATGGACTCACGCATTACCTTCGCAACCAAAGAAGACGGAACCATTTGTGCCATTCAGAAAGGCGGCTCAGGCTATTTCACACCACAACAGATTTTAGAAGCCTCAAAGATTGCTCTGGACAAAGCAGCAGAACTGCGCAAGAAACTTGATTGGTGAGATAAAAGTTGCCGAAAATGAAGAAAGTTGGTCCAACACGAGGATTAGGAGTACGTTACGGTTCCACAGTCCGAAAACGCTATATCAAAGTAATCACTGAACTCAAGAAGCCACACAGATGCCCACAATGNGGTTTTACCCGTGTAAAACGTGAAAGCGTAGGCATCTGGAAATGCAAAAAATGCGAATACACTTTTGCAGGCGGAGCATACACACCAGTAACTAAGTTGGGTGTTGTGGCCAAGCGTGCAGCTAAAGGTGCGCCAGTTGAAGAAACGGCGAAAGCTGTAGCGGCTGTCGAGTCGGCAACTGAAGAAGAAACATCCGAGTAAACCTTTCTTTTCTTTTAATTTTTGTTTATTTTTTAGTTTTTATTTATTACTTTGGACACCTTTCTTAGAGTTGGGAATGCTTAATGACGATTGGCGCAAAGGCTACTGTACGCTTAGACTTTTCTTCACAAAAACAACTCTCCGCGCTCTTTTGCGCTTTAATGCCTGAAGCCAANACACAAGTAACCCGACGAGCCAAGATAAAACTCGAAGAAAAGGGCTTAACCCTTGTGCTGACGGTTGAAGCAGAAGACACGGTTGCCCTAAGAGCAACAATAAACGCTTATTTGAGATGGATAAACTCTACAATCAACGTCATAGATGTAGTTGAACACGCGTAGTTTTACTGTTAACCTAAAAACCTTTCTCGTTCAGAAGACCTCTCCCTCTTCTTTATTTAAAGAACCACTCTCTTGTTAAGCAGTGACNGGAAATAGGTGACGCCGTTGGCGTTAACTTGTTAANTTTGTTCTTATAAATAACTACTCCGAANAAGGTATTGGAGTTTACTAATAATGATTATTTACAGGCTTAACCATAAAACAAACGCTAACTAGCCACAACTTTCTACCTGTATTTTNCCTTAAACACCAAAATTAAAACTGCTTGGACAAATGCCAAAGAATTTGCGATGATAATCGGAAAATCACTCACTAAAACCCCATAAATGAACCATAAAAATACGCCGCAGCAGAAGAGGGTGAACATGCTTGTTGAGATGTCTTTGGTGGATTTTGTTTTATAAACTTTGATTAGTTGTGGGAAAAGCGAGATTGTAGTGAATAGGGCGGCAATTAATCCGATGGTTGTTATAGCATCCATGGAACTTTTCTTTCGTTATGACTGGTATTTAGTTTTCGATTGCACAGCAATTATTAATATGTAGAATGCAATAATCAGGGTTTTACATTAAACGTTGATGATACTTTTTGGAAAGGAAGGTTTAAATAAATACCGCCATATTTCGTATATGCTTTAAAGTTAAAAAACGGATGAAAATTTAGCATGTCGTCACAGGAATATCGCTATATACTTCGTATAATGGGTACAGATGTTCAAGGTACCTTAAAGACTTCTTACGCCGTAGCGCAAGTCAAGGGAGTAAGCTCAGCTCTCTCAAATGCAATCCTCAAAAAAGCAGGAGTAAACCCTGACCTGCGCGTTGGCTTTATAACAGAGTCAGACATCTCGAAAATAGAGGATGTTATCCGGGACCCAGCAAAATACGGCATTCCAAGCTGGATGTTTAACCGTCGAAAAGACACAGAACTCGGAAAAGATGCTCACGTTTTGAGTGCTGAACTTGCATTAAAGATTAAAACTGACATTGATCAAGCCAAAGAAATCAGGTCTTGGCGTGGATACCGCCATGCTTACAGCCTGAAAGTACGTGGCCAAAGAACAAAAACCACTGGAAGAGCAGGCAAAGCCTTAGGAGTCAAGAAGAAGACCCTAATGCAGAAGCCAGGTGGAGCACCCGCAGAAGGAGGCAAATAAACATGGGAGATCCGAAGAAACAGCGTAAGAAATTTGATACTCCACGTTTCCGATGGCGTAAAGATGTTCTCCAAGAAGAGCTTAAACTCTTGGGGCAATTTGGCTTAAGAAACAAACATGAACTATGGCGCCACAAAACTGCTTTGTCCAAAAACAGAAGCATCGCCAGATCACTCATCAGCAAAACCCCTGAAGAACGAGCGAAGATGGAAAATGAATTGCTAGCACAACTCAAAAAGAAGGGTATTCTGCAGGAGACTGCGGTGTTGGATAACGTGTTAGACTTAACCATCGAAGACATATTGGAACGCAGACTGCAAACAATCGTTTTCCGCAAGGGCTTAGCAAGAACCGTCTTCCAGTCACGCCAACTAATCACACATGGACACGTAACAATCGACAACCGTAGAGTAACAATACCTGGCTATATAGTGCCAAAAGAGGCTGAAACAAAAATCATCTACTCGCCTGAAAGCGCAGTTGCAGACCAAGTTCACCCATTACGAGTCGGATTAGCAGTTGTTGCTAAACAACCAGAAGTTAGACCACCTAGCAGAGGCCGCAGAGGCGGACGCGGAGGCGGCAGATTCTGAGCGCAAATAACAAACGCAACGAGAAGTGGGCAATCGTCCACATCTTTAGCTCCTACAACAATACACTAATCCACATCACTGATATTTCAGGTGCAGAAACAATCGCTCGCACCACCGGCGGAATGTTCGTCAAAGCCGACCGCATGGAATCTTCACCTTACGCAGCTATGCGTGCATCTACAGCAGCAGCCGAAATAGCGCGAGACAAAGGAATAACAGCCATCCACATTAAAGTCCGAGCTCCAGGAGGAGCAGGACCAAGAACGCCAGGACCAGGCGCCCAAGCAGCCATCAGAGCATTAGCCAGATTTGGTTTCCGCATTGAACGCATCGAAGAAGTTACACCTATTCCCCACGATGGTACAAGAAGGCCCGGTGGCAGAAGAGGCAGAAGAGTCTAATCTGCAATTTTCCTTCTTTATTGACGGAAAAATTGAAATAATGCACTGATATTTCCTATTGACCGCACAGCCATCCTAGTAACTTATTGGAGTGTCTTAGCAAGTGAAAATAGAAGTCCTTGAAAAAAATGATATCAACCTCCGCATAGTCGTCAGAGATGCGGACGTGCCCCTAATGAACGCTCTGCGACGCATAGCACTTGCTGAGGTTCCCTGCATGGCAATTGAAGAAGTTGTCATGATAGAAAACTCTTCAATTCTACAAGATGAAATAATTGCCCATAGGCTGGGTCTTACTCCATTAAAGACTGATTTAGACGCATACAACCTTCCTGAAGAATGCGAATGCAAAAGCGAATTCGGCTGTACACAATGCCGAGTAACACTAACACTTGATGCTGAAGCAAAGGAAGGAACAAGAACCGTCTATTCAGGAGAAGTTGTTTCTGAAAACCCAGAAATCGTACCAGTCTCAGACAAAATCCCCATAGTTAAACTTGCAAAAAACCAGAAACTAAAGCTTGAAGCCTACGCAAAGCTTGGAATAGGCAAAACCCATGCAAAATGGCAGCCAGTTTCCATGTGCGCATACAAATACTACCCAAAAATCACCACTCCGGCAGAGAAATGTAACGGTTGCTCAAAATGCGTTGACATGTGCCCCAAGAAAGTCCTTGTCATAAAAGATGAGAAAGTCGATGTAAGAGACCTCTTGGCATGTAACCTTTGCTTGGACTGTGTTGATGCTTGCCCACAAAAACCATCGCCATTGAAGGTTGAATGGGAAAAGGACGCTTTCGTAATGAACATAGAGTCTACAGGTGCGCTTCCTCCAGAACGAGTCTTGAAAGAAGCAACTAAACTGTTAGGCAAACAACTAAACGAGTTTGAAGAACAAATAAAGGCTGGACCACAATGAGAGAAACCAAAACTACAAACCCACAATTAATCGATCTTATTTATCTTCTAAAGAAAGAAAGCCGAGAAAAACAAGCCCCCATCTGGCTAGATGTCGCTGACCACTTAGCCAAGTCACGTAGCCAACGCGTCGCCATTAACTTGAGCAAAATAAACAGGCATACCAAGAAAGCCGATGTTGTGGTTGTTCCAGGCAAACTCTTAGCTTCAGGCAGTATAGACCACGCTGTAACCGTAGCGGCATTCGATATCTCTGATAAAGCGAAGGAAAAGCTTGAGGCTGTCAAAGCAAAATACATAACAATCCCTGAGCTGTTGGAGAAAAACCCCAAAGGTTCAAACGTAAAAATTATTCGGTGAAAAAAATGCAAACAACACAATCCCCAATAACTTTCGTGAACGCTGAAGGCTTAATCGTTGGCCGAATGTGTAGCAAAGTTGCCAAACGATTGCTAAACGGTGAAGAAGTAATCATATTGAACGCCGAGAAAGCCGTGTTTTCAGGCAAAAAGAAGAGCAAAGTGTTAGAAGCACACAAATTCCTCGAAGTTGGCGCTCCAATGCGCGGACCCTTCCATTACCGTAGACCCGACCGTTTCCTACGCAAGACCGTACGCGGTATGGTTCCGTTCAAGCTGCCTAAAGGCAAAAGTGCCTATAAACGGCTGAAGGTATTTATGGGCGTGCCACTTGAGTTTAAAGACCAAAAGATGATAACATTCGAAGAAGCCCAATCAAGCAACCTAAAAGGGCCACACTTTACCCTTGGTGAGCTGGCGAAGGAAATCGGATGGTTCAATAGGATGGAATAATTATGCCCGCAAAAAAAGTTTTAGTTGTTAGTGGAAAGCGAAAAACCGCAGTTGCCCGTGCCGTAGTTAAACAAGGCGTCGGCAGAGTGCGAATAAACCTGACTCCAGTTGAAATTTACGAACCCGACATTGCTAAAGCAAAAATCATGGAGCCCTTACTGCAGGCAGGCGCAGACGTCTGGCAGCAACTCGACATGGACGTTAAAACCAGCGGCGGAGGCTACATGGGACAGGCAGAAGCAGCACGCATGGCAATATCAAACGCACTCCTAAAATGGACAAAGAGCACACACCTGCGCACAGTGTTTAGCGAATACGACCGAACCATGATTGCCGGAGACTCCCGAACCAAAGAAACAAAGAAAGTCGGCGGAGCAGGCGCGCGGTCTAAAGAACAGAAAAGCTACAGGTAAGGAGAAAAAACAAAATGATTATTCCCGTAAGATGCTTCACTTGCGGCAAACTAGTTGGAGACCGCTGGGACGAATTCACAAGACGCATCAAGACAGGCGAGAACGCCAGTGACGTCCTAGACAGCTTAGGCTTGAAGCGGTACTGTTGCAGACGTATGCTGCTCTCGAACGTAGAAATCATCGACGAAGTCCTGCGGTTCTACGAAGAAGCAGAGAAGCGTAAAGAAGCCCGCAACTTCTACTAAATTTTCTTCATCTTTTGTTTTTTCTTAACACTATTTGTTCTTTAGCGCTTTTTTTGCTAACTTTTAAAAAGCTAACTCGCCAACTTAGCACAAGGAAACATATGCCCCAAAAATGGTCTGAGCAACTAAAATTCAATCCCGTGCCAGTTTTGCTGTCTTCGGGCAACAAAGCCATTGAATACTTCACCAAACGTGACCTCCTTGACGAAACTGTGGAACCCATAACTTGCATCTGGCAGTTGCCTGAAGTCCAAAAAATCTTTCGAAAACAGCAGCCTGACGGTTCATGGAAACACACAGGCAAAGAAACAGTAACATACCCCAAGCACCATTATTCCTTGGCAGAAACTTGGAAAACCTACCTTGCTTTAGTTGAGCAATACCAAGTCACCAAGGAACATGAGAACGCACGGAGGGCAGCTGAATTCTTGTTCTCTTGTCAAACCAGCCAAGGCGACATCCGAGGTATGATAGCAAACCAATACGCAACCTACTACACAGGAGCAATTCTGGCACTGCTCATAAAAACTGGCTACGAAAGCGACCCAAGGGTACAAAAGGGCTTTGATTGGCTTCTCTCCATGAGGCAGGATGATGGGGGATGGACGATTCCGATTTTAATCTACAATTTTGATCAGGCAACCAAATATAGGTTAACAAGCCAATACGCTGAACCTGTTGAAACCGACAGGTCAAAGCCTTTCTCGCATAACTGGACCGACATGGTTTTGCGCGCTTTTGCAGCTCACCCAATATATCGCCATTCAAAAGAAGCCCACCAAGCTGCGGATTTACTTAAGTCAAGCTTTTTCCAACCTGACGCATACCCATCCAACGGCGACGCCCGCTACTGGGTGAGGTTTCTTTTTTGGTGGCCAAACCTCGTAACCGCACTAGATTCACTCTCGTATTTGGATTTTTCAAAGGATGACGTGGACGTCAAGAAGGGGCTGTGTTGGCTTATAGAAAATCAACTGCCTAGCGGCTTATGGAAACAGGACTACGGTGAAGGCGCAAAGGAAAAAGTTGGTGTCACAAGCGAGCAGTTATGGCTAACTTTGACTGTGGCTAGAATTTTCAAAAGGTTTTATCTGTAAACTTCAAAATATTGCTTCTACTGAAGGCGTATGTTTCTTCTAACTTGGAACTCATCAAATGAAGCTTAAGAGCTCCTGCTCTCAGATGACCCCTCTTCCTTTGTTTAAAGCAATGATTTTCAACATGCTAATGAGCTGATTTTTCCCAATACGACCTCTAGCCATTAGCATGTTAAAACTGCGGCGAAAAAATAAGAAAGGGGTTTAGTGGGAGTACAGCTTCTCGTAGGGTCGTTTGGAAAGTGGCAGTATCTTTTTGAATTTGCAGCTCAGGATTGCTTTGGGGTCAGCNCCGAAGTGGCTGCAGTACTCTTTGACTAAACCTTCGATTACTTGCATGTCGCGTTTACCCACTGGCAAGGTTTTGGTTCCAACTTCGGGTTCAAGGATGTCGCCGCGTTCATAGATGACTCCGCCGTGCATTCCTGTGCCGACGAATTTTGCTATGCAGTTTTCGCCCTCTTTGAGGTTCAAGCCCAAGATGAGGATGATTCCGCCTGCCATGTACTCTGCGAGGAAGTCGCCTGCGGTTTCGCCGATGACTATCTGCGGAATCTTGCGTTGGTATTCTTTCATGTGGATGCCGACTCGGTAGCCAACGTAGTCTTTGACGAAGATTTTTCCGCCTCGCATCGAGTGCCCAGTTAAGTCTCCAGCGTGGCCGTTTATGATTATTTGGCCTTCGTTCATTGTGTTGCCGCTGGCGTCTTGTGCGTTGCCGTGGATTACTAGTTTGGGTCCGCTCATGAAGGCGCCAAGGTCATTGCCTGGTGTTCCATAAATGTCGATTTGGATGTTGGTGTCAAGGTCAGTTCCCAGGTATCTTTGGCCGCAAACATTGTGCAACTCTATGCGTTCCACATCGCTGTTGACAACTGTTCTCAGTAGACCATTTAGTTCCTTGTAGTAGAGTCCTTCAGCGTTGATTTTGACAACTTTGTCTTCGATTTTGATTAGGTTTTGGTATTTTGCGTCGATTTCTAAAGATTTAGTTTTTTGTTGTAGCATGCTTTTACGCTCCTGCCATTTTAACGCCCAGTATCTTGAGCTCAGTCTTGGTTAAGCCGACGCCTCTAAGTGCCAAGCGGTTGCCGCGTAAGCTTTCGATGGCGTTTATGCCCATGCCGCCCATCATATCTTTAATCTCTAAGCTCCAGCTGTTTAGCAAATTCACAAGCCGTTTGGATGCGATGTCGGGGTTGATGCGTTTGCTAATCCACGGATCACTCGTCGCGATTCCCCATGGACACTTGCCCGTGTAGCAACGTTGGCAAACAGTGCAACCCATAGATATCAAAGCTGCAGTTGCAATGTACACTGCGTCTGCGCCAAGTGCGATCGCTTTTATGACGTCGGCGCTGCTTCGTATGCCGCCAGCCGCCACCACTGAAGCATTGTTGCGTATGCCTTCTTCACGTAGGCGTTGATCTACTTGTGCAATGGCTAATTCGATGGGTATGCCTACGTTGTCTCGGATGACTTTAGGTGCTGCGCCAGTTGCGCCTCGAACGCCGTCTAAGGCGATTATATCTGCTCCAGCCCGAACCATACCGCTTGCGATAGCTGCCGCATTATGGACTGCAGCAATTTTGACGGAGATGGGTTTGCAGTAATTTGTGGCTTCTTTAAGAGCATAGATTAATTGCCGCAAATCCTCGATTGAATAGATGTCGTGTTGTGGTGCAGGCGAAAGTGCGTCGGTGCCTTGGGGAATCATGCGTGTTTTGGCTACGTGTTCAGTTACTTTTTCGCCTGGAAGGTGACCGCCGATTCCTGGTTTTGCACCCTGCCCAATTTTGATTTCGATTGCTGCGCCAGCGTCTAAGTAGTCTGGGTGTACGCCAAATCTGCCTGATGCAACTTGAACAATCGCATGTGCGCCGTACTTGTAGAGACTTTTGTCTAAGCCGCCTTCTCCAGTGTTAAAGTAAGTACCGCATTCCGTGGCTGCTCGCGCTAAAGATTCATGTACATTTAAGCTGATGGCGCCGTATGACATGGCTGAGAACATTATTGGCGTATCCAAGCAAAGTTGCGGCGTAAGCTGGGTTTTTAGCACTGTTTTGCCGTTTTCAACTTCGAAGTCTAAGCGGTCTGGTTTTGCGCCAAGATATGTGCGGATTTCCATAGGTTCCCGCAGCGGATCAATTGAGGGATTGGTAACTTGGCTTGCGTTTAGAAGTAGGCGGTCCCAGTAAGTGTAATCCGGTTTATCGCAGCCCATGCCAGTTAAGATGACGCCTCCAGTTTCCGCTTGCTTTTTCACGTCTCGGATTGCTTCCATTGTCCAGTTGGCGTTGTCTCTGCTAGCATTCGGATTCTTTTTGATGGTAATAGCGTGGGTTGGGCAGAAAGTTACACAGCGTTGACAGTCAACGCAGTTCTCTTCTTTACTGCATACAGTATCTGTTTCTTCATCGTAGAAGTGAGTATCGTAGGTGCATTGGTTAACGCATACTTTGCAGCGAATGCAACGCTTCTCGTCGCGTTCAACGAGGTATTCAGGTATGATGTATGTTTTCATTACGTTAACCCTCCAAAGTTCTTCTGGTTGGTTTTTAGTCTGCAAACCACGGGTTCGCCGCCTCTTGGACACCAAAACTTATCCAGATTCGGAGAAATCAGCCGCATAGCTGACTCCTCAGAGGACAAGTATAGGTAGTCGCCGTTTGTGCCTGCTACCATTGGTCGCAGTTTGATTCTGTCGGTTAACCCTATCATTTCGCCATGGTGAGCAACAATTATGCTAAATGGCCCATTCATTAGTAAGCTGCCGTATGTTTGGCGTAGCGTTCTTAGGACTTGTGCTTGTTTGGGTTCCATTTTGTCTATTTCACTCCATAACGGTGCAGCCAAGATTTGAGCTACCAAATCAATTGGCAAGTGTTGTCTGCGCATTAGCAAGTCCACTGCGTAAGCTAACACTTCAGTATCCGTCTGCATGGTGCATTTGTAACCGTACATTTCCAAGTAGCGGCGGTTTATGCCGTAGGATGAGAGCTCACCGTTGTGTACCACTGTCCAGTCAAGGATGCTGAATGGGTGTGCTCCGCCCCACCAACCCGGAGTATTGGTTGGAAATCGGCTGTGGCATGACCAAAGGTAGCCTTGGTA